>VFQR01000720.1_pt1 | contig 36078 bp, 37 predicted proteins | sample 3512321 | NCBI WGS metagenome assembly VFQR01 (sample SAMN10412374, study PRJNA504923) | tailings metagenome | isolation source: Relicate 3 Philex TSF1 revegetated site | place: Philippines: Tuba, Benguet | collected 2017-08-29 | reverse complement strand
GACGCCCTGTTGCACGCCCTGCCGCATGCCGCCCACCGCGCCAGCCGCGCCCCGGGTTGCGTCCGGCGGCGCCCGCACGGCCGCGCGCTGGCGCAGGCCTGACCATCCCCTTCCGAAGGAGCCTCCGATGGCAGCCCCTGCCAATCCCTCCGTCGAGATCCGCGCGAGCCTGGTGCTGCTTGGCGCCACGCTGCTGGCCCTTGTCCTGGCGAATACCGGCGCGGCCGGCCTCTACAAGGCCGCGCTGGAGGCGCCGATCGCCATCTCCGTCGCCGGGGGGGCGCTGGACGGGCCCGTCAAGGACTGGATCAAGAACGCGCTGATGGCGGTGTTCTTCCTCTATGTCGGCCTCGAGATCAAATACGAGTTCCGCGCGGGATCCCTCTCGGATCCCCGCCGCGCCGCGCTGCCCTTCGCGGGCGCCGCCGGGGGCATCCTCGCGCCCGCGCTGATCTATCTCACCGTCGTCGGGTGGGAGCCTGGTCTCGCCGCCGGCTGGGCCATCCCGGCGGCGACCGACATTGCCTTCGCGGTCGGCATCATCGGGCTGCTCGGCGCGCGCATCCCGGCGAATCTCAAGGCATTCCTGCTGGCCGTGGCGGTGATCGACGATGTCGCGGCGATCCTTGTCATCGCAGTGTTCTACACCGCGGAGGTGCAGGCCTGGGCGCTCGGCGGTGCCGCGGTCATGCTGGCGCTGCTGCTCGCCCTCAACATCGGCGGCGTGCGGCGAATCGGTCCCTATCTGCTGGCGGGCCTCGTGCTCTGGGCGTTCTTCATGCAGAGCGGCGTCAGCGCGACGCTGGCTGGCGTGCTGCTGGCGCTCTTCATCCCGCTCCGCGCATCGGCGGCGCGGCGAGGCGCGTTGCGGCCGCCGGCCGATCCCGGCCAGGGCCCGCTGCACGCGCTGATGGCGCGGCTCCGGTTCAGCGTCCTGTTCGTGATCATGCCGGTCTTCGCGCTGGCCAATGCGGGGGTGCCGCTCCACGGGGTCGGCCTCGCGCAGCTGACCCATCCGGTCACGGCGGGCATCGCGCTCGGCCTGTTCCTCGGCAAGCCGCTCGGGATCCTGGGCTGCGTCTGGCTCGCCACCCGGACCGGCCTTGCCCGGCTGCCGGCGGGCGCGACCTGGCCGCTGCTGCTCGGCATCGCCTGGATCGCCGGCATCGGCTTCACGATGAGCCTGTTCATCGGGGTGCTCGCCTTCGATGCGTCCGGCCTGCTCGACCAGGTACGGCTTGGCGTGCTGCTGGGCTCCACGGCGGCCGCGCTTGCCGGCGTGGCGGTGGTACTGCTCGTCGGGCGCGACGTCCGGGCGATGGCGCCCGCGCGCGCCGCCTGATCTGGTACGGGAGGTATTGGCGATGCTCGACGTCGTGCCGCTTCTGCTCGGCGGCCTCGCTTTGCTCGCCCTGGGCGGCGAATTGCTGGTGCGCGGCGCCGTGCGGGTCGCCGAGCGGCTTGGCGTCTCGCCGCTCCTCATCGGGCTGACGCTGGTCGGCTTCGGCACCTCCATGCCGGAGCTCGTCACCAGCGTGCAGGCGGCGACCGTCGGCTCGCCGGGCATCGCGGTGGGCAACGTCGTCGGCTCCAACATCGCGAACATCCTGCTCATCCTCGGGGCCGCGGCCCTGCTCTGCCCGATCGCGGTCAGCACCCGCGCGCTCCGGCGCGATGGCGCGCTGGTGCTCGCCGCGGCGCTGCTGCTCGCCGCGGTCGGGTTCCTGCTGCCGCTCGGCCAGCCTGTCGGCGCCGCCTTCCTCGCCGGGCTGGTCGCCTACCTCGTCTATGCCTGGCGGCAGGAGAGCCGGGGGGCGGACGGGCATTGCGCGGCCGGGCTGAAGGCGGAAGCCTTCGAGGCGACGCATCCCGGCCTGCACGCGCCGAAGCCGGGCGGCATCGCATGGCCGCTCGCGCTCGCGCTCCTCGGGCTGCTGCTTGTCGTGCTTGGCGGGCGTTTCCTGGTGGACGGCGCGATCCGGATGGCGCTCTCGCTCGGCATTTCGGAGACGGTGATCGGCCTCACGATCGTGGCGGTCGGCACCTCCATGCCGGAGCTCGTCACCTCGGTCATCGCGGCGATCCGGCGGCAGTCGGATGTGGCGCTGGGCAACGTGCTCGGCTCCAACATCTACAACATCCTCGGCATCCTCGGCGTCACGGCGCTGGTCTCGCCCACGGTCGTGCCGCCCGAGATCGCGCGCTTCGACAGCCTTGTGATGGTGGCGGTCTCGGCGGCGCTGCTGGTCTTCGCCTGGACGGGGCTGCGCATCGGCCGGCGCGAGGGCGCGGCGCTGCTCGCGGGCTACGCCGCCTATGTCTGGGCGATCTGGCCCGCGGCGTGAGGCTCGCTCACCCGAGGGGCAGCCGGCTCCACTCGTCCGGGGCGAACCCGACCACGCGCCCGAAGCGGCCTTCGAGCAGCGGCCGCCTGATGGCGGAGGGATGCGCGAGCATCAGCGCGATGGCCTTGGCCTCGTCGAGATCGGCCTTGTCGCCATCCGGGAGCTTGCGGAAGGTGGTGCCGGCGCGGTTCAGCAGCCGCTCCCAGCTGAGCGCCGCGGCCCAGGCTTCCAGCTCGGCGCGGGCCGGCGGCTCTGCCTTGTAGTCGCGGAAGCGGTAGGCGATGCCCTTCGCATCGAGCCAGGCGCGGGCCTTCCTGACCGTGTCGCAGGTCTTGATGCCGTGCAGGATGTGCAATGCCGCCTCCGGCCCGTTCAGTCCTCGGAGCTTGCCAAATTTTGCCAAGGTCGCCTAGGCTGTGGAGATGGGCACGATGAATGTCTCGCTCCCTGATGCGCTCCGCGCCTTCGTCGAGGAGCAGGTCGCGGCGCACGGCTACGGGACCAGCAGCGAGTATGTGCGCGACCTGATCCGCAAGGAACAGGATCGCCAGAGGCTGCGTGCGCTGCTGCTCGAAGGCGCACGGTCGGCGGCGGACGGCCCGGCCGACAAGGCCTGGTTCGCGCATCTGCGAAAGCTGGCGCGGCAGCCGACCGGGGCGTGACAGACAAGCCGGTCTACCGACGCGCCCTCGCGCGCAGGGATGCGGAAGCCGCAGTCGCGCACTACGCCGCGGAGGGCGGCGAGGAGGTTGCACTGCGCTTCGTCGCCGCGCTCGAGGAGACCGTCCGCCGCAATGGCCGCCGCCCCGCCACGGGATCGCTCCGCCACGGGCATGAGATCGGCATAGAGGGCCTGCGCGCCCTGCCGCTCCGCCGCTTTCCCTATCTCGTCTTCTACCGGGAGGCGGCCGGTCATCTGGAGATCTGGCGCATCCTGCACATGCAGCGCGACCTGCCCCGCTGGCTGGGTGACCTGCCCGAGGGATGACGGCCTAAGGCCCGTCCTCCTCAACTTCCCAGCCCTGCGCGAGGAAGCGCGCCAGCACCGCCTCGTGGCGGTCCTCGCCGTAGCGCTCCAGCACCTCGTCCTCGCCGTCGAGCACCTCTGTGCCGGAGGCGGTGGTGACGATCACCACCGTCGCCGTCTCGCCCTTCATCAGGACGGTCTCGCGCATCAGCGCCGCCGCAGGAAGGCCGGGGTGTTCCCGCCATCGCGGAAATCGGCATCGCGCCAGGCGCGGTCCTTGCGGTCCGGCGCGGCCGAGACCGCCGCCGGGCGGCGGAGCGGGGCATCGCCGCCACGCGGCGTGGACGAGGCGGCGCCGCGCGCCGCCGGCTTCGGCGCGTGCGCATCACGGCGCGGCGCCTGGGCCTGCTGCGGGCGGCGCTGCGCCTGCGGGCGGCCGCGGCCGCCGGCTGGCTTCACCGCCTCCGGCCGGCCACCGGTACGGTGCATCGGCGCGCTGACGTCCTGGCGGCGGTCCTCGCGCGGGATCTCCTGGCGGATCAGCTTCTCGACCTGCCAGAGCTTCTCGCGCTCATCCGGGCTGCACAGCGCGATCGCGATGCCGGAGGCACCCGCCCGCGCGGTGCGGCCGATGCGGTGGACATAGGCTTCCGGCGTGTCCGGCATGTCGTGCTGGATCACATGCGTCACGCCATCCACGTCAATGCCGCGCGCGGCGATGTCGGTTGCCACCAGCACGGGCGCCTTGCCGGTGCGGAACTCGGCCAGCGCCCGCTCGCGCTGGCTCTGGCCCTTGTTGCCGTGGATCGCATTGGCCTGGATGCCATCGGCGGCGAGGTTCTTCACCACCTTGTCGGCGCCGTGCTTGGTGCGGGCGAAGACCAGCACGCGGCCGACGCCCTCGCCCCGCAGCAGCTCCGCCAGCACCGGGCGCTTGCGCGCCTGCTCCACGAAGATCAGCCGCTGCTCCACCTTCTCGGCCGTCGTGGCGACCGGCGTCACCTCCACGCGGACCGGGTCCTTGAGGATCTCGGCGGACAGCTTCGCCACCTCGGCCGGCATGGTGGCCGAGAAGAACATGGTCTGCCGGGGCGCGGTCAGCTTCGGCAGGATCCGCCGGATCGCCGGCCAGAACCCCTTGTCGAGCATCTGGTCGGCCTCATCGAGCACCAGCGCCTCGACCCGGTCGAGCCGCGCGCTCCCCTGGTCCATGTGGTCCTGCAGCCGCCCCGGCGTTGCGACGAGGATGTCAATGCCGCGGGCGAGCGCCTGGCGCTGCGGGCCGTGGCCCACGCCGCCGAAGATCACCGCGACGGAGAGGCCGAGATGCCGCCCATAGGCGCGCAGGCTGTCGGCGATCTGGCTGGCGAGCTCACGCGTGGGGCTCAGGATCAGCGCGCGGCAGCCGCCGCGCGGCGGTCGGCCGCCGCCCTGGGCGAGGCGGTGCAGCAGCGGCAGGCCGAAGGCGGCCGTCTTGCCGGTGCCGGTCTGCGCGATGCCGAGCAGGTCGCGGCCGGCGAGCGCGGCGGGTATCGCGTCGCGCTGGATGGGGGTGGGCGTGGCGTAGCCCTCCTCGGCGAGCGCCTGGAGGAGGCGGCCATCAAGGCCGAGATCGGTGAAGGAAGACACGGTGAGACAGAATCCGCTCATGCCGAGGCGCGGCGCGCCTTCGGGGGGTGCGGCGCGGCCCGCGTGGTGGGGCCGATCCTGAGATTGTCGAAGCCGGCGCCTCGCGCCGCGACACTTATGCACCCTGGTCCGGCCCCGCATGGGCCGTTCACGCAACCGGGCACGGCGGGACATGTCCCGCTGACAGCCATCCAGATAGGACAGAATCCTTGACGGATCAAGCGAATCTTGGCCATCCGCCATCCGCCACGCACTATCCGGAAGGCAGGCGCCGGAATCCGGGCTCGGGCGGGGCCTCGGCCAGCGTCTCCTCGATCCGGTCCACCCGCGCGAGCAGCGGGCCGCGCCGGCAGGCCGTCAGCAGCGCGCCGACCGCGCCTTCCTCCCCCGCCACCAGCGCCTGGACCGAGCCATCCGGCCGGTTGCGCACCCAGCCATGCAACCCGAGCCGCTGCGCCTCCCTGAGCATCCAGTCACGGAATCCCACGCCCTGCACCCGCCCCTCGATCCGGACCAGGCGCGCCGCCATCAGGCGCGCACCAGGCCGAGAAAGCGGGCAGCGAGGTCCAACTCGGCCGCGACGCGTGCGCGACGGGCTTCGGTCTCGGGGTCAAGGCCCCAGAACTCTTCCTGGAAACGTTCGTCGAGTGTCGCGAGATCATGCGCCGTGGCGGGGTCCAGCCGCCCGCCGGCCAGCGCCAACCCCAGCACCAGCGAGCCCAGCGCCGGCACGGCCACCCCGAGCGCGGCCATCTCCAGCGGCCGATGCGCGGCCACCATCCGCGCGAGCGCCGCGAGCGCCTGCGGCGCCTGCGCCACCGGCATGACGCCCGCGGTCACGCGCAGCGGCGCATCCAGCGCTTGCGCCGCCCAGGCGAGCAGCGGATCCCACTGTTCCGCCTGGCGCGCCGCGAGCCGCCGATCCTCGGCGCGATAGCAGAGCAGGTCCGTCTCGGCGTATTTCGCCAGCGCCGCGACAGTGGCGCCGGGATCGGGCGCGATCCGCTCCTCCGCCGTGCCGACGAGGCGGGTCAGCGGCACGGCCTCCTGCGAGAATTCGCCGCCCTTGGCACCCCCCGCCGCGTTCCACTCGCCGGCCAGCGCCTCGGCCAGCGGGCGCGAGGCGAGCCGGATCGGCGCGCCGCCCGGCAGGCGCAGGGGGCGCCCATCCAGCTCGATCCCGAATCGCCCCTCGGACTCCGCGACCGCGGCCTGGTCCCAGAAGCGCTTCATGCCCCGTTCAGCGCGTGCGGCGGCGGGCGCTGGCGGTGCGGGTCGGCGTTGGCGGACAGGGCGTGACCGCGACGGTGTTCAGCAGGTTGTGGTCGCGACTCAGCTCGGCGAGGCCGTTGACGGAGGGCTGCGCGAGAGCCGCGCGGAACAGCGGGGCGATGTTCGGGCAGTAGAGCGAACCATGCGCGCTGCCCTCGGCAGCCTGCGCCTGGGCGAGGTTGGTGATGTAGCTGTCGAGTGCGCGGGTGTGGTTGGCGCCGGCGGTGCGGCGGAAATAGCTCTGCAGCCCGCGCGAGCTGTTCGCGAACTCACCCTGGAAGCGCTGCACGAAGGCCCGGTACTGGTCCTCCAGGTTCGCATAGGCGGGGGCACCGCGGCATTGCAGGGCTGCGACCTGCAGCGTGCTCTGCACCAGGCGCACGTCGAAGCCGAGCTTCTCGGCCGGCTGGACGCATTGCGCGACGGCGGGGCCGGCGATGATCGCGGCAAGGCCGGCGATCGCGAGACGGAAGCGAGTGGTGCGGCGCATGGGCCCGTGATCTCCCCTGAGGGTCCGCCAACCGCGCTGCCGGCCAGGAGTCCGGCCGGTCCGCGCGCGGGCCCCCCGGCCCCGCGGCGTCCTCGATTCGCTGCTAGGACTAGCCCAGCCGAGGCGCCAGCGCGAGGCCGATCACAGGCGCGCGTCCGTCACAAGACGCCGAACAGGTAGAGCAGGATGATGATCGGGATCGGAATGCCGATCAGCCAGAGCAGGATGCCGCGCATGACTCGTCTCCGTGGTTGTCACGGAGGCTGAACGCGGCATCGGAGGCACCGTTGCGCCGGAGTCCGTCAGGCGGCGCGGCGCGGCCGCTGGAGCCGCGCGACGTCGGCCAGGCGGCGGTCGAGGAAGGCCCGCGTCGCGGGAAAACCCGACTCCTCGTCGGAGAGCCAGAAGGCGAGCGTCGCGCCGTAGACGGCCGCCACCGTCGCGCGCCGCGTCGCCCAGGAGAAATCGGCCGCCGTGTCGCCGGCCGCCGCCCAGATCGAATCGGCCGTCCTCCCCACCGTGCGCAGCGCGGACGCCAGGTTCCAGGGCAGCGATTGCAGCGCGAGCGCACGGCGCACCGCCGCTCGGTGGGGCTCGGCCTGTTCGAGGCGGAGCGTGATCACGCGGCGGATGCGATCGGGGATGCGGAGCTCGATCAGGCGTTCGGCCCGCGCGGCCGCTTCCATCTCGCGATCGGCCAGGTCGCACCAGGCCTCCACCGCCTCGATGCCGCCGCCCGGGAAGAGCCAGCCGGCCTCCTCCGGCGCACGGCCGAGATCGACCATGCCGGCCCGCAGCGCCGCCTCCGTCCAACCGAGTCCCGGAACATGCGGCAGCGCGGCGCGAATCGCCTCGTCGCGTTCCTCGGAGCGCTCGATCATGGCTTCGCGTCCCCCTGGGCCTCCCTCGCGGCCTCCGCCTGCGCGGCGCGGGCGAGTTCCTCGGTGAAGCCGAATCTTTGGAAGTCGGTCATCCGCATCGGATAGAGGACACCGTCCAGGTGATCGTATTCATGCTGGATCACCCGCGCGGCGAGCCCCGCCGCCTCGCCCTCCACCGGCCGCCCCTCGATGTCGAGGCCGCGGAAGCGGATTCGTGCGGCGCGCGGCACGGCGCCCCGCAGGCCGGGGATGGAAAGGCAGCCCTCGAAGGCCTCCTCCGTCTCGGCGCCGACCGGCTCGATCGCCGGGTTGATCAGCGCGATGACGTTCCCTGCCCCGCCCCGCCAGACGAAAAGCCGAAGCGGAACATGGACTTGCGGGGCGGCGAGCCCGATTCCCCCGGCATCCTCCATGGTCTCCGCCATGTCCGCGATGAGGCGGCGGATCTCCGGATGCGTCGGGTCGGCGACCGGATCGGCGCGGCGAAACAGCACGGGGTGGCCCATGCGGGCGATCTTCAGGAGGGCCATGGCCGCGCTAACGTAGTGCGCTGCGCCGCCGAAGCGAGGGCCTTTCGCGCCGGCGCGGGATCGTGCTAGACGCTGCGCTCTCGCGTCGGCGGCGGCCGGGTTGATCCCTGGCGGCCGCGTCGGCGCATCCGCTTTTTCGTTTCCATGTCACCCCGAACCCCAACCCAAGGAGGTTGAGCCGCGTGCAGGTCGTCGTCCGCGACAACAACATCGATCAGGCCCTGAAGGCACTGAAGAAGAAGCTTCAGCGCGAGGGCGTGTTCCGTGAAATGAAGCTCCGCCGTCACTACGAGAAGCCGTCCGAGCGCCGCGCCCGCGAGGCCGCGGAAGCCGTGCGCCGCGCCCGCAAGGTGGAGCGCAAGCGCCTGGAGCGCGAGGGCTTCTGAGCCCCGGACGCCTCAGGGCGTCCTCCTGATGGTCCGATCCGGCCGGCCGCGCGGGGATACCTGGCGCGGCTATCCGTATTTGTTCCTCCGCGATGGCCAGAAGCGGCCGCGAAGGAATTGAAACTGGCCGCGAAGCGCGGCCGAAGTCCCCTCCCCCGATGGTGCGCGCCGCGTCACACCCTCCGGGAGCAGCCAAATGACCATCAAACTGACCATCAGCCCGGTTCCGGGCGCGGCCGGCCGCGCCTTCGTGGACCTCGGCACCGCCACCGACAATCTCGACATCACCGTCTCCTCCTCCGCCTGGGTCTATCTCTGGGGCGGCAGCGGGCATGACACGCTGCGCGGCGGCGATGGCTTCTTCACCGCCTTCGGCGGCGGGGGCGATGACCTTCTGGTTGGCGGGCTGGGCTCGACCTGGCTCGAAGGAGGCGCCGGCAACGACACGCTGATGGCGCAGGCAGCCGCGACGGGCGGCGCAAACCTGCTGGGCGGCGCCGGCAATGACGTGCTGATCGCCCCCGGCATGCCCGCGGGCTTCACCCCGCAGCAGCTCGACAATGCCGGCTACCGGATCCGCATGAATGGCGGCGAGGGCGACGATGTCTATGTCATCAATTCGCTCCGCCCCCAGGTGGTGGCGGAGGAGAAATCCTACATCCCGCAATACACCACGACGCCGATCCAGGCCGGCGGGCATGACCGGGTGGTTCTCACCTTCGGCCACGGCACCACCTTCAAGCTTGGCGCTGGAATCGAGGACCTCACCGTCGTTGCGATGGTGGACAACCCCTGGCGGCCCGGCGCCTCGGGCCAGATATGGGGCAACGAGCTCGACAACCTGATCATCCTGCTCGATGGCGCGAAATCACCCGGGCTCATCCCCTTCCTGCATGCGGGCGACGGGCATGACACGGTGATCGGCAGTTCCTGCGCCGACCACATCTATGCCGGGCGCGGCGACGACCTGGTGCGCGGCATGGCCGGCGACGACCGGATCAGCGGCTACCAGGGCAACGACACGCTGGACGGCGGCACCGGCGCCGACACGCTCGACGGCGGCGAGGACGACGACCACTACTACGTGGACAACCTCGGCGACATCGCGCAGGAGGGCATCCTGGGCAACGGCGCGGGTGGGGTGGACCATGTCTTCGCCAGCGTCTGGACCTGGACGCTGCACGCCAGCATCGAGCACCTGACCTATATCGGCAGCCAGGCCTTCACCGGTATCGGCAACGGCTCGGCCAACATCATCACCGGCGGGGCGAAGGGCGATGCGCTCTACGGGATGGGCGGCGACGACCATCTCCTCGGGCTCGGCGGCAATGACGGGCTGCATGGCGGGGCCGGGGCAGACACGCTCGATGGCGGGGCCGGGCGGGACACGCTGAACGGCGGCGAGGGCAACGACCTGCTGCGCGGCGGCGCCGGCGACGACCTGCTACGCGGGGGCGCCGGGCGGGACACGCTCTCAGGCGGCGAGGGCGCCGATGTCTTCTCCTTCCTGGCGCTGTCGGATTCGACGCCGCTCGCGATGGACGTGATCATGGATTTCGAGCACGGGCTGGACCGCGTCCATCTCCACGCCATTGACGCGAATGCGCTGATCGCCGGCGACCAGGCCTTCAACTGGCTCGGGGTGCTGCGCGGCAACCCGCTGTTCAACGGCGCGGGAGACCTGTGGGGCGTGATCACCGCGCGCGGGATCGAACTGCGCGGCGACGTGAACGGCGACGGCCTGGCGGATTTCGCGCTGGAGGTGCGCGGCGCGGGGACGCTTTCGGCATCCGACTTCGTGCTGTAGGCGGGGCGCCCGATCCGCCCTGCCGCCGGCGGCGCTTCGCCGCGCCGCCGGCGCGTTGCAGACGCTACTTCTGCAGCGCCTGCACGATCTCCTGCGTGACCTTCTTCGCGTCGCCGAACAGCATCATCGTGTTCGGGCGGAAGAACAGCTCGTTGTCCACGCCGGCGTACCCGCTCGCCATGCCGCGCTTGATGAAGAACACGGTCTTCGCGCGCTCCACATCCAGGATCGGCATGCCGTAGATGGCGCTGCTCTTGTCGGTCTTCGCCGCCGGGTTGGTCACGTCGTTGGCGCCGATCACGAAGGCGATGTCGGCATCGGCGAATTCCGGGTTGATCTCCTCGAGCTCGAAGACCTCGTCGTACGGCACATTGGCCTCGGCCAGCAGCACGTTCATGTGGCCGGGCATGCGGCCCGCGACGGGATGGATGGCGTACTTGATCTCCGCCCCTTCCTTCTTGAGCAGGTCCGCCATCTCCCGCAGGACCTGCTGGGCCTGCGCCACCGCCATGCCGTAGCCGGGCACGACGATGATCTTCTGCGCGTTCTTCATCATGAACGCCGCGTCCTCCGGAGACCCCGCCTTCACGGGCGGGCGGTCGCCGGCATCGCCGGCCGCCGCGACCCCGCCATCGCTGCCGAAGCCGCCCAGCAGCACGTTGATGATCGAGCGGTTCATCCCCTTGCACATGATGTAGGAGAGGATCGCGCCCGAGGCGCCGACCAGCGCGCCGGTCACGATCAGCAGCAGGTTGCCGATGGTGAAGCCGATGCCCGCCGCCGCCCAGCCCGAGTAGCTGTTCAGCATCGAGACGACGACGGGCATGTCCGCGCCACCGATCGGGATGATCAGCAGGAAGCCGAGCGCGAAGCTGAGGATCGCGATCAGCCAGAAGACGATCTCGCTGCCGGTCGCGACAAACAGGATGATCAGCAGCAGCAGCAGCGCCCCGAGCCCGGCGTTGATCCTGTGCTGGTTGGGGAAGATGATCGGCGCGCCCGACATCCGCCCGGCGAGCTTGAGGAAGGCGATCACCGAGCCCGAGAAGGTGATGGCGCCGATCGCCAGCCCGAGCGACATCTCGATCAGCGACACGGCCTTGATGTTGCCGCGCACGCCGATGCCGAAGCTCTCCGGCGAATAGAGCGCACTCGCGGCAACGAACACCGCGGCCATGCCGACCAGGGAGTGGAAGGCGGCGACGAGCTGCGGCAGCGCCGTCATCTCGATGCGCTGCGCGACGACCGCGCCGATCGAGCCGCCGATGGCCAGCGCCACGATCACCAGGCCGACGCCGCCCCAGCTCATGCCTGGCTGGAGCAGCGTGGCGAGGATGGCGATCGCCATCCCGATCATGCCGTAGGTGTTGCCCTGCCGGCTGGTCTCGGGGTGCGAGAGGCCGCGAAGGGCCAGGATGAACAGGACGGACGCGACCAGGTAGGCCAGCGTCGAGAAGGTGGCGGCCATCGCTCAGCTCCCCTTCTTCTTGAACATGGAGAGCATGCGGCGCGTCACGAGGAAGCCGCCGAAGATGTTCACCGAGGCGAGCAGCACGGCGAGGAAGCCGAAGAGCTGCGCGGCGCCGCTCTCGGCGAGGCCGACCGCCAGGATGCCGCCAACCACGATGACGGAAGATATGGCGTTGGTGACGCCCATCAGCGGCGAATGCAGCGCCGGCGTGACGGACCACACCACGTAGTATCCAACGAAGCAGGCCATCAGGAAGATGGTCAGCAGCATCAGGAAGGGGTTGGCCGCGGCGGCGATGGGCGCCGTGCTTTCGGCCAGCAGCCGCGCCTGCTCGGCGAGCAGCGCCGCGCGGTCGGCAAGCGTCGCCGCGTCGTTGGCGATCTGTTGCGGGGTCATTTCGTTGTTTCCTTCGGAAACGCCGGCCGATTCAGACCTCCGGGCCGCACGGCCCTCCGGTCATCGGACGGCTTGCTCTGCATGGGGAAAGGCAACTCCGGATCAGGCGGCGAAGGACGGATGAACCACGGCGCCCGCGCGGGTCAGCGCGACGCCCTTGACGATCTCGTCATCCTCCTTGAGCGCGGGCTTCTTCCCCTCCTTGTCCCAGAAGGTCGTGAGGAAGGTCAGCAGGTTGCGCGCATAGAGGGCGGAGGCGGCGGCGGGGATGCGGCCGGGCCAGTTGGTGTAGCCGAGGATCTTCGCGCCATTGCCCGTGACGAACATCTCGCCCGGCTTCGTCAGCGCGCAATTGCCGCCCGCATCGGCCGCGATGTCCACGATCACGCTGCCCGGCTTCATCGAGGCGACCATCGCCTCCGTCACCAGCGTCGGCGCCTTGCGGCCTTGCACCAGCGCGGTGGTGATGACGATGTCCTGCTTGGCGATATGGGCGGCCACCACCTCGGCCTGCTTGGCGTAGAACTCGGCCGAGAGCTGCTTGGCGTAGCCGCCGGCGGTCTGCGCGGCCTTGCTCTCCTCATCCTCGTAGCCGACGAAGCTGGCGCCGAGCGACTTGATCTCCTCCTTCGCTGCCGGCCGGACATCGGTGGCGGAAACGCGGGCGCCGAGCCGGCGGGCGGTCGCGATCGCCTGCAGCCCTGCCACGCCGGCGCCCATGATGAAGGCGTTCGCCGCCGGCACGGTGCCGGCCGCGGTCATCAGCATCGGGAAGCCGCGGTCGAAGGCGGTCGCCGCCTCGATCACCGCCCGGTAGCCGGCGAGGTTCGCCTGGGAGGAGAGCACGTCCATGCTCTGCGCGCGGGTGATGCGCGGCAGGAGTTCCATGGAGCAGGCGTCAATGCCGCCCTCGGCATAGGCCCGCGCCGCGGCCGCATCGGCCTGGAGCGTGCCGATCAGCAGCGCGCCGCGCGGGATCGCCGCGAGTTCCGCCGCCTCCGGCGCCCGCACCGCCAGCACGATGCCAGCCCCGGCGAGCGCCGCCGACGCGTCGGGCGCGATCTCGGCCCCGGCCTCCGCGAAGGCGGCGTCGGGGATGCCGGAGGCGAGGCCCGCGTCTGATTCCACTGCGACCGTGCACCCCAGGCCGATGAGCTTCCTGGCCGTCTCCGGCGTCGCGGCCACCCGCGTTTCCGCCGCGCGCCGCTCGCGCAGGACCGCTACCCGCATGCCGATCCGTCTCCGTTGTCACGAAAGCCGGCGCGATATGACGGCATGAGGCGGCGATGACAAGGCGAGGCTTGGCGAAACCCTTGGTTCGGGACCATGTTTTCGGTTCTGTTGCAGCGCGACAAAGGGGGGCGGGCATGTTGTTCCGCGATCTGCCGGATGGCGGGTGGCTGGCGGTGAGCCAGCCGATGCACGCGCTGGTCTCCGGCCAGATGGCCCGCGCCTGGGGCGCCGAGGGCTTCGCCCGGCCCGAGCCTTTCGAGGAGATCGAGACCGCCTGCGCCCAGCACGACGTCGCCTGGATGGGGTGGGAAACCGCACCGGTCTTCGACCCGGCGACGGGCCGCCCCAAGGCGTTCCGGGCCGTCGGCGCCACGGACCACGCGCCGATGTGGGCGCGCGGCGTGGAGCACGCGCTGGCGAGCTGGGGGCCCTGGGTCGCGCTGCTGGTGAGCCGCCACGGCAGCCGCATCTATGCGAGCTACGCCGACCGCCACCGCGTCAACGCCTCGGACGCCGCCGCCGCCGAGACCTATGAGCGCGAACAGGGCGCGCTGCGGCGGGACCTGCTGGCGCGGCTCGGCGCGACCGAGGCGCAGCTTGAGGAAGCCGCCGCCCTGGTCGCGGTGACCGACGCGCTGAGCCTCGCGGCCTGCGGCGGGATCGAGACCCTCGGCGGCGCCGGCTTCGCGCCCCTGGCCGGCGGCGGCACGGCGCAGTTGCAGCTGTTCGAGGGTGATGGCGTGCTCGCCGTCGCGCCCTGGCCGTTCAGGCTGCCGGAGGTCGCGCTGAGCTGGACCGCCCGCCGCTTCGCGCCGGGCACCCGGTGGGAGAGCGAGGCGGCCATGCGCGACGCGCTGCGGGCGGCGCCCTTCGAGCGGATCGAGGCGCGGCTCGTGCGGGGGTGACGCGGCCCGCTACAGGATGAAGTCGCTCGCCAGCAGTGCGATGGTACCGACCAGGCGGATCGGCGTGTGGACCTGGCCGTCAACGTTCACCCATACATCGGTGAAGCCGCCCTGCACGGTGTAGCCCAGTTGCATTGACCCGGTCGGGCCGGCCGTCCCGCGGAAGGTGAAGGCGGCGGACCCGACGCCGTAGCCCGAGACGTCGAGCAGATCGCCGTGGACCCGCCAGAAATCGGTGACGAGGTCCTGCGCGTCGGTCTCGGCGAAACGGAAGATGTCGTTGCCGCCATTCCCGGTCAGCGTATCCGCGCCAAGCCAGCCGACCAGGGTGTTGGAGGCGCTGTCGCCGATCAGGCGGTCCCGGTGCGCCGTGGCGAAGACGTTCTCGACCGAGACCAGCGTATCGCCATCGGCATCGCCGCCGCTCGCGGAGTTGGTGGAGAGGTCCACGAACACGGCGACCGCCGAGGTCGAATAGTAGATCGTGTCGGAATTGCCGGCGCCGTAGAGCACATCAGCCCCGCCATCCCCGCGCAGGATGTTCGCGCCATCATCGCCGAACAGGTAATCGCCGAAGGCGGAGCCGCGGATGTTCTCGATTCCGCTCACGACATCGCCGGTCGCGTCGCCCGCCCAGCCGCCGGCGGCGGTGTTGATAGCGACCGGGCCGGTCGCGGATTCGTAGCTGACCCAGTCATTGCCGCCGAGGCCGAGCATGCTGTCGGCACCGGCGCCGCCCTCGATGACGTTGTGGTCCTCGCTGCCCGCGATGAAGTCGGCGAAGGGGCTGCCGAAGACGGTCTCCAGCGAAGCGAGCACGTCGCCCGCCGCGTCGCCCGACCAGCCGATGCCTGAGGCCAGGTTGAGCGACACGCCCGATGGCGAGTTGCGGTAGTCCAGGATATCGTAGCCGTCCCCGCCGAGGATCGTATCGGCCCCTGCCCCGCCCTCGATCAGGTCGTTGCCGGCTTCGCCGAGCAGAGAATCCGCCCCCGCCCCCGCCTGGATGATGTCGCCGCCGCCGCCGGCGACCAGCGTGTCGTTGAGCGGCGAGCCGCGGAAGCTGTCAGCCCCGGCCAGGATCCAGGACATGGCCGAGTTGGGGTCGCGCAAGGCGCCGATGCTGAGGGGGGCGAACTCCGTCAGGGTAAAGAGTGTCGCGCCCTGCGCCGTGGTGCGGGTGACCGCGGTGAAGCTGCCTTCGATGGCAGGGACTCGGCCACCAATCTGGGTTGAGGTAAACGCCCCCTCGAACCGGACCACCCCCGTCGCGCTCCCCAGAAGCGAGAATTCGGTGATCTCGACGAGGTTGGCATTGACCAGCCGTGTCGAGGTATTGACGCCGATCCAACCGGTGTGACCGAGGAACACGCCGGCGGTCCGACCGGCAGGCGGGGTTACAAAGGCCTCGAAGCGCGCCATGCCTGATCGAGCCGGTCGCGACCGACTCTCCTTTTCGTGAGGGGGCTATCGCTGTTTCGCGAACAAGTTAACGAACGTCAACGACTCTGCAGACGCCATGGCCCCGCCGCGACGCGAGCCGCATGGATTGACGTGGCGCAAGGACGCGGCGAGCCCAGCGGCTGCACATGACCGTCAAGCAACGCCGGGAGCCGGGATGCCAGAAGTCGGGCCGCCACCACAGAACGCAGGGAAGCTCGCCTTGCCGGCGCGCGTCGCAATCCTTGCGTTCCTCGTCGCGGTTTGGCTCCCGCTTGGACTCGCGCTCGCCACCCGCGAGGAACCCGGCGGCTGGCATGAGGAAGCCGCAATCGCCACCGGCCTCGTCGGCCTCGCGCTGCTGCTGATCCAGTTCGCGCATTCCGGCCGCTGGCACCTCGTCTCCGGCCGCAGCGGCATTGACGTGACGATGCGCTTCCATCGCGCCGCGGCGATCCTGCTGCTGGCGCTCGTGCTGCTGCACCCGGTGCTGTTCGTGCTGCCGCTGCTGCTGGACGACCCGGCGCGGGGCCTCGCGCGGCTGCACGCGATGTTCGCCAGCGAGCGCATGACGGCCGGCCGCATCGCCTGGATCGCGCTGCTGCTCACCGTGGCGCTCGCCCTGCTCCGGCGGCGCATGCCCTACCAGCATTGGCGGCTGCTGCACGGGCTCGGCGCGCTGGTCGCGGCCGGCGCCGGGGTGTGGCACGCCGTCGAACTCGGGCTCTATTCCGCCTTCGCGCCGCTCGGCGCGCTGTGGTGGGCCGGGCTCGCTGGCGCCGTGCTGCTGCTGCTCTGGTCCTGGGCCTGGAAGCCGCTCCGCGCCGCACGGGCGGGCTGGCGCATCGGCGCGGTGGCGCCGCTCGGCCCCGGCTATTGGGAGTTGCGCCTCACCGGCCCGGCGCCGCCAGCCTATCGCGCCGGCCAGTTCTTCTGGCTCGGCTTCGGCCGTGCCGCGCCGTGGGACGACAACCCCTTCTCGACCTCCTCGGCGCCCGGCGAGGCTGGGCTGCGCTTTGTGATCCGCGAGGCGGGCGACCGCACCCGGACCCTGGGCGCCATGGCGCCGGGCCTGCCGATCCGGCTCGACGGGCCGCATGGCGTCTTCACGCTGGAGCGCGCCGGGACCGGGCCGCTGCTGCTGGCGGCGGGCGGCGCCGGGATCGCGCCGATCCTCTCCCTCGCGCGGGAACTCGATGCCGCCGGCGATGCGCGGCCGGTCGCGCTGCTGCATTGCGCCCGCACGCCGGACCGCCTGGTGTGCCGGGCGGAGATGGCGGCGCTGGCGGCGCGGCGCGGCTGGCGCACCCTATTCCTCGCCGAGGAGGGCACCGCCGAGGGAGTCGCGCCCGGCATGCCGGACGCGGCACGGCTCGACGCGCTGCTGGCCGATTGGCCGCGCCAGGCGATGACGGCCATGATCTGCGGCCCGGAACCGATGACGATGGCCGTCGCGCGCGACCTGGAATCGCTCGGCGTGCCGCCGGAGCGTCTGATCTACGAGCTGTTCGACTATGCGTGAGCCCCTGCCCCGCGCCGAGCGCCGCCTCCGCGCCCGAATCCGCTGGCTGCTGGCGCTCGTCGCGCTCGGCGTCCTCGCCTTCGCGCTGCGCGGGCTGTGAGGCTCAGCGCGGCTGGTACTGCATCAGCCAGGCGATGATCGCGGCGCGCTGGGCGGCGTCTGGCGCGTAATGCGTCGGCAGGAAGCGATCGAGCGCCGCGGCGCGCTCAGGCGGCGGCATGTCCAGGTAGCGGCGCATGAAGCGCGCCGGCGTGCGGTGGCATTCCGCGCAGGCCTGAGCGTAGGCGGCCGCGCCATCAGGCGCGGCCTGGGCGAGCTGGGCGGCGCCGGCGGGCGTGGCGACAGCGAGCGCGCCCGCGAGGACGAGACGGTGCATGGTGGTTCTCCCGGCAAGGGTGCCGGGAGGATAGGCCGAGCCGTCGCAACGCGACCAGTTGCGGCTATGGGAAGCCCGGAGCGGCGGCGCTGCCGTCCATACCCGAAGACCAGTCGATCAGCCTAGCCAATCACCTTCGGAAAGCCGCGCCGAGAGGGCGGCTGCAAGGCGTGGCACGTCCTCGGGGATGGTTCGCCAGACGACCCGGTCGTCGACCGCCGCGTAGCCGTGGATCAGCAGGTTGCAGAAGGCAACGGCACGGCGCAGGTCGGGGATCGAAGCAGCGATCCCGGGCGCCAGCGCACGAAGCTGGCTCAGGGCCTCGCCGATGATGTCGCATTGGCGCTCGACGGCCGAACGCAGCATCCGGTCGGCCAGATAGTCGGGCATTGTGCGCCCCTCGATGAACTCGGCGATGGCCAGCGCCGCCGAGCATCCCAGAGCAGGGCGAGTTCATCGGCAAGCGGGCCGCGATGCGAAGCGAGGAGCGCCTGCGCCCTCGGGTGGAGCGTCATTTGTCCAGGATATCAGGCAGGGCGCGCCCGCGCACCGCCTGTCCTCACCCCCCCGGCACCCCCGCCTGTTCCAGCGCCGCGGCCTGCCGCGCCGCGATCGCCGCCTCGTCGAAATCGTGCACCAGTTCCATGAACATCCGGTGCCAGTTCGCCTCGGCCCGCAGGCGGTAGAACACGGAGCCCAACCCGATCGCCGCGCGGTCCATCAGCGGGAATTCGCGCGGCACCTTCACGCCGCCGGTGCGCTTCAGCCCCGCATGCACCTCCATCGCGATCCGCCGCCCGTATTCCGGGTCGTCCAGCGGCGTGATGGTGCGCACGCGGTCCTCGACCAGCGGCTGGTAGAGGAAGCGCGCCCAGACCGTCAGCACCTCCATCTGGTCCTTCGAGAGGTTCCGGAATCCCCAGATGCGGTAGGCCTCGGCCGCCTTCTCGATGTCGTCGTCCCGCACCGCCTCGTAGAGCATGATCACGCCGGTCACGAAGCTCGGCGGGAAGACGCGGATGACGCCGAAATCGAACAGGTTCACGCCGAAGCGCACCTCCGGGTCGTCGTCCGGGCGCACCTGGTAGTTGCCGAGATGCGGGTCGCCATGGATCACGCCGTAGCGGTAGAAGGGCACGTACCAGGCGCGGAACAGCGCCTTGGCGTAGGCGAGCCGCTCCTCGGCCGGCGGGTCTTCCTCCAGCCGGCGCAGGATGGGCCGCCCGGTGAGCCAAGTCATGGTCAGCAGGCGCTTCGTGGTGAGCTCCGCGACCGGCTCGGGCACAGCCACGCCCGGCGTGTCGCGCAGCATGATGCCGTAGAGGCGCATCTGCGCGGCCTCGCGCAGGTAGTCCAGCTCCTCGCGCAGCCGCGTCGCGAGCTCCGCATAGGCATCCTCGTTGTCGAGGGTGTTGTCCATGCGGCGATAGAGGCTGAGCCCGATCTTGAGCTGGCGGAGATCGGCCTCCACCACGGAAGGCATGTCCGGATACTGCAGCTTGCAGGCCACCTCGCGCCCATCCGGCAGTGTCGCGCGATGCACCTGGCCGAGGCTCGCAGCGGCGGCCGCTTCCTGCCCGAAGGCCGCGAAGCGCGATTGCCAGGCGGGGCCGAGTTCGGACTGCATGCGCCGGCGCACGAAAGCCCAGCCCATCGGCGGCGCGTTGGATTGCAGCGTCGCGAGTTCCTGCGCGTATTCCGCCGGCAGCGCCTCCGGCACCGTCGCCAGGAATTGCGCCACCTTCATGAGCGGCCCCTTGAGGCCGCCCAGCACCTGCTTCAGCCCCTCGGCATGCGCGTTCTTGTCGGTCTTCATGCCGAGCAGGCGCTCGCCGGCGACGCGCGCGGCGATGCCGCCCACGGCTCCGGAGGTACGGACCATCCGCCGCACCTCGCCGAACAGCGTTGACTTGTCGGAGTCGCTCATCCGGCGACTTCGAGTTCGTCAATGAACCCGCTGATCACGTCGAGCCCCTTGTTCCAAAAGGCGGGGTCCGACGCGTCCAGCCCGAAGGGCGCGAGCAATTCCTTGTGCCGTTTCGTACCCCCCGCCTTCAGCATGGCGAGATACTTCTCCTGGAAGCGCGGGTGGCCCTCGCGGAACACGCCGTAGAGCGCGTTCACCAGGCAATCCCCGAAGGCATAGGCGTACACGTAGAACGGCGTGTGCACGAAATGCGGGATGTAGGACCAGTACACGCTGTAGTCCGGCGTGAAGTCGAAGGCCGGGCCAAGGCTCTCGGCCTGCACCTGCATCCAGATCTCGCCGATCCGCTCATGCGCGATCTCGCCCTTGCGACGCTCGTCATGCAGCAGCGTCTCGAAGCGGTAGAAGGCGATCTGGCGCACCACCGTGTTCAACATGTCCTCGACCTTTGAGGCCAGCAGCGCGCGGCGGCGCTTCGGGTCGGTCTCGGCATCGAGCAGCGCGCGGAAGGTCAGCATCTCGCCGAAGACGCTCGCGGTCTCGGCGAGCGTCAGTGGCGTGGAGGACAGGAGATAACCCTGCTCGGCGGCGAGGATCTGGTGCACGCCATGGCCGAGTTCGTGCGCCAGCGTCATCACGTCCCGCGTCTTGCCGTGGAAGTTCACGAGCAGATAGGGGTGCGCGGAGGGCACGGTCGGGTGCGCGAAGGCGCCCGACGCCTTGCCCGGCCGGAGCGCGGCATCCACCCAGGGCTTGTCGAAGAAGCGCTGGCCGATCGCGGCGAGTTCGGGGCTGAAGGACCGGTAGCTCGCGATCACGCGCGCCGTCGCCTCCGGCCAGGCGATCTGCCGGTCATCCTGGTCGGGCAGCGGCGCGTTGCGGTCCCAATGCATCAGGCGCGGCATGCCGAGCCACTTCGCCTTCATCGCATAGTAGCGGTGCGACAGGCGCGGGAAGCTCTGCGTCACGGCGGTGACGAGGGCGTCCACCACCTCGTCCTCCACCATGTTGGACCGGTTGCGATAGGAGGTCGGGCGCGGATAGTGCCGCCAGCCGTCAATGATCTCCTTGTCCTTGGCGAGCACATTGGTGATCAGGCTGAACAGCCGCACCTTCTCGCCGAACGCCTCCGAGACGCCCTTGGCGGCGGCGGCCCGCACCTCCCGGTCGCGGTCCGAAAGCTTGTTGAGCGCGGCGGAGACCGTCAGCTCCTCGCCGGCGACCGTCACCCGCATCCCCGCGATGGTCTCGTCGAACAGCCGGTTCCAGGCGGCGCGGCCCGTGACCTCCTTTTCATGCAGCAGCTTCTCGACCTCGTCGGAGAGCTGGTGCGGGCGGAAGACACGGAGGTCGCGCAGCCAGGGCCGCCAGCGCGCGAGCGAAGCGGAGCCGCCGATCTTCTGCTCGAGGGCCGCCTCCTCCACCCGGTTCAATTCGAGCGTCAGGAACAGCAGGTCGGAGGAGATCGTCGTCACGCGCTCCTGGATGGTCTGGTAGAAGCGGCCATTCGCGGCGTCCTGCGCATCGCCCGAGAAGACGAGCTGGGCATAGGACATCGCGCGGCCGAGCCCTTCCTCGATCGCCTCGTAGCGGGCGATCGCGGCGGCCAGCGCGTCGCCGGAGAGGCCCGCCACCCTGCCCTCATGCGCCGCCCGGAACGCCTTTGCCTCCGCCGCGGCGCGGTCGAGATCGGCGGCGAGCTTGGGGTCGTCCGGCGCGGCGTAGAGGTCCGAGAGGTCCCAGGCCGGCAGCGCCTCGGCGGGCGATCCCCCCTTGGGTCCGCCGGTCGGACGCGCGGTGTCGCGGGAGACGCCGGCGGGAAGGCGGGGCGGGAAATCGGCGGGAATCGTCACGGTCGGTCTTGTGTCCTCGGGCCTGGAAGTCTGGATATAGACCGGCGTTGGCGTCGGCCAAGCCATTGGCGGGAGAAGCAGGGCGAATGCAGCCAGGAAAGCGCGCGGAGTGGACAAGCCTGCCGCAGATGATGCTGGAACTGGCCGCCGCGCGGCAGGACCGGCCGATGCTGCGCCACTGGCAGGCCAAGGCCTGGCACCGGGTCACCTGGGCCGAGTTCGCCCATCGCGTCGCGGCGATGGCGGCGGGGCTGCGCGCCCAGGGCGTCGCGCCCGGCGACCGCGTGCTGATCGTCAGCGAGAACCGGCCGGAATTCCCCATCGCCGACACCGCGATCATGGCGATCGGCGCGGTGAGCGTGCCGACCTACACCACCAACACCGCGGCCGATCACGCCCATATCCTGCGCGATTCGGGCGCGCGCGCGGCGATCGTCTCCTCGGCCGCCCTGGCGGCGAAGGTCGCGGAAGGCGCGACGCTCGCCGCCGGTCTCGACCTGTTGATCGGCATCGAGCCGCCCCCGGCCATCGAGGGCGTGCGGACGATGGCCTGGGCCGCGCTCGAAGCGACGCCCGCCGACCTCAACGCGCTGCGCGCCGAGGCGGAGCAGATCCCGCCCGGCCGGCTCGCCTGCCTGATCTACACCTCCGGCACCGGCGGCGCGCCGAAGGGGGTGATGCTGCCGCATCGCGCCATGCTCTCGAACCGCGCCGGCGTCGCCGAGATCGCCGACCGGCTGCATTTCGAGGGCGAGTGCTACCTCTCCTTCCTGCCGCTCTCGCATAGCTACGAGCACACGGTGGGTGGCTTCCTGCTGCCCTCGCTCGGCGTCGAGGTGGTGTATTCGCGCGGCGCCGACCGTCTCGCCGCCGAGTTCCAGGAGATCAAGCCGGCCGTCGTCACCGCCGTGCCGCGGCTGTTCGAGGTGCTGCGCGCGCGGATGGAAGCGGGCGTCGAGAAGGAGGGCGGCTGGAAGGCGAAGCTCTTCCGGCGCGCGCTGGATCTCGGCCTGCGCAGGCTGGACGGCCCGCCGCTCGGCCTGTTCGAGAAACTCCAGGATTTCGCCTGCGAGAAGCTGGTGCGGAGCAAGGTGCGCGAACGATTCGGCGGGCGCCTGGTGGCGCTGGTCTCGGGCGGCGCGCGGCTCGATCCCGACCTCTCGGGCTTCTTCCTCGCCCTCGGCCTGCCGGTGATCCAGGGCTATGGCCAGACCGAGGCCGGGCCGGTGATCAGCGTGAACCTGCCCTGGGACAACAAGCGCGACACGGTCGGCTACCCGCTGCCCGGCGTGGAGGCGCGGATCGCCGAGGATGGCGAACTCTGCGTGCGCGGCGGGCTCGTCATGGACGGCTACTGGAACCAGCCGGATGCGACGGCCAAGGCCATCGTGGATGGCTGGCTGCACACCGGCGACGTGGCTGAGATCGATGCCGGGCGCATCCGCATCACCGACCGCAAGCGTGACTTCATCAAGACCCTCGGCGGCGACATGGTGAGCCCCGCCAAGCTGGAGGGCTTGCTGATGGCGGAGCCCGAGATCACCCAGGCCGTCGTCGCCGGCGAGGGCAAGCCCGCCATCGTCGCGCTGGTGGTGCCGGCGGATGGCATGGAGGCCAAGGTCGGCGATGCCGTCGCCCGGGTGAACAAGAAGCTGTCCACCATCGAGCGCATCCGCCACACCGCGACGGTCCCGGCCTTCACGGTGGAGAACGGCATGCTGACGCCCACCATGAAGGTGAAGCGGCGCGTCGTGCTGGATGCGCATGGGGCGAAGGTGGAGGCGCTCTACTGACCCTCGTCACGGCCAGGCGGGCGCTGATCGCGGCGCTGCTCATCGCCGCCTTCATCGCCTATGGCTCGCTCTACCCGCTGCGCTTCCGCCCGCTGCCGGCAGGCCAGGATCTGCTCGCCGCCCTGCTGGCCGAAACGCCGCCGCTGCGCGGAGGGCGCGGCGATGCGCTGGCCAACCTGTTCCTCTACGTTCCGCTCGGCCTCACGCTCGCCATCGCGCTCGGCGGGGGCCTGTCGCGCGCCGCCGCGGTCGTGGTCGCCACCCTTCTCTGCGGCCAACTCTCGCTGGCGATGGAACTCGCGCAGCTCTACACGCCGACGCGGGTCGGCAGCCTCTGGGATTTCCTGCTGAACATCGCCGGCGCCGCCGCGGGTGCGCTGATGGCGCCCGTGCTGCTCCGGCTCGGCACCGGTCTCGACCGGCCGACGCTTGCCGACCGCTTCGCGCTGCTGCTGCTCGCCTGCTGGCTCATGGGGCGGCTGCACCCCTATGTGCCCACGCTCGACCTCGGCGAATGGCGCGCGAGCCTGGCGCCGCTGCTGCGGGATCCGCTCGACGCCTGGCGAGCCCTTCGGATCGCGGTGCTGTGGTGGCTGGCGGGGCGCCTCACCGAGGCGGCCTTCCCGCGCGGCGCCTGGCTTGTGCCACCGCTGATGCTGGCGACGCTCGCCGCCGCCGTGCCGATCGCCGCGCGCGCGCTGGGCTGGGCCGATGTGGCGGGCGGGCTCGGCGGGCTGCTGCTCTGGGCGCTGTTGCGCCGCGTCCGGCTCGGCGATGCGCTGCTGGTGCCGGCGATGGTCGCGGTGGTGCTGTCCGAGGGGCTGGCGCCCTACGCCTTCCTCCCCGCGCCGCGCGACTTCTCCTTCATCCCCTTCGATTCCGCGATCGGCGGGTCCTTCGGCGCGGGGATGCAGGCGATCCTCTACAAGATGCTGCTGTTCGGCGGGCTGCTCTGGACGCTGCTGCGCATCGGCGCGCCCTTCGCGCCGTCGCTCGGCTTCGTCGTGCTGCTGACGCTGGCGGTCAGCATCGCGCAGCGCTGGCTGCCTGGCCGCTCGGCGGAGATCACCGACGCGCTGATCGCGCTCGCCGCCGGGCTCGCAGCGCGGCTGACCCGGCCCGTGGCGGCGTCCGGCGGCGGGCCCGGCGGGACCGGCCTCAGCCCAGCTCCACCACCACCTCGCCGAAGCCCTCGAAGCTACCGACCACGCGGCCGCCGGTGACCCAGATCAGCCCGGTCCAGCTTCCGGTCGTCACCACCTGGCCGGCCTCGAGCTGCAGGCCGAACTGGTGCAGGTGGTTGGCGAGCCGGGTCAGGGAGGCGAGCGGGTCGCCGGCCGGGCTCGCGCCGCGCTTCTCGACCTGAACCTCCCCGGCGCAGCTCTGCCGCACGGTGAGGTCGCCGAGGTCGCGGGCGCGCCAATCCGGCACCTCCGCGCCGCACACCAGGGCCGCATGGGCGATGTTGTCCGCCATGCCCTCCAGCGGGCTCACCGTCTTCGGGTCCAGGTAGCGCGAGGTGACCAGCTCCACCGCAGGGACGCAGGCGGCGATCGCCTCCGTCACCTCGGCCTGGGTCCAGGGCGTCCCGCGCGGTGGCAGGGCGCGCCCGAGGCGGAAGGCGATCTCGGTCTCGATGCCGATCTTCCCGCCCGGCGGCACAGGCCAGGTCGCCGGGGAGGCGATGATGCCGCGGGCGTCGAGCAGCGCGTTGGAAGGCGTGCCGTGCGGCGGCATGGCGCATTTGTAGCCGCCGATCGTGCCGCCGCGCCGGGCGAGCACCTCGCGCTGGATGGTCCAGGCCTCCGCCTCGTCGCGCGGGGCGGCGGCGCCGAGCCCGACGATTGGCGGCGCGCCGTGGCGGACCGCGAGCAGCGTGGCGGCGGCCTGGTTGAGGCGGGTCTGGTCGGGCATGGCACTGGCCTCCGGGTGCGCGCCCATAGTGCAACCGCTCGGGCGACAGTTGAAGCCCGGCGTGGGATCCGTGTCAGGCTTCGAGCCTGCGCAAGAGCGCCTCCAGATTCGCCCGGGCCGCGCGCTCATGCGCCAGGTAGTAGCGATCGGTGCGGTAGAGCCGCTCTCGCCACAGCAGGGTGCGGAGCTGCGCGGCGCGGCCGGCGCGGTAGCGATCCTCCGGCAGATGCGCGAATTCCTGGCGGTTCGCGGCCTCGATCGCCGCGAAGGCGGCAGGCGGCGCGGCCAGCGTGGCGTTGGCGATGTCGAGCAGCAGCGCGGCATCCCCGCGCAGTGAGGGATCCTCGGTCTGCGGGATCTCGCCGCGAGCCATCGCGAGGATCAGCGCCGCCGCCCGGTCGAGCGTGGCCGGATGGACGGTGGCCGCCAGGCGCTCGCGCATCAGCGCCACGCTGCGCTCGGCGCAATGCGCCTCGGCGCGGTGGAACACCGCCGCATGGAACAGGATGGCCAGGATGAAGGCGGGCCGGTCGGCGACGGCGCCCGCCAATTCCTCGGCCTCGGCGAGGAGCGTGGCGACGCGGGACCAGTCATGCAGCGCCCGGTGCGGCTCCGCATGGCGACGGCGGAGCTCCTCCATGATGACGGGATTCACGCAAACTTCCGGACTATGGCGAGGCTGACAATGTCGGCGCCTCGCGAAACAGACGCAACCATACCTGACGTTGATCTTCCAAGACCGCCGTGGACTCTCGATGGAAAATATGGAATCATTGAAATATTGACACGTGTTCCTGGCTGGGGTGCCATGCCTGTCGCCTATCTGCTGCAGCTGCCGAGCCCGCCAGGTCGCAATGTCTTCCGCGAATGGGCGGGCGGCATGGGAACGGCGCTGGCCAGCCAGCGCACGCGCCCGGGCCATGACCCCGGCTTCTACGACATCCCCTATTCGGCCTTCCTCTACATCGCCCGCATGCTGGAGATCGAGGGCACGCCCTTCCGCTACGTGGATGGCCAGGGCACTGTCGAGTTCGACACCGATGCCCTGCTCGCGGAGATGACGCGCGACAAGCCGAAGGTGCTGGTCGCGGTGGTGAACATCCCCTCGCTGGAGCCCGACCTCGCGCTGATCCGCGCGGCGCGGGCGGCCGTGCCCGGCCTCAAGGTGATCCTGCTCGGCCCGACCGCGAAGTGGTACAAGGAACGCCTGCTGCGCGACGGCGACGCCGACTTCGTGATGGAGGAAGGCGAGGAGCAACTCACCTCCGCCAACATCGCCCGCCTCGCCGCCGGGGAGGACCTTGCCACGCTCGAAGGCGGCAGCCGCTGGCTGGACGGGAAGCTGGTCCCGCAGCCGGCCAAGGTCGGCATGAAGAACCTCGATTTCGTGGACTTCCCGGCCTATTCGCTGCTCGATTTCAGCCGCTACGAGAGCGACTACTATTTCGGCGAGAAGATGCGCTACGCGACCGTCTTCACGACGAAGGGCTGCCCCTACAAATGCGGGTACTGCCCCTACCCCTTCGGCTTCGGCAACCGCCTGATCTACCGCAGCCCGCGAAAGGTCGGTGACGACATCGAGCGGCTGGTGCGCGAGCATGGCGTGAAGCAGATCCTGTTCCGCGACCAGGTCTTCACCATCAACCGCAAGCACGCCGCCGCGGTCTGCGAGGAGCTGATCCGCCGCGACCTCGGCATCCGCTGGGTCTGCGAGACGCGCTACGACGTTGTGGACGAAGCGATGCTCGACCTGATGTACCGCTCCGGCTGCCGGGAGGTGCATTACGGCCTGGAATCCGCCGACCCCGACCTGTTCGGCGCGGTCGCGAAATCCGACGGGCCGAAATCGCTCGACCTGTTCGAGAAGGTGATCGGCTGGACCAAGGCGCGCGGCATCCGTTGCCACACCCACCTGATCGTCGGCATGCCCGATGAGAGCTGGGACACCGTGCGCAACACCGGCGCCTGGCTGCGCAAGGTGAAGCCGGATTCCATCCAGCTCGCCTACTTCATGCCCTACCCCGGCACGCCGATGCACAAGGAACTCAAGGAAAGCGGCGAGCTCGGCGACCCCGATGCGATCGCCTGGGAGGATTTCGGCTCCTTCACCTCGCCGGTCATGCCGACTCGCCACATGACGCGGGAGGAGGTGCGCAAGGCCCGCGAGCAGCTTTCCTGGAACCTGCGCTACACCATCCTCGAACGTCTCGGCATGCGGATGCGGCGCCTGCTCGGGCAGCGCGCCGCGGCGTGACACTGCGCGGATGGTCCACCTGACGTGAGCGGTGGGCGCCGCATCCTCTTCCTGAACAACCAGGGGCTTCGCTCCGTCGGCGGCGGGGTCGGCATCCTGCGCGCCGTCACGGCCGACCTCGCGCGCGACCATGAAGTGACGCTGGCCAGCGAGGACCCGCCCTCCGGCGCGCCCTTCCGGGAGGTCGAGATCCCGCGCTACCACGCGGCGCGCGATGCGCGCTGGCGCCTCAACCCCTGGCGCAAGGCGCAGCATCTGAACCGCGTGCTGGACCCGGCGCTGATCCGCGCGGCCGAGCTGGTGATCGTGCTGGATACGCATTTCGCCCATGCGCTCGCCGCCACGCCGCCCGAGCGGATGATCCATCTCTCGCTCTCCTGCGTGACGCGGCAAGAGTGGTTCGCGAGCTTCGGCAGCGGCCGCTACTGGTATGCCGCGCAATACGCGCTGCTGGAGCGCAGCGTGCTCAAGCGCTCCGAGGCCGTCGTCGTCGCGAGCCCGATGCATGCGCGCGAGCTCGTCAGCTTCGCCGGCGGCGATGCGCGGCGGATGCATGTGATGCCGCCGGTCTTCGCCTCGTCGCGGCGCCCGCCACGCCAGATGCCGCGCGACCTGCTCGTCGCGCTCTCGCGCATCACGCCGGTGAAGAATCTCGGCGCGCTGATTCCGCTGCTCGCCCGCCTGCCGGGCACCAGGCTCGCGATGATCGGCGATGGCGAGGCGCCGGAGGCCTTGCAGGCGCGCGCGGCCGATCTCGGCGTGGCGGACCGGATCGAATGGGTCGGCGCGGTGGAGGACCCCTCGCCCTGGCTCGACCGCGCGCTGCTGCTGCTGCACCCCTCCCGCTACGAGAGCTTCGGCATGGCGGTGCATGAGGCGATGCGCCATGGCGCGGTGCCGGTGGTCTTCGGCCCAGGCCGCGGCCGGATGAGCGCGGCGGCCGAGCTCGTCACCCACGGCGCGACTGGGCTGCACGCCGATTTCGGCAATCTCGACGCCGCGGCGCGCGACATCGCCGACCTGCTTGCCGATCCGCAGCGCCTGGCCGCGATGTCGGTGGCGGCGCATGCGGCGGCCGAGGCGCGCGACAGCTTCGACTATGCCAGCGCCTTCCGCGCGCTGGTCGAACGCACCTGGAGGATCCCGTGAGCGATCGGGAAGCCGAGTTCAACCCGGCGCTGTTCCGGCATGAGGCGGGGGCGCGCTACCCCTGGCAGGTCTTCGACCGCGTCACGATCGCCATGCTGGTGTGGAACCGCCGCGCGATGACGGAGCGCGCTATCGAGGCGCTGTTCCGCCATGCCGGCATGCCCTTCGAGCTGCTGCTGGTGGACAATGCGAGCACCGATGGCGTCTCCGAGCTGTGCGAGGCGGTCGCCGCCGCGCAGCCCAACGTCACGCTGGTTCGCAACCCCGAGAATATCGGCCAGAACCGCGGCATGCGGCAGATCCAGTCGCTGGTGCCGAAGGATGGCCTCGTGCTCTATCTCGACAACGACATCGAGATCCTCTCGGCCTATTTCCTGGTGCATCTCCAGAAGGCCTTCCGGGCGATCCAGCTCGAAACGGGCAGGGCGGATGCGGTGCTGAGCCTGCGCACCATCAACATGGAGGAATACGGCTTCCGGCACGCCGCCGATGTACGGCGCTTCCTGCTGCCCTCGGACCAGAACGCCTTCCCGCGCACGAGCTTCGCTGCGGTGAACAAGGATCGCGCGGGCGAGGCGCGCCAGTTCGACGAACAGGTGCTGCTCGGCGTCTCCGACTTCATCGTGAACCAGTGCTGGGCCTGCCCCGCGCCAATTTTTCGGGGCATCCCGTATGAGGAGCTCTACCCCACCTATATCGGCGGCGATGACAGCCTGGCCTCGGCGCATTGGGCGAGCCTGGGGATCCCGATGGGCTACCTGGAGAACGGCCCGATCGCGCGGCATCTCGACTGGCCCTATTCCGAGGAGAAGATCGCGCTCTACGCGGAACTCACGCGCAAGCGCGCGGTGACGGACTTTTCCTATATTCGCTGGAAGCTGCGGCGCTTGTTCGGGTAGCGCTATCCGCGCCGCACCGGGCACAGCGCCAGCGGCCCGCCGATGTTCGTCGTGAGACGACCGCACGCCGCGTAATCGGCCACCAGCCGGTGCCGCGCCAGGCTGGCCGTGACGTGCTCCTCCCCACCCGGCGTCATGAGCACGAAGAGCGGACCGCCATGCGTCGCGATCCGCCGCGCGATCTCATCCTCGAAGCCCGTCACCAGCAGTCCCGCCGGATCGTCATGCGCGATGATGCGCAGGAAGCCGATCTCCGGCGGGAAGAACGGAATCACGAAGGCGTTCGGGCGATAGCCGGGGTGCCAGCCCGGCACCACCACCAGCGCGCCGCGCAGATCCATCCCCGCCGGCGGCGCCGCCCGTACGAAGGGATCGAACTGCGCGCCGTTCCAAGGGATGCGGTCACGATTGCTCGGCTGCATCGGCACCACCACCAGCAGCAGCGCCAGCGTCGCGATCCGCTGCATCCGCGGCGCGAGGCCCAGCATCCGCACGCTGATCACAAGCAGCAGCGGGACCAGCATCTCGACCGGGATCAGGTAGCGATAGATGGAGAACAGCCGAAGCCAGGCGAGATAGCTCGACGCCGCCGCGACAAGCAGCAGCAGTCCGAGCCGTTCGGAGGGCGTCCGCCACCGCCCGCGCCACAGCGCCGCGGCGATGCCGATCGGCACGACGACATAGGCCACCATCAGCTTCGGATCGCGCACCGGGCTGTCGATGCGCCAGGGCGCGCGCGTGAAGACGAAGGGCCAGGCCAGCGCCTCCAGCGCATCGCGCGGCATCGCGTGCGTCGTGCGGTTGTTGCCGATCGGCGCGAGCGGCGAGCGGAACCAGTCGTTGAAATAGGGAAACAGCGGATTGCCGGTGGTCTGCCAGAGATGCCAGAGCCAGAAACCCGAGGTGACGAGCACCCCGAGCACGATCCCCGCGCCGAAGGCGCTCGCATGCCACAGCCGCCGTCCCGGCAGCAGCAGGATGCCGAGCCCGATCCCGCCCACGAACACCGCGACCGTCTGCTTCAGCCCGACGCCGAGCCCGGCCAGAATCCCCGCCAGCAGCAGCAGCGGCAGGCTGCGCGACAGCGGCCCCTCGAAGGCGGTGAGCCCGCTACGGGCGATCAGCCACAGCGCGCAGAAGACGGGCAGCGCGACCAGCGCGTCGTAGTAGGTGGTGCCCATCACGTAGAGCGAGCCGGCGCCGAGCATGCCGATCAGCATCGTCGCCGCCGGCAGCACGCCGCCTTCCGGCAGCGCGTGCCGCGCGATGCGCCAGATCGCGATGCCGTTCAGCCCGTGCAGCGCGCCGAGCAGGAACGTGGTGACCACCGCGGGCAGCAGCGCATTCGCCCAGTAGAAGGGCAGGTCCAGCAGCGGGTTGAAGAACACGTGGAAATCCGCCGCCAGCAGGTCGAGCCCGAAGCGGCCGTACAGGAAGGCGTGCGGGTTGTAGAAATGGTAGTGCAGCAGGTCCCAGTTGTCGTCCTTGCCGAGCGCCGCCGCGAGCAGCCCGAAGCCGATCGGCAGCAGCAGCGCGAAGAGCCGCTCCGCCCGCGTCACGGCAGGCGCCAGGCCGCGATGCCCTGTGCCGCCGAGACCCGCTGCGCGCCGCGCGCCGCCAGCTCCGCGTCCGCGGCGCCGTTCTCGGCGACAAGCAGCACGCCGATGCCGCGCAGGCGCTCGGTCTCGGGCAGCGCATCCTCGGTCCCCATGAAGGGCCGCTGCACCAGGAAGGCTGTGAAGATCGCGGCGAAGCCGAGTTCTCCCACCGAGGCGATGCCGCCCGGCGCGAGCCGCACATCCGGGTCCGCCGCGAGCTGCCGCGCCGCGACGAAGGCCGGGTTGTCGCGTCCGCCGAGCGCGACGGCGAGGTCATGGCGCATCGGCACCAGGAAGGCGAAGGCGAGCACCGCCGCGCCCGCCCAGCCCAGCCAGCCCCGCGCGCCGCACAGCAACCCGCCCGCCGCCCCGATGAACAGCGGCAGGCAGAGCATCAGGTAGCGCGCCTCCGCATTGGACAGTACGGGAGCGCGACGGGCAGCAGCACGAAGCGCCAGGGCCGCGCCCCAGCAAAGGCCGCGAAGGGCGCGATCAGCGCGGCGGCGAGCCCGATCCCGAACAGGTCGAAGCCGCGCAGCGTGGCGAAGGTCAGCGCGACGTTGTAGCGCACCAGCCGCAGCAGATGCCCTGGCTCCGCCAGCGGCGACCAGCGCACATAGGCCATCTCGGTCGCCTCCTCCCAGGCGGTGATGCGGCCCTCGCGCGGCGCGTGGAAGCTTGTGAAGGCAGGGTGGCTTGGGTCGAAGCGGTCACCCGCCGCGCCGACGTAATGAGGCCCCGCGATGGCGAGGTTGATGCTGCCCGCGGTGCCCATGCTCGGCGCGCCCTGCCGCGCCGAGAGCAGCCCGATCCAGGGCGCGGCGACCAGCACCAGCACCACGCCCGCCAGCGCGGTGGCGCGGATCGTGCGCCGTCGCTGCGCGAGATGCCACGCGCCGCAGGCCAGCAGCAGCGCCACTCCCAGCGGCAGCGCCACCGCCTTCGCGTAGAAGCCGAGCCCGAAGAGCAGGCCCGCCAGCCAGGGCCGCTCCGGAAAGCGGGGCGAGAGCGCAGCCGCCATGCCGCCCATCAGCAGCGCCGTCACCAAGAGGTCCGGAGTCATGATCTGCACCGACCAGGCGGCCGCGAAGACCAGCAGGCAAGCCACGCCCGCGATGCACGCCGGCGCCGGCACCTCGAGCGCGCGCAGCAGCGCCGCGCCACCGGCGATGAAGCCGAGCGCCGAACCGGCCATCACCACCCGCCCCGCCACGATCGGCTCCGTCACCAAGCTCATCGCCAGCGCCGAGAGCCAGGGAAAGAGCGGCCCCCAATAGGCGCTGGCCGCGAGATCCCAGGTCCCTTCCCGCCAATGCAGCGCGAGCTGGAGATAGGCCACCGCATCGGGGTTGAACCGCCCCGGATTCGCCACCGCCGCCGCCGCCAGCAGCGGCAGCGCGGCGAGCAGCGCGAGCCATCCGGCCCGGTCGGCAAGGCGCGCGGCGCCTTCCTCATTCTCCGGCAACGCAGCCCGCACGCTGTCCCCTTTCCCCTTGCCCGATTGTGCCGCGCGCCGCCCCGAGTGCAACTATTCGCGCCGGTGCCCGAAACCGCGCCGCAGCCAGGCGGCGAAGCGCGAGGCGCGGCGCCTTGCCGCCGCGCTGGCCGCGAGCCCCGGCGGCACGCCGACGGGCGGCGGCAGTTCCAGCCGCAGCGGCAGGCCGAGCGCGCCGTGATCGGCGGCCAGCAGGATCGCATCCGGCAGGGCGAGCGTCAGCAGCCCGAGCAGCCGCGCGGCTTCCGCCTCGCCGAGCTGTCCGGCGATGTCCTCGATCACGACGAGGTCGGGCCGGCCGAGCAGCAGCCGCGCGAAGGCCAGCCGCAGCCGCGCCTGCGAATCCAGCGCCTCGCCCCAATCGGCGGTCTCGTCGAGCCGCGGCACCAGTTCGGCGAGGCCCACCACCTCCAGCGCCTCCGCCAGCACCGCGCGCGGCACGGCGCCATCCACGGCCAGCAGCGCGCCGAGCGGCGCCTCCGGCAGCCAGGGATCGCGCGGCAGCACGGCGAGCCGATGCCCCGCCGGCCGCCGCAGCCGCCCCTCCCCCCAGGGCCACAGCCCGGCGATGGCGAGCACCAGCGCGGGCACCGCCGCCGGCTCGCCCGCAACCGCCACCCGCGCGCCGCGCGCGAACTGCCCGTTCACGGGGGCGCAGAGCGCGGCGCCATCAGGGTGGCGGAGGATGACGCCGTCGAGCGCGAGCACCTCGCCCGCCGTTTCCGCCCGCAGGCCGCCGGCATCACGCGCGATGAGGTCGAGCGCCTCGGCCAGCGCCAGGACGCGGTCGGCCGAGGCGTGCCACTCCGCCAGCCGCGCCGCCTGGTCCACCGGCCAGGACAGGGCGACGACCAGCTGCTGGAAGCCCTGCGCCACCTGCATCAGCCCGCCGAGCGAGAGATCGCCGCGCAGGTAGCGCGGCGCGGCGACCAGCACCGGCAGGACCGGCGCGATGGTGCTGTAGGCCGATTGGAACCCGGTGAGATTGCGCAGCGCCACGCTCTGCCGATGCCACTCCGCGCGCAGCACGGCGAACCGCGCCGCCAGGCCGCCGCGCGCCGCCGCCTCGGCGCGCGCCACGGCGATCCCCTCGGCCTGCCCGCGCACGCGCACCAGGCCGAAGCGGAGATCGGCCTCCGCCTTCTGGCGCGATTCCGTGGCGATCGTCAGCGGGTGGCCGAAGGCGAAGGCCGCGGCCGCGCCGCCCGCGGCGTAGAGCGCGGCCAGCCAGACCATGTGCCCCGGCACGGCCACGCCCAGCACCATCACCACGCCGGACAGCGACCAGAGGATGCCGAGGAAGGCCGCGAGCGTGACGGTTGCGAAAACGAGCGTTGAGGCCAGCTCCACCATGTGCTCGGTCGCGATGCGGATGTCCTCCGCGATGCGGCCATCAGGGTTGTCCGGGCTGTCCATGAGCTGTCCGAGGCGCCAGTGCCGCCCCTCCGCCAGCCAGGCTTCGAGCAGCCGCTCGGTCAGGGCCTCGCGCCAGGCGATGGCGATCCTGCGCTTCGCCGCGAGTTGGGCGGCGTTGCTCAGCACGATCAGCAGCACGAGCCCGGCGAAGACACCGACCTGCCGCCACAGCGCGGCCGCGTCGCGCGCCTCCAGCGCGTCGAACAGCCAGGCGTTCCAGAGGTTGTAGAGCACCGCGAGCCCGACCTGGGCGAGGGTGAGCGCCAGGAGCACCAGCAGCGCCGCGCGCGTCGCCCAGCGCCCGAGGAAGGGCCGCGAGAGACGCAGGAAGGGGCCGAGCGTCGGCGCGCCCCGCGCCTGATGCCGCCCCGCCAGCGCGGGCTCCGCCATGCCTCCGAATCCCTGCCCGATCCGGATCAATCCTGGCACGGCCGGCCGCCTCGGGCACGAGGTCCCGCGGACGCGGTGCCACGGAACCTTCACCGACCGGACCGCCCCGGGGCGGATTGGCCGCCGGCGCGGATTGCACCTATCTTCCGCGCGCCACGACCACGGACCCTGCATGCGGGACATCGCCCAGCCGGATGTGCGGCGCGGAGCCATCCAGCTCCGCGGCATCACCAAGCGATTCGGCGAGACCACCGCGCTGTCGTCGGTCACGCTGGCGGCCGAGCCGGGCAGCTTCCTCGTGCTGCTCGGCCCGTCCGGCTGCGGCAAGTCCACCCTGCTGCGCGTGATCGCGGGGCTGGAGGCGCCGAGCGAAGGCCAGCTGCTGCTCGATGGGCGTGACGTCACGGGCCTGCCGCCGGCCGCGCGGGGCATCGCGATGGTGTTCCAGTCCTACGCGCTGTTCCCGCATCTCAACGTCGCGGAGAACATCGTCTTCGGGCTCCGCGCCCGCCACGTGCCGCGCGCGGAACGGGAGGCGCGCCTCAGGCGCACCGCCGAGCTGCTCGGCCTCTCCGCCCTGCTCGCGCGGCGGCCGAGCCAGCTTTCCGGCGGCCAGCAGCAGCGCGTGGCGCTGGCCCGCGCCGTGGTGGCGGAGGCGCCGATCTGCCTGATGGACGAGCCGCTCTCCAACCTCGATGCGAAGCTGCGCACCGAGATGCGGCGCGAGATCCGCGCGCTGCAGCAGCGGCTCGGCATCACCATGATCTATGTCACGCATGACCAGGCCGAGGCGATGAGCATGGCCGACCAGGTCGTGCTGATGCGCGACGGCCGGATCGAGCAGGATGCAACGCCGCCCGAGCTCTATGCGCGGCCCGCTTCCGTCTTCGCCGCCGGCTTCATCGGCACGCCGCCCATGTCGCTGCTGCGCCTGGTGCCGGGCGCGGAGGGCGCGGAGGTGGCGGGCGCGCCTGGCATCGCGGTGGCCCCGGCTTCGGCCGCCGGCGCGCAGCTCGGCGTGCGGCCGGAGGAGATCGAGCTGGCCGAGGCCGATGGGCTGCCCGCACGCGTCGCCGCGGCGGAGTTCCTGGGCGCCGAGACCGTGCTCGCCTGCAAGATCGGCGAGGCCGGCGAGGTGCTCCAGGCGCGGCTGCCCGGGCATCGCGCCGTCCCGCCCGGCACGCTCCTGCATCTCCGCCTGCCGCCGGCGCGCCACCTGTTCGACGCCGCCACGGGGCGGCGGCTGCCCGACCCCGACTGAACAACCCAAGGAGGCTCAACGCATGTCGCTTACCCGCCGCACCGCGCTCGCCCTCGGCGCCGCGCCGCTGCTCGGCCTGCCAGCGGTGCACGCCCAGGCACCGGTCGAGATCACCTTCAACTACCCGATCGCCGTGGGCGGCCCGATCCCGCGCCTGATCGACGGCTATTGCGAGGAATTCGCCCGGGAGAACCCGCGCTTCCGCGTGAAACCGATCTACGCCGGCTCCTACCAGGACACGCTGACCAAGACGCTGACGGCGATGCGCGGCGGCGACGCGCCGCAGATCGCCTGCCTGCTCTCGGTGGACATCTTCACGCTCATCGACGAGGACGCGATCCTCGCCTGGGACGACCTGCCCGGCACCGACCGGCCCTGGCTCGACAGCTTCTATCCGGGCTTCCTGGAGAACAGCCGGACGGGTGGCAAGACCTGGGGCATCCCCTTCCAGCGCTCGACCATCGTGCTCTACTGGAACA
>VFQR01000719.1_pt1 | contig 36088 bp, 31 predicted proteins | sample 3512321 | NCBI WGS metagenome assembly VFQR01 (sample SAMN10412374, study PRJNA504923) | tailings metagenome | isolation source: Relicate 3 Philex TSF1 revegetated site | place: Philippines: Tuba, Benguet | collected 2017-08-29 | reverse complement strand
GTCGCCGGTGGTGAATTCCGGTGGTGCCACTCCTCGCAGGAAGAAGAGCGCCCATCCGAATGGAGGCGTCAGGAATGACGTCTGCAGGTTCACGCAGATCATGGCCGCGAGCCAGACCATGTCCACATTCGCTGCCTGAAACACCGGCAGGAATAGCGGGACCGCGATGTAGGAAATCTCGATCCATTCGATGAAGAAGCCGAGAATGAAAATGATCAGCATCAGGAACCAGATGTCCGCATTGATGCCGCCCGGAAGGAATGCGAAGAAATCCTTCACAAGATCTTCGCCGCGCAATCCGCGAAATGCCAGCGCGAACACCTGCGCGCAGATGAGGATGAACATCATCATCGCGGTGATCTTGGTCGTTGCCTGAACCGTCTCGCGAAGCACCTGCCAGCTCAGCCTCCGGGTGACCGCTGCAATCAGGATCGAACCCAGCGCACCCATCGAAGCGGCTTCGGACGGCGCGGCGATACCCCCGATGATCGAACCGAGCACGGCACCAACGAGGCCGATCGGCGGCGCCACGACTTTCACCACCCGCACGAACAATTCGCGTCCGGAAACCAGCTCGCGCTCTTCCTTGGGAATGGCAGGTACGATCTTGGGAGCGATCACGCCCAGGATGAGAATGTAGAGGACGTAGATTCCGGCAAGCACAAGGCCCGGAATCATCGCGGCCGCGAAAAGGGTGCCGACCGATTCATTCATGATGTCGGCGAGCAGGATCAGAATGAGGCTCGGTGGAATGATCTGGCCCAGCGTGCCGGAAGCGCAGATGACGCCGCAAGCGAGCCCCTTGTTGTAACCGCGCCGAAGCATGCCGGGCAGTGTCAGCAATCCGAGCGTCACGACGGTGGCGCCAACGATGCCCGTGGTGGCGCCCATCAGAACGCCAACGATGATGATCCCAACCCCAAGCCCGCCGCGTAGCGATCCCGCAACGAGGCCGATCACATCCATCAGGTCTTCGGCGAGCTTCGATCGCTCCAGCATCATTCCCATGAACACAAACAATGGAATGGCAAGCAGCGTAGAATTCGTCACCACGCCGAAAATACGGTGCGGCAACAGGTTGAACAGCAGAATGCCGAAGCCGAGGAAGCCGAATACAAAGCCGGTGGTGGCAAGCGTCAAAGCAACCGGTATGCCGGAAAGCAGCAGGATGAAAAACGCCACCAGCATCAGGATGGCGAGCACTTCGAGCGAGAACATCAGGCGCTCCTGAACTTCACCCAGGCTTTCAGCGCCTCGGAAAAAGATTGAATGAAAAACAACGCGAAACCGAGCGGGATCATCGCCTTGATGATGTAGCGATAGTCGAGACCGCCGGGATTGGCGGAGCCTTCGCCGACCGACCACGACTGCATCACATAAGGGATCGAAAGTCTGACCACGAGCAACGCAAGTATCATCGCGATGATTGCTGTGATGAGTTCGACCAGATGCTTGTTGCGCGTGCTGAAATACTGGAACAGCACGTCCACGCGCACATGTTCGCCCTGCTGCAGCGCATAGGACATGCCGAAGAGACAAATCGGCACAAGAATGTGCCACTCCAGCTCCTGCGACCAGATGAAACCGATCGAGAAGCCGTAGCGCAGCAGCACGTTGGCTCCCATCACGAGAGCCAGAAAAAGTGCCAGCCATGAAATTGCCCGGCCGGTGAGTTCGGTGAAACGGTCGATCCCACCGGCCAGTTTTTGCGCAGCGTTCACGTCACGCCTTGCGGATCTTGTTGTGATAGACGGTCTCGCTGAGGTCCGCCCAGGCGTCGTACTTGGCCTTATAGGCCATGTAGGAGTCGTGGACCTTCTTTGTGACCGGATCTTTCGCAACCGCTTCTTCAAGAATCTTGTTGGTGGTGGTGCGAAGCGCCTTCACCACATCGTCCGGCAGCGGTTGTGCAATCACGCCCTGGTTCTTGACGAGATCTTCCATCGCCTCGGCGTTGTTCTTCTGGCACCAGGCTTCGGAGATCACGTTGCAGGCGGCACAGGCGTTTTCGACGATCGCCTTGAGGTCTGCCGGCAGGCTTTCCCATTTCGCCTTGTTGATGGTGAGTTCGCTTGCGGTCGCCATCTCGTGCCAGCCGGTCGTGTAATAGTACTTCGCGACCTTGTGCAGGCCGAGCTGACGGTCGAGGAACGGGCCGACGAATTCCGCTGCGTCGATGACGCCGCGTTCGAGGTTCGGGAAGATTTCGCCGGGCGCGATCAGGCGAGAGTCGACGCCAAGTTCCTTATAGACGCGGCCCGCAAGACCCGGGATGCGCATCTTGATGCCGTTCAGGTCGGCAACGGACTTGATCTCCTTGCGGAACCAGCCGGTCATTTGCACGCCGGTGTTGCCGCACAGGATCGGCACGAGATTGAAGCGGTCATAGACTTCGCGCCAGAGCTGGGAACCGCCGCCGTCATAGTACCAGCCGTTGAAGCCCTGAAAGTTGAGGCCGAACGGCACGGCGGTGAAATATTGCGCGGCGAAGCTCTTGCCGGTCCAGAAATAGGAATTGGCGTAGTTCATTTCGACGGTGCCGGAAGACACCGCGTCGAAACCTTCAGCGGCCGGGATCAGTTCGCCGGCGCCGTAGAACTGGATCTTGATGCGGCCGCCCGACATGTCGTCGATGCGCTTGACGAGATCCTTCGCGCTGCCCGGACCGGTCGAATAGAACGCGGCATTCGGTCCGTAGAAGCTGGTCATTTTCCAGTTGAAGGTAGTCTGTGCCCGGACGATTGCCGGTGCGGCGACGGTGCCAACGGCACCGGCCAATGCTATTTTTGTAAAATCCCTGCGTCGCATGAACGAACTCCCGATGTGAGGAAGGCTTCATCTGTAAGCAACCGACATGCCAGTCTTTGCTGGTCCCGGGAGCCAATCCTGAGCCGGATGGCGGATAATGCAAGGCCGAACGATGAAAATTACGGCAGCGGGATGCCTAGCAGGCAATCAGCTGCCTTAAGGCAAACCAACTTCCGCGTTTTATTCCGCGTTGCACGAAAGAAATCCCCGCCCTCGTGCGTTGCATCGCAAAATCCAGACCTTCTGAAACCGGAGCATCAACTTGCGCCAGCTTCTATCCACACTCGCCGAAGTGCGCCGCCTCGCCACGCCCTTCTTCAATGGCGACGAACGCTGGGGCGCCCGCACGCTGCTCGCGATCGTCGTGGCGCTTGAGCTTGGGCTTGTCGGACTGAACGTCATCTACAACCAGTGGAACGCGCGCTTTTACGACAGTCTTCAGAACAAGGACTGGGACGTCTTCAAGCGGGAGCTGTTGTTCTTCACGGTGCTCGCCGGCGCCTTCATCGTCGTCGCGGTCTACAAGCTCTACATGCAGCAATGGCTGCGCATCCGCTGGCGACGCTGGCTGAACGAAAAATTTCTGCAGCGCTGGCTGCGCGACAGCGCGCATTACCGGATGCGGCTTTCGGGCGATGTCGCCGACAATCCCGACCAGCGCATCTCCGAAGACCTCGAACTTTTCACCCAGCGAACGGTAGAACTCGGCCTCGGATTGTTGAGCGCCGTGGTCACGCTGGTGTCGTTTGTCGTGATCCTGTGGACGCTCTCAAGCTCGATGGCGATGCCGTTCTTCGGCGGCGATGTCGTGATCCCCGGTTACCTCGTCTGGGCGGCGCTGATTTATTCGGTGCTCGGCACCTGGCTCGCGCATGTGATCGGAAATCCGCTGGTGTTCCTGAACTTCAACCAGCAGCGGCTCGAAGCCGACTACCGCTACCACCTCGTTCGCGTGCGTGAGAACGGCGAACAGATCGCGCTGCTCGACGGCGAGGCGGCGGAGAACCGTCAGCTCGGCGGCCGTTTCGGCAGGCTCGTGGCGAATTTCTATAATCTGATGGGCGCGCAGAAGCGGCTCACCTGGTTCACCGCCGGCTTCGCGCAGCTTGCCGTCATTTTCCCGTTTGTGGTCGTGAGTCCGGCTTATTTTTCCGGTGCCGTGACATTGGGTGTGCTCACACAGACAGCGCTTGCTTTCGGGCAAGTACAGTCCTCGCTCAGCTACATCGTCAATGTCTATGCGGTGCTGGCGGAGTGGCGATCCGTGGTTCAGCGTCTGACGGGTTTCGAGAAATCGATTTCCGAAGCGGAGCGGCTGAAAAAAATCTCGGAAATAGCCGTTGGCGAGGGGAGTGCGGGAGCATTGAAAATCGCCGGCCTCGAAGTGCGTTTGCCGGCCGGTTTGCCCGTTGTCGCCGCGCAAAATCTTGCGGTGGAGAATTCGGAGCGGGTGCTGGTCACCGGCAAGTCCGGTTCCGGCAAATCGACCTTGTTCCGCGCGGTGGCGGGCATCTGGCCGTTCGGCAAAGGCCGGATCGAGATTGCACGCGGAAAGAAATTATTGGTGCTTCCGCAGAAACCGTACCTGCCGTTCGGGAGGCTTGATGAAGCGCTTGCCTATCCGGACGCGCCGGAAAATCACAAACCGGAAGAACTGACCGGCGTGCTGAAAGCCGTCGGTCTCGACAAGCTGACCGGACGCCTGCAGGAGGAATCTTCCTGGCCGCATATTCTTTCAGTGGGCGAGCAGCAGCGGCTTTCCTTTGCGCGCGCGCTGCTCGCAAAGCCCGACATCCTGCTGCTCGACGAAGCGACCTCGGCGGTGGATGAAGCCGCAGAGTCCTCGCTCTACAAACTGCTCTACGAGCGCCTGCCGTCCGTGACCGTGATTTCCATCGGCCATCGAACGACACTGAAATCGTTGCATGGCCGCACGATCAATCTGGAGCAGTCAGGGCAGGGCGGCTTCTTCGAGGTGAAACCCGCAGCGGCCGGCTGATTACAACCAGCGCTGCGGCCAGACTTTTGGCCGAAGCAGAAAAAAGTTCAGCCAGAGGGCGGCAAACAGCACAAGCGAAAGGCTGCCCGCGAGCACAGGGACGAAAAAGAAACTCCACGTCAGATGATCGTTCACGACGATTAGCGCGTCGATCCCGGCGGGCGGGTGCATCGTGCGCGTATAGTGCATGCCGACCATCGCGAGGCCCACCGCCGCCGCGGCCACCCATGGCGAGTGACCGAACAAAAACGCGAGGGCCAATCCTGCCAGCGTGGAAATCATGTGCCCGCCGATCACCGCGCGCGGCTGCGCCGGCTCCGCATCCGGCAAACCAAAAACCAGAACGATGGAGGTGGCGAAGGGAATAAGATGGAGCGCTGATTTGCTGAGATCGGCATGCAGATACATCGCCAGAATTGCGATGGCTCCGCCCAGCGAGCGCCACAACACGATGCCGGATTCCGGCATATCCGCCCCTCGAAAGTTCAGCCGAGTGTAACGCCTGCGCGGTCGAGCAACCTTGGCAAATTGTCGCTTGCAAAAAATTTGTGCTCCGCCTCGCGCCGGTCGAGGAGCGGGTCTCGCGCGCGCAGGGTGTCGTCCACATGGCCCGGATGGCACATGATCAGGCCGCCGGAAGGCATGCCTTCGAGAAACGACGCGAACAGCGAGGAATAGTCTTCTTTCGAGGCGAAGTCGTAGGCACCCGCGAAGGCGGAATTGGTGGCAAGTCCCCGTGCGCGTGCCTGGGCGGGAAAACCGGCATTCAGCAGGGACAGAAAACGCGCTTTCGATTGCGGCAGATGCCGGATCGACGCCGGTCCACACTGGCGGACCCACGCACGCGGAGCGAGCCGGGCGACAGTGTCGAGAAAGGCGCCGCGCAAGCTAGGCTGCAACTGCACATGCTGATGACCGTCGACAAAATCCGGGGGACGGCCAAATGCCCGGCGGAATGCTTCGAACTGTGCCTCGATTTCTTCCACGGCCGCCGTCTTTGAAACGCGCCGCCAGTTCAGCGGATTGAGATAATCGGTGACGGCGGGAAAATTTCCGCTTTCCGTTTTCAGCGGCGTTGCAACGAGCGGCTTGAAACCGCCCGTCAGCGTCACATGCAGCCCGGTATCGAAGCGGAGCGGCGGTTTGATCTCCGCAAGCCCGGCCGCTTCGTCCACGAGACCCGGAAACACGGTCATCACAGAGGTCGCATTCAATCGGCCAAGGGCGGCGAGTTCACGAATGGAACGGGATATGCCGGGGGCGAGCGCGTAGTCGTCCGCGCAAAGCACAATTCTACGGAGGGTCATTACTCCGCGGCCTCGCGCGGGGAATTTTTCGGATCGCGCTTTTCACCGGCGGTCTTGAGCTGATGGTCGGCGATGAAATAGATCGGCCGGCCTTTCAGCTCGAACAAGATCTTGGCGATGTACTCGCCCATGATGCCGATCATCATGAGTTGCACGCCGCCGATCACCATCATGCCGACAAACAACGAAGGATAACCCGCGACATCCTTGCCGTAGAAAATCGTCTCGAACAGAATCCAGCCGCCAAAAATAAACGCTGTAATGGACAGGATCAGCCCGAGGAAACTCGCGAACCGCAGCGGTGCCGCCGAAAACGCCGTCAGCCCTTCGACCGAAAGCCCGAGCAGCGTTGCGAGGCTCCAGCTCGAGCGGCCATGAGTCCGTTCGGCGGGTTCATAAGGCACGCGGATCTGGCGATAGCCGATCCAGCTCGACAAGCCTTTGAAGAAGCGGCTGCGTTCCGGCAGGCGGCGCAGCGCATCGGCCGCGCGCGGCGAGAGCAGGCGGAAGTCGCCTGCATCGACGGGAATCTTGTGGCGCGCGCCCCAGTTTAGGATTCGATAAAATGAATAGGTGAGAAAACGCTTGGTCGCCGATTCATTCGAGCGATGCGCTTTCGCCGTATAGACGACGTCATAATCCTGTTCGCGCCAGAGTTGCACCAGCCGGTCGGCAAGCTCCGGCGGATGCTGTCCGTCGCCGTCCATGAACATGAGTGCGTCGTAGCGCGAATGATCGAGGCCGGCGGCCATCGCTGCTTCCTTGCCGAAATTGCGGGAAAGCGAAACGACCTGAATGTCGTTCGCCCCGGCGGGCAGGGAGCGCGCAACGTCGAGCGTGTCGTCGCGGCTGCCGTCGTCGACATAAATGAACTCGGTCCGGATGCCGTACTGGCTTGCGATGCGTGCGGCGAAAGCAACCAGCCGCTCATGCAGGGAAGGGAGCCCGCCCGCTTCGTTGTAAAGCGGAACGATCACCGAAAGGCTGTCGCCATTCGGCCTTCCTTTCGGCTTCCCTCCATCCTGCGCCATGTTAGTCCTGTCAGCGCGCGATTCGGCCCCATTCCGCCCGCTGTTTCCGGAGTTTCCTCTTGTACGCATTGTTCGTCCAGATGGTCCGCTTTGGCCTTGTCGGCTTCGTTAACGCGGGCGTGGATGCGGCCATTTTCTTCCTCGCGCTGCACACGCTCACCAGTTCACTGGTGCTGGCGAATTTCTGCGCCTGGGTGGTGGCCGTCACCTGCTCCTATTTCCTGAACTCCCGCTTCACCTTCGCGGAAAGCTCCGGGCGGACACTGAGCCTCAAGGACTACCTGATGTTCGTGCTGACCCAGGTAGGCGGTTTCGTGGCGCATACGGCGATGCTCGTTGCCGCGGCACCCTATGTGCCGCTGTGGCTGGCAAAACTGCTCGGCATCGGCGTGGGCTTCGTGGTCAATTTCACACTCGCGCGGGCGATCGTGTTTCGCTCGCGCTGAACTAGCGGTCGAGCCGCTTCTCCAGCGCGTCCCACAGCGCGTTGTCCCGCTCGAAGACGAACTCCGGCGACGTCACCATCACGGTTTCCGCACCGCGCTCGCGCAGGAAGATCGCAAGTTCGTGCACCGTCTTCGGCGGGCAGAGGAGCGTCAACATGCCCGAAGAGGTCGGCCCGCCGAGCGGCGCGATCACCCCGAAACGATCCTTCGCTTCCGCCACCATCTCGGCATCTGCTTCCTTGAAGCGGGTGCGAACCTCGCGGGTCGTCCGCGCACGTCGTTCGGCGGCGACGCGGTCGAGCAGCGCGCGCGCGGCGGCGCGTTCATCCCCGCCCCAGTTCGCGGCGAGCGAAGCCACAAGGTTCGCCTGCGAGCGCAGCATGATGCCGTCGTCGATCACCTTCAGCCCGTTCGCCGCGAGCGTCGATCCGGTCGTGGTGATGTCCACGATCAGTTCGGCCGAACCGGTCGCAGGGGCACCCTCGGTGGCGCCGAGGCTTTCCACGGTGCGGTAATCCGAAATGTTGTGGCGCGCGAAAAATTCCCGCGTGAGATTCACGTATTTCGTCGCGATCCGCATGCGCTGGCCGCGCCTGGCGTGAAACGCCGTCGCGACGTCATCGAGGTCGCGCATGTTGCGCACATCGATCCACGCCTGCGGCACGGCCACCACCACATTGGCGTTGCCGAAGCCCAGTTCGTCGATCAGCAGCACGCGCATATCCGCGTTCGGGATCATCTCGCGCACCAGATCCTCGCCCGTCACGCCGAAGTGGATCGTGCCGTTGGCGAGATGATTGGTGATCTCGGATGCCGAGAGATAAACGACTTCTACGCCCGCGATTTCCGGCACGGTGCCGCGATAGTCGCGGCCGCCGCGCGGCTGCACGAGCGACATGCCGGCGCGCTTGAAGAACGCATGCGCGTTCTCCATCAGCCGGCCCTTGGACGGAACGCCGATGACGAGGGCGCTCATGCGGCACCTCCCGCCTGTTCGAGTTCGTCGATCCATGCAGCAAAGCCCACCGCCGGAACGGCCTCCGGGCTGCCGAGCAGCGAAAGCAGCCCGTCGTAACGGCCACCGGCCGCGAGCGGCCATTTCACTTTTTTCGCGGGATCGTAAATCTCGAACACCATGCCCGAATAGTAATCGAGTGCGCGGCCGAATGCGGTCGCGAAGCTGATATTGGAAACATCCACGCCGCCCGCCGCCATGAAGCCCGCGCGCTTCTCGAACGTATCGAGCGCGCGCGACAGGTCGAGCTTCGCATCTTTCGCAAGCGTGCGAAGTGCCGCCAGCGCATCGTCGGGATCGCCTTCGATGGTGAGATAGCGTTCGAGGACCGCCGTCGCATCCGGGTCCAGCCCGCTCGTGGCACCGAGCGAGGCCTGTTCGAGGAACCGCTCTGCGATTTCCTCGACCGTGCGGCCGCCGACGGCGGAAATTCCCGCGATGGAAAAAAGATCGGTCACGAAGGCGCGTGCGGCTTTCGGATCGGAGCCCTCAATAGCCGCGAGCACGCCTGCGTGTGATGAGCGCGCGGCGGGAGCGAGCTTCAACGTCGCAAGATCGGCTTCCAGCGTGCCGGTGCGGTTGAAATCCTTCAGCAGACGCCGCTGCCAGACAGGGGGCAGGTTCAGTGCCGCCACCAGTGCGGAGAACAAGCCGACATCGCCCATGCGGATTTCGGGCGAGGCAACGCCGTATTGTTTCGCGGACTCAAGTGCGAGCGAAAGACATTCGGCGTCCGCCGCCTCGAAGTCCTCGCGGCCGAGTGACTCGATCCCCGCCTGCAAATATTCGCCGCTGCCGCCGCCGCGGTCGCGGAAGACCGGACCGAGATAGCAGTAGTTCGCCGCACGTTTCGCTTCGTCGTTGGCAAGATGCATCCGGCAGACCGGGATCGTCAGGTCGGGCCGCAGGCAGAGTTCTTCGCCGGAGGAATCCGAAGTGAGATAGAGCCGCCGCCGCAATTCCTCGCCGGAAAGTTCGAGAAACACATCGGCCGGCTGCAATACGGCAGGCTCCGCGCGCGCGTAGCCCGCGCGCTCGTAAATATCGACGAGCGTTTCCGCCCGCGCCCTGCCGTTTCTGGTAGCCGGCCCGGCCATGGTCTCCTCGGTCTCTCGTTATGCGCGGCCTTGTAGCAGGGCTTGGCGCGCGTTTCGAACATTTCCGGAAAAATTGGTGAGCAGCGGAGCTATTCGCTTGCAGGCGGGCCTCAATTGATACATTGTATCAATCAAGGTCCGACCAAGGACTAGTTGCAAATCACTCGCAATAAGGCAATGTTGCGAACGGTTCGCAAGAAGCAAACGGGAATGGGGTCGTTATGTCAGTCTGGAAGTTCGCGTCAGCGCTGCTCGCCGGCGCTTTTTTATTGCAGTTGCCGCTGCCCGCAGAGGCGCAACAGCAACCCGCAAACACACCCGTGGCCGAGGGTGAATACAAGAAGCCCAAGCGCGCGCCGCGCGGTCATGTGCACTACGAAGGCGACGGCCACGACCATTCAAGGGACCGCAGCCTTCGTCCGCATCCCGATCACAAGCCAGGCGACGAGCGCGGACATGTTCACGCAGGCCATCCGCACGGGCATGAGCATGAGACCTTCGATGCCGAGGCGCTGTTTGCCTTCACTTCGGTCAGCCGCATCGGCGACAAGGGCGACAAGCACATCATTGTTTCGATGGATGGTGCATGGGACAGGCGGGACGGGACGTTCCGCGCTCTGACGCCCAAGGCGGAATTCGGATTCAACCCGCACGAACGTCTGCACGTCGCGCTCGAACTCTGGGGTGATTATTTCAAGATCCGGAATGTCACGGGCCTCGACGACCAGAAGCGTTGGGGTGCGGGTGCGGCGGTCGAATTCAAGGTCAATCTCGTCCGGCGCGGTACCGAAGGTCCGGTTGGTGTCACATTGATCCTTGCGCCGCACTATTCCAATTCCGAGGAAGTGACGGGCGAGAAAGCGCATCACTGGGCAATGGAGACCAAACTCGCCGCCGACGTGGAATTGATCCGCGACATGCTGCTGCTCGCGCTAAATCTCCACTACGAGCCGGCCAAGGTGAAAGCGCGCGGCGAAGAGGAATGGGAAAAGGAGTCCACCTTCGGCGCAGCACTCGCGCTGATGGGGCGCATGACGCAAAACGTGCTGTTCGGCGTCGAGCTGTCCTATGAACGCGCGTATGAAGGCTACACGCTCAACACGCTCGCGGGCCGCGCGCTGTATGTCGGGCCGACCCTGCATGTGAAGATCAGCGACAAGGCAAATTTTGTCGCCGGCTGGCAAACGCAGGTCTGGGGGAAGGCAGTTGGCGACCCGCGCTCGTTCGATCTGGAAAACTTCGACCGCCATCGCGCGCGCGTGCTTTACAGCCAGCATTTTTGAGGAATGGCCACAGCGGAGGCCTCATGCTGAGGAGCGCGCCAGCGGCGCGCGTCTCGAAGCATGGGCCGCCTTCATCCTTCGAGACGCGGGCTTCGCCCGCTCCTCTGGATGAGGCGGAACGAACGTAGTCTTCTTAAAGTAGTTTGTGCCGCTTCAGCACGTCCTTCACGGCATCGACGAGTTTCGCTTCCGGGACGGACGACTGCGCTTCCGCCTGCTTTTGCAGATGCGCGTCGCGATCTTTCTCCGCGCTTGCAAGCTGCGAGCCGAGCACAAGGTCCTTGACCACGACTTCTCCCTTCGCCTTTTCATCTCCACCCTGAATAACGGCGCAAGGAGAATTCCGGCGGTCGGCATATTTCAATTGCTGGCCGACGTTGTTCTTCGGATTTCCCAGATAAAGCTCGGCGCGGATACCGGCGGCGCGAAGTTGCTGGACCATTTTCTGGTAGTCGCCGACACGGTCGCGGTCGAAGACGGTGACGAGAACCGGGCCGGTAGCCGGTTTCGTATCGATCTTGCCGAGCAGCGTCAGCGCCGCCATCAGGCGCGAAACACCGATGGAAAATCCGGTCGCCGGAACGGGCTGGCCCATGAAGCGCGAGACGAGTCCGTCGTAACGGCCGCCGCCGCCAACCGAACCGAAGCGTACCGGCCGGCCTTTCTCGTCCTTGGTGTCGAGGAGAAGCTCAACCTCGTAAACCGCGCCGGTGTAGTATTCGAGACCGCGCACGACGGAGGGGTCGATTTTGATACGGTCTGGACCATAGCCAGCTGCCAACACTAGGCTATTGATCTGTTGTAATTCAGTCATTCCTTCTAAAAAAAGAAGGTTCTCTTTGATTTTCGATATGTCAAAGAAATCTTTGCCTAAGCCTTGAAAACTCAAGCCGTCAGCGCCGTCAGAATTTTTAACGCGCAAAGTCAAAGAACTAATTACATGATTGATTTGATCTTCAGTTAGTCCGGCGCCTTTAGTAAAATCACCGCTTTCGTCTTTACGCCCTTTACCCAGAAGCTGTTTAACTCCCTCAATCTGGAGGCGGTCCAATTTGTCGACGGCACGCAGAACTGTGAGCCGCTTATCCGGCGCGATCTCGGCGGCATCCATCACGCCATCAAGCACCTTACGGTTGTTCACCTTCACGACATACTGCCCGCGCTCAATGCCGAGCGCCTCCATCGTGTCGGCGGCGAGCATGCACATTTCCGCGTCGGCAGCGGGCGATGCGCTGCCGACAGTGTCGGCATCGAACTGCATGAACTGGCGATAGCGGCCCGGACCCGGTTTCTCGTTGCGGAAAACCCAGCCGTAACGATAGGAACGATAAGGCAGTGCGAGGTGCTGGTAGTTCTCGGCGACATAGCGGGCGAGCGGTGCCGTCAGGTCGTAGCGCAAGGACAACCATTGTTCGTCGTCGTCCTGAAATGAAAACACGCCTTCGTTGGGACGATCCTGATCGGGCAGGAATTTTCCGAGCGCGTCGGTGTATTCGATCGCCGGCGTCTCGACTGGCTCGAATCCATAAAGCTCATATTGCTTGCTGATCGTCTCGATCATCCGACGTGATGCGACGATGTCGCTCGGCCCGCGGTCGGCAAGACCGCGCGGAAGGCGTGCTTTGATTCTGTTCGATGCCATGCGGCACGGTCTAAACGAGCCGTGCCGGATCGGCAATCAGTCTGCGGGCCGGTACTGCGCCCAAGCCTGCAGCTTGCGGTAAATCGTGGACGGGCTGATCTCCAGCGCCGACGCCGCTTTCTGGGCGTTGCCGTCGAACGCCTTGAGCGCCTGTTCGATGATCCGCTGTTCCTCCTGCCAGAACGGCACGATGGACGGGCTGGAAATCGACGGCAAAACTCCGGTGTCGCGGGAAGGCTCATGCGTCGCCGTGCCGGGGAGTGCCAGCATCGCGGCGGTTACCTGCGCTCCGTCGTGCAGCACCACGACGCGGCGGATGACGTTTTGTAGCTCGCGTACGTTGCCTGGCCACGCATACGCCTCGAGGATCGCCTCGGCTTCTTGGGTAAAACCTTCAAAGCCGCGGCCTTCCTCTTCGGCGAAGCGCGAAAGAAATGCACGCGCGATCAGCGTCACGTCGCCTTGCCGTTCTTTCAGCGAAGGCAGTTCGAGCGGCAGCACGTGCAGTCGATAGAACAGATCCTCGCGGAAGCGACCGGTTTCTATTTCACGGTAAGGATCGCGGTTGGTCGCGCACACAAAACGCACATCGACCTGTTTCAGCTTGGTGTCGCCGACGCGCCGCAGCGTGCCGGTCTGCGCGAAGCGGAGAAGTTTTGCCTGCAATGCGAAATCCATTTCGCAGATTTCGTCGAGAAACAGCGTTCCGCCATGGGCGAGTTCCGCCGCACCCGGCCGGTCCTCGTGCGCGCCGGTGAAAGCACCTTTCACATGGCCGAAGATTTCGCTTTCCATCAGTTCTTTCGGGATCGCGCTGCAATTGATCGCGATGAACGGCGCATGTGCGCGGCCGGAACAGGCGTGGATCGCCTCGGCGCAGATTTCCTTGCCGGTGCCGCTCTCGCCCGTAATGAAAACAGGCGCCTTGGAGGGCGCCACGCGCTTGATCTGTTCATAGGCCGCGAGCATCGCGGGCGACGAGCCGATGAAATTCTGGAAGCCCTCGAACTCGACGCACTCCTGAGCGCTTGCGATTTCCGGCGAAATTTCCACCAGCGGCAGCCGCTCGAACAGCCGCCGCGCGATTTCCGACGGCTGGCAGGGCTTGGCGGCGAAGTCGTCGGCACCCGCGCGCATTGCCGCGACGGCGGCGGAAACCGAACCGTGTGCGCTCGTCGCAAGGATCGGCCCGCTGAAGCCCGCATGGCGGAGTGCGGCGATCGTTTCGGCACCCTCGCTAAGATCGAGCGAGACGACCGCACCCGAACGGAATCCGTCGCGCAGGCTCGTCACGGCCTCGGCAAGGTTGGACGTCTCCCGGACGATGGCTTCATGGGAGGCGGATGCGTTCATGGCCGCAGCCAGCAGGCGGCGCGCGACCGGATCGTTATCGACAATAATGACGCGTACAGGCTCTTGCGAGCCACTCTTGGAAACCATGCCGGGCGACCCCTCGACTCGGACTGGCGAAAGGGGACCAAGGCTTTACTCCCCCACTGCCCGCATGATGCAGGGTTACGGTAAACAAACCTTTATTTTCCGCCGTTTTTAGCGCATGAAAACAGTATGGCACTGGCCCGCGACATCGACGCAATCGCCCCGAACGACCTTGAAGCGTTCTGGATTCCGTTCACGCCGAACCGTTCCTTCAAAAAGCGCCCACGCCTCGTCGTCCGCGCCAAGGACATGCATTACTGGAAGCCGGACGGAAAAGCCGTGCTCGATGCGGTTGCGGGCATGTGGTGCTGCAACGCCGGTCACAACCGAGAACCGATCGTCGCCGCGATCCAGAAGCAGGCCGCCGAACTCGATTACGCGCCGCCGTTTCAATACGCGATGCCGCAGACCTTCGCGCTTGCCTCGCGGATCGCGGCGCTGGCACCCGGCGACCTCGATCATGTGTTTTTCTGCAACTCCGGTTCGGAGGCGGTCGATACCGCGCTGAAGATCGCGCTCGCCTACCAGAAGCAGAAGGGCGACGGCTCACGCACGCGCCTGATCGGCCGCGAGCGCGGCTATCACGGTGCGGGTTTCGGTGGAATTTCCGTCGGCGGCATCGTCGCCAACCGCAAGCAGTTCGGCAACATGCTCGCGGGCGTCGATCATCTGCCACACACTTATAACCGTGATGAGCAAGCGTTCTCGCGCGGCGAGCCGGAATGGGGCGCGCATCTCGCCGACGACCTCGAACGCATCGTGGCGCTGCACGACGCATCGACCATCGCAGCCGTCATCGTCGAGCCGATGGCCGGATCGACCGGCGTGTTGCCGGTGCCGAAGGGGTATCTCCAGCGCCTGCGCGCGATCTGCGACAAATATGGAATCCTGCTGATCTTCGACGAAGTGATCACCGGCTTCGGCCGTCTCGGCCATGCCTTCGCCGCCGAACGCTATGGCGTGCAGCCCGACATGATTACGTTCGCCAAGGGCGTCACCTCCGGCACCGCGCCGATGGGCGGTGTTCTGATCCGCAAAGGCATCTATGACGCCTTCATGCAGGGACCGGAACACGTCATCGAACTGTTCCACGGCTATACCTATTCTGCGCATCCGCTCGCGGTCGCGGCCGGTCTCGCGACACTGGAACTTTACCGCCAGGAAAACCTGTTCGAGCGCGCGAAAAAGATCGAGCCGCTCTGGTACGACGCCGCCATGGGCCTGAAGAAGGAACCGGGCGTTCTCGACATCCGCATGGTGGGCCTCACCTGCGCCGTCGATCTGTCCTCCCGGCCTGACGCATTCGGCAAACGCGCCTATGAAGCCATGGAACGCTCGTTCCACGACGAAGGGCTGATGATCCGTTCGCTCGGCGAAACGCTGGTACTGACGCCGCCGCTCGTGATTTCCGAGGCGCAGATCGGCGAAGTCTTCGAAAAGCTGGCAAAGGTTATTCGCGCCGGCGCGTAGTTTTTCCGCCCGTGTTGCCGCACCGCTCTGGTGAAATCGCGCGAATAGGGGCTACACTCGCAAATCGGCTGCGAGCGGGGAATCGCGGCCTCACGGGTCGGTATGCGGGGTCTTGGCTACTTTTTTGTCGCCGGTTGCATGGCGCTGATCGCGCTGTCGGTCGGCCTGGTCTTGCGCTTTGTGGCCGGCATGAGCGGCACCGAAGCGACGATGATTGCGCTCGTCGCGCTGTTCGGCCTGCTCACGCTTGAAGTCTCCGCTTCGCGCGGCAAGGACCGTTCCGGGATCAGCGAACGTTTCGAGGGCCTGTCGCGCGCTTCCGCCGATCTCGCCCGTGAGGTTGGCGAACTTCGCCATCGCATTTCAGCCCTTGAGGCGGCGCCCAAGGCGCAGCTTCCGCAGGACGTTTCGACGGCACCGCTTTCGCGCGAGATTTCGGAAGTGGCGAGGCTGGTCGAAGAAATCGCCCAGACCGTTGCGGTTCACGACACGTTACTGACGGCCCCACGCGAAACACGCGAGCCCGCAACGTCCGCCGAGGTAGCAAACGAGATTCCCGCCGCCATATCCGCCGCCCCGGCGGCGCCGCGCCCGTTCGAAGGCAAGAGCGAACAGGAAGCGATCGTCCTCGTCCGCGGCGCGATCGAATCCGGCAACATCGAACTATTTCTTCAGCCCGTGGTCACGCTCCCGCAGCGCAAGGTCCGCTTCTACGAAGCACTCTCTCGCATGCGCCTGCGCGAAGGCGGCATGGTGGACGCCGCCGATTTCATTCCGGTTGCCAAGAAAGCCGGTTTGCTGCCGCGCGTCGACGAGCGGCTCGTGCATAATTGCGTTCAGGTCGTCCGCCGCCTCGCCGCGAAGAACCGCGAAGTCGGACTGTTTCTGAACATCGCGCCCGAGACATTGGGCGACCGCACTGTGTTCCCCGAAATTCTCGGCTATCTCGACGCCAATCGGGCGCTGGCACCCTCGCTGATGCTGGAAATGTCGCAGCTCGTGTACCGCACCCTTGGCGCGATCGAGCTGAACGCCATGTCGCAACTGGCGGAACGCGGATTCCGGTTTTCGCTGGACCGGATCGACGACTTCCGCATCGACCCGCGCGGTCTTGCCGAGCGGGGCGTACGTTTCATGAAAGTCCCCGCAGATCTGATGCTGAAACAGATGCAGGCGACTGGCGGCGCGCATATCCATCCGGCGGATTTGTCGGACTTGCTCGGCCGCCACGGCATCGACCTCGTCGCCGACCGCATCGAAAGCGAAAACATCGTGGTCGATCTCCTCGATTACGACGTTCGCTTCGGACAGGGCTATCTGTTCGCGCCGCCGCGGCCGGTGCGCGCGGAAATCCTCAAGGGCGAACCGGCACAGGAACCGCAACAGCCCGGCAACGGCGGTATCAGCGGCGTGATCCCGCCCGGCACCGAAAGCGGTTTCACCGCCGCCCCGCTCAGCGCGCTTGCCCGCAATCCGCGCGTCGCGTGACCTTTCGCCCCTTGTAAGCGGGGGCGGGGCATGCGAATCCCGGCCCGCATTTTCCAAACCTCCATGGCCTCATGCCCGAAATTCTGAACGCGGCCGCGCCGCTCCTCGCCCGCCACGATCTCATTCTCTGCGACATCTGGGGCGTCGTGCACAACGGGCAGACGCCTTATCCGGAAGCCGTGCGCGCGCTCGATCAGGCGCGGGCAACCGGCAAGACCGTACTGATGATTTCCAACGCGCCGCGTCCCGGCAGCGTCGTCAAGAAGCAGATGGCGGCGATCGGCGTCACCGGCGGCTATGATGACGTCATCGCATCCGGCGATGTCACCCGCGAGATTCTCAAAAAACATCCGGGCCTGAAAGTTTTTCACCTCGGCCCCGAACGCGACCTGCCGAATTACGAAAATCTCGATCTTTCGCTGGTGAAGCTGGACGATGCGGAAATGATCGTCTGCACCGGCCCGTTCGAGGACACCAAGGAGACGCCGGGCGACTACGAGCAGATGTTCGCTGAGGTCAGTAAACGCAAGCTACCGTTTCTGTGCGCGAACCCGGACATCGTGGTGGAGCGCGGCGATCAGCTCGTCTGGTGCGCTGGCGCGCTCGCGCAGGTCTATGAACGCTACGGCGGCGAGACGATCTATGCGGGCAAGCCGCATCCCGCGGTCTACAAGGATGCGTTCGCGATGGCCGCGAACCTGCGCGGCAAGCCGGTCGAAAAGTCCCGCGCCATTGCCATCGGTGACGGCGTGCGAACCGATCTGAAGGGTGCCGTGCGGGAAGGGATCGAGTGCCTGTTCATTGCCGGCGGCATTCACGCCAACGATCTGGGGCTGGACAAAGGCCGCGTGCCGGACGCCGAGCGTTTCGAACAGGTGTTTGCCGAGGCCGGGGGCATGCCCACGGCCGTCATGCATCGTCTGGTCTGGTAGGAATTCCGCTTACTTGTCGGCGAAGACGTCGGGCATCGCACCCGAGATCAGTTCGTCCACGACATCCTGCGGATTGCCCTGACCGGCGAGGGCGGGGCCGTTCACCAGCTTCAGCTTGCGGCGCTCTTCTTCCGCGATCTCGCGCGCATCCTTGACGTCGCTGAGGTCGCGCACGCGGGCCGCTTCGGCAAAGCGGTTCACGCGGGATTCGATGGTCTTGAGCGTGCTCACCACCTTCGAAATGCGCTGGCCGGTGAGATCCTGGAACGAGCAGGCCTCGAACAGCACCATCATGCGGTCTTCGACGAATGCACGGTAGCTCGCGAGGTCGATCGCTTCGGCGGCCATGACCGCTTCGGCGCATTCCATGATCGTGTTGGAGGCTTCTTCCGTCGATTTCACGATGGCGTCGAGTTCCTGTCCCGCGGCCGGAATGCGTGCGCGGCTCATGTCGTTTGCCTGCAATGCGCCGATTTCCTCGCGCATGCGGCCGATATAGTCGGCGATTTCCTTCAGTTCGCGGAACACCGACTTGTCGAGCGACTCGAAAAACGCATGCAGCGACTCGGTCGTCACCTCAACCAGCGAAACCATGTCGGTGAGCGAAACGTCGCTCGCACGCTTTTCCTTCAGAACGGAAACGATCTGATCGAGCTGCTTGATTTCTACGAGCGGCATGACGATTCCTGTGTCTTTTTCCGGCAGTTGGCCGCGGATTATTCCGCGAATACTGCGTCGATTTTGCTTTTGAGCGTCTGGGCGTTGAACGGCTTCACAATGTAATTGTCGACGCCGGCCTTCTTGGCGGCGATCACGTTCTCGGTCTTCGATTCCGCCGTCACCATGATGAAGGGCGTCTTTGACAGCGAAGTATCGCTGCGCACTTCCTTCAGGAGCTCGTAGCCGGTCATCGGCTCCATGTTCCAGTCGGAGATGACAAGACCGTATTTCTTGGCGCGCATCTTGGTGAGCGCTTCCGAACCGTCGGCGGCTTCGTCGACTTCGTCGAATCCAAGCTGCTTGAGAAGGTTGCGGATGATCCGGATCATCGTCTTGTAATCGTCGACGACGAGGATCGGCATCGTTGCATCGAGGGCCATACTGTTTTGCTCCGTCTCGCATTCTTGCTCGGCACCTTGCGGCACCTGGGCAGGCGGCGGGGCTTCTGCCCCCCATCCCCACTAAAAAGAAGACGTCCGCCCAACGGCGACCGTCTCCATCCCGCGTGCACGCTACGAAAATCCGCTTGCTATCCGGTTAACCGGTTCCGCGGGTTATCCGCATGCGGCGGGCCTTTCTTCGCCGATTTATCTTGATGCGCGCGCCGTTTGCGGCCCTTATGGATTAGCGATTTGTTTCCCATACCCGCCGAAGGTGCGGGTCAGACGAATTCCGCGGGACCGATTTTCTCCGATGGGCATACCGAAGCTGCTCACTTCCGGCTTTCCGGTTGTACGCGATGGCGCCTCCGTGCCTGAAAAAGTACGGGGCGGGGTTGCCGCTATAGGAAATTTCGACGGTGTCCATCGCGGACACCGCGCGGCCATCGAAATCGCAAAGGGCAGGGCGCGCAAAATCCTCGGGCCTGCGCTGGCCCTCACCTTCGAGCCGCATCCGCGCAGCTTCTTCAAGCCTGGAGAGCCGGTGTTCCGGCTTTCTCCGGAGCCGCTGAAACTACGGTTATTTGCCGATGCCGGTCTCGACGGTGCGGTGGTGATGACCTTTAACGCGGAACTGGCGAAACGCTCGGCGGAGGAGTTCATCGCCGAAGTTCTGGTGGAGCGGCTTGGCCTCAAGGGCGTCGTGGTGGGCGAAGACTTCCGTTTCGGCAAGGGACGGGGCGGCTCGGCGGATCTGCTGCGCGAGATGGGCCAAAAACTTGGCTTCACCGTCGATGCGATCCCGCAGGTCATGTCCGGCGGCAAGCCGATCTCGTCCGGTGCGGTGCGGACGGCGCTGGCGGCGGGGAATATCGCGGAGGCGACGGACCTCCTCGGCCATTCATGGTTCATCGAGGGCGAGGTCGTTCGCGGTGCCGCGCGCGGGCGGGAGCTTGGATTTCCGACCGCCAACATCGCACTCGATCCGGCGACCCAACTGCTCCACGGCATCTATGCCGTGTGCGTCCATGTGGACGGCCAAACGCATAATGGCGTGGCGAGCTACGGACGGCGGCCGCAATTCGACAACGGCGCACCGCTGCTCGAGACCATGCTGTTCGACTTCGAGGGCAGCCTCTACGGAAAGACGATGGCCGTCGAGTTCGCGGGCTTCATCCGCCCCGAGGCGAAGTTCGAATCCGTCGACGCGCTGAAGGCGCAGATGGCCGTGGATGTGCGTGCCGCCCGCGACATGCTTGCCCATCCCTAGGCTGGAAAGCCCTGGATTCGGCTGCTAAACACGGCGCCAACCGAACTCATCCCAAGGCCAGAGAATGTCCGCCGACAAGAAACCGGCTGAAAACGACTACAGCCAGACGCTGTTCCTGCCGGAGACCGGCTTTCCGATGCGCGCAGGACTGCCGCAGAAGGAACCGGAGCTGCTCGCGCGCTGGGAGAAGATCGGCCTCTATGAAAAGCTGCGCGCCGCCGCCAAGGGCCGCGACCGCTTCGTGCTGCATGACGGCCCGCCCTATGCGAACGGCAACATCCATATCGGCCACGCACTCAATAAAATTCTGAAGGACATGGTCACCCGCACGCACCAGATGGCGGGCTTCGACTCCAACTACGTGCCGGGCTGGGACTGCCACGGCCTGCCGATCGAATGGAAGATCGAGGAGCAGTACCGCGCCAAGGGCAAGAACAAGGACGCGGTGCCGATCAATGAGTTCCGGAAAGAATGCCGCGACTTCGCGGACAAGTGGATCGGTGTGCAGCGCGAGGAATTCAAGCGGCTCGGTGTGACCGGCGACTGGAAGAATCCCTACACCACGATGAGTTTCGCCGCCGAGGCGCAGATCGCGCGCGAGATCATGAAATTCGCGACCAGCGGCCAGCTCTATCGCGGCTCGAAACCGGTGATGTGGTCGGTCGTCGAGAAGACCGCACTCGCCGAAGCGGAGGTCGAATACGAGGACTACACCAGCGATACGGTGTGGGTGAAGTTTCCGATCCGCTCTCTCGTCGCCCAGCAGCGGCAGACGGGAACGAAGATCAAGGTCGACGATGCTGCGAACCTGAAGGCGCTCGGTGTCGATGCTTCCATTGTGATCTGGACCACGACTCCTTGGACGCTGCCCGGCAATCGCGCGATCAGTTTTTCCAGCCGTATCAATTACGGCATCTATGAAGTCACCGAAGCGGCCGCCGACAACTGGGCGAAGAAGGGCGACAAGCTGGTAATCGCCGACAAGCTGGCGGAAGGCGTCATGAAAGCCGCGCGCGTGGAGCAGTTCCGCCGCGTCGCGGACTTCAAGCCGTCAGCCGATGTAGCCTGCGCCCATCCGTTGCGCGGCAAGGGTTACGAATTCGACGTGCCCCTCCTCGACGGCGACCATGTCACCGACGAGGACGGTACCGGTTTCGTCCATACCGCCCCCGGCCACGGGCGCGACGACTTCGACATCTGGATGGCGAACGGCCGCGCGCTCGCGGAACGGAAAATCGACACCAGCATTCCTTATACAGTCGATGCGGACGGGCGCTTGACCAAGGATGCGCCGGGCTTCGAGGGCAAGCGCGTCATCGATGACAAGGGCAACAAGGGCGACGCCAACGACGCCGTGATCAAGGCATTACAGGAAGCCGGCAACATCATCGCGCGCTCGCGCCTGAAGCATCAGTATCCGCATTCTTGGCGCTCGAAAAAGCCGGTGATTTTCCGCAACACGCCGCAATGGTTCATCGCGATGGATAAACCGATCGAGGGTGCTGGCGACACGCTTCGCAAGCGTTCGCTCGACGGCATCAAGACCGTGAAATGGGTGCCGCCGCAGGGCGAGAACCGCATCAACGGCATGATCGCCAATCGCCCGGACTGGGTGATCTCGCGCCAGCGTGCATGGGGCGTGCCGATCACCGTGTTTGTGAAAGAGTCCGGCGAAATCCTCCAGGATGAGAGCGTGAACCAGCGCATCGCTGACGCTTTCGAGAAAGAGGGCGCCGACGCCTGGTACCGCGAAGGTGCCCGCGAGCGTTTTCTTGGCTCGCACGCCAACGAGCCTTGGCAGAAGGTCGACGACATTCTCGATGTCTGGTTCGATTCCGGCTCGACGCATGCTTTTACGCTGGAAGACCCCAAAGCGTTTCCTTCGCTCGCTGGCGTCAAGCGCAAGCGCGACGGGGGAAAAGATTCGGTGATGTATCTCGAAGGATCGGACCAGCATCGCGGTTGGTTCCATTCCTCCCTGCTGGAATCCTGCGGCACGCGTGGGCGCCCGCCCTACGACGTGGTGCTTACGCACGGCTTCGTGCTGGATGAAAACGGCCGCCCGATGTCGAAGTCGGTCGGCAACGTGGTGTCGCCGCAGGACGTGATGAAGGATTCCGGCGCGGACATTCTGCGCCTCTGGGTCGCCGCAGCCGATTATTCGGACGATCTCCGCCTCGGAAAAGAAATTCTGAAGACCACCGTCGACACGTATCGCAAGCTCCGCAACACGCTGCGCTGGCTGCTCGGCAGCCTGCATCACTTCCATGAAAAAGAGCGCGTGAAGTTCGAGGACATGCCGGAGCTGGAAAAGCTGATCCTGCATCGCCTCTCGGAACTGGATGAAGACGTGCGCAGGAACTACGCGGAGTTCGACTACAAGCGCGTGTTCGCGGCCCTCAACAATTTCATGACCTCGGAATTGTCCGCGTTCTATTTCGATATCCGCAAGGACACGCTCTATTGCGAGCCGATTTCGTCGGTGACGCGCAAGGCCTGTCTCACGGTTCTCGATCATGTGTTCCACTGTCTCGTGACGTGGCTGGCGCCGATCTTCGCCTTCACGGCGGAAGAGACCTGGCTCGCCCGTTTCCCGTCCGACAATGACTCCGTCCATCTGCAGACCTTCCCGGACCTGCCGAAGAATTGGCGCGACGAGAAGCTCGCCGAAAAGTGGAGAGATATTCGAGGTGTAAGGCGCGCTGTTACCGGTGCTTTGGAGAAAGAACGAGTCGCCAAGAAGATTGGTTCATCTTTGGAAGCATCACCGACCGTCTTTATTCCGGATAAGAGGCTTTTTGACTTGGTTTCAAGTATCGACTTCGCTGAAGTTTGCATTACTTCGGCGATAACTTTGCGAAATGAACAAGGACCATCAGACGCTTTTCAACTTAACTATCAAACTTCGGGCTTAGCTGACGAGGTTGAATACTCACCAGATGCTGTCTCTCACGCTAAGAAGGCATTAGTTGTTACAGGCGTCGGGGTTTTGGTTGAGCGTGCGGAAGGAACGAAATGCGCGCGCTCGTGGAAAATCTCGCCCCTCGTTGGCAACGATCCTGAATATAAGGACGTCACCCCGCGCGATGCGCAGGCGTTGCGCGAGTATCACGCCGCCCGGCGCGCGGCGGAATGAACGACGCCATGGCTGCAAAGAAGCGCGGCAAAGCCGGAAATTTTCTGGTCGCGGGCCTCGCGGTCGCGATCGCCGTGATGGCCGCGGACCAGTTCACCAAATGGGCGGTGCTGCGGCTGCTCGACTGGCAGGTGGGTCAGCCGCTGTATCTCACGCCGTTCATGGATTTCGTGCTGACGCTCAACCGCGGCATTTCCTACGGCCTGTTCCCGCAGGACAGCGACGCGGGGCGCTGGTTCCTGATCGGTCTCAAACTCGTGATCGCCGCCGTATTTCTTGTCTGGATGGCCAAAACCGACAATCGCCTCGTGGCGCTGGGCCTCGGGCTGCTGGTGGGCGGGGCGCTCGGGAACGCCATCGACCGCGTGCTTTACGGCGCGGTAATCGATTTCGTGTCCCTTCATGCCGGTGGCTGGTACTGGTACGTCTTTAACCTCGCCGACACGGCCGTCGTTGCCGGGGTTATCGCGCTCCTGTACGATGCATTCTTCGCAGACGCCACGAAATCGCCGTCATCGGGCCGGACCTGAAAGGCTGGATTTTCAGTAACTGGGTTCCCCGGAACAGGGCGGCGAGGAAGCGGGGTAGTATGACGAACCGGATCAAGCAGACTGGCGCCTTCCTGGTGATTCCCGTGGCCACAGCACTCATGCTGGCGGGCGCGCCCGTTGCCGCCCAGGTCGCCACCACGCAGGAAGAGCCGAGCGACATGGCCAAATTGTTCGGCTATCTCGGTCTGATCGAACTGCCCAAGGATCCGATCGATTACCGCGAACGCGCCCCGCTCGTCGTTCCGCCGTCGGTGTCGCTGATTGCGCCGGCCGACGCCAACCGCATCAACCAGATCAATCCCGACTGGCCGGTCGATCACGACGAACGCATCCGCCAATCGCGCCGCGTCGATTCCAAGACGCAGGCCGCCCACGACGAAACCTTCTATAGCGGCCGTCCGCTCACGCCGGAAGAAATGCGCCGCGGCACCACGAAGAAGAAGCCGCAGCAGCAGCAAGCCGCGAAGAAGGACGAAAATGACTTCTTCCACGATGCCAACCGCTCGCGCATGAGCCCGAACGATCTCGGCTTCACCGGCTGGAACGTGAAGAACACCGAAAAGCCGGTCGTCTTCTCCGGCGAGCCGGAGCGGACCAGCCTGACCGAGCCGCCTCCCGGCTACCGCACCCCGTCCCCCAATGCCCCGATTGGCGTCGTGACCAAGACGCAGGAGCGTTTCCGGGCGACCACCTACATGGACAAGGGTGTCGCGGACGACCCCGGCATGAAGCGCTAAGGCTTTTGGTCCCGCTTGTGGCGCCGCGCCGCGCCGTACCATACTTATGAAGCGGAAATCGCCGCCCGTGACGGCGGCGGTTTCGCGCCCGGAGAAACCCCAGCCGTGCCAAGGCATTTGATGAGCATTATTCTCGCCACCGCGATCGCCACCGCAACCGCCGCACTCGCCCAGCGACCCGCCCAGCAAGAGGCGCAGGGTCCGCAGATCAGCCATTACACGCTGAAAAACGGGCTGGAGATCGTCGCCATCCCCGACCACCGCACACCGGTGGTCACGCACATGATCTGGTATCGCGTCGGCTCCGCCGACGAGGATGCCGGCCGCTCCGGCCTCGCGCATTTCCTGGAGCACCTGATGTTCAAGGGAACGGCGAAGAATCCGAAAGGCCGCTTCTCCGAGCAGCTCGCCATTCTGGGCGGACAGGAAAACGCTTTCACCTCGCAGGACTACACCGCTTATTTCCAGCGCGTCGCGAAGGAGCATCTTTCCTCGGTGATGGAATTCGAGGCCGACCGCATGACCGGCCTTGTGCTTACCGACGACAACGTTCTTCCCGAGCGTGACGTGGTGCTGGAAGAGCGCCGCTCGCGAACCGACAGCGATCCGTCGGCACAGCTTTCGGAAGCGGCGCAGGCGGCACTGTTCGTCAATCATCCATACGGCAAGCCGATCATCGGCTGGGAACACGAAATTCGCGCGCTCAATCGCGAGCAGGCGCTGGAGTTCTACAAACGTTTTTATGCACCGAATAACGCGATCCTCGTCGTCGCGGGCGACGTGACCGGCGCGCAGGTGAGGGAACTTGCCGAGAAGCATTACGGCGGCATCGCCCGCCGCGACGACATCAAGGCGCGCGTGCGCCCGACCGAGCCGGAACCCCGCGCCCATCGCCGCGTGTCGCTTAGCGACCAGCGCGTCCAGCAACCTTCCTTCTCGCGCACCTATCTCGCGCCCTCCTATCGCGGCGGCAAGCCGGGTGAGGCGGAAGCGATTGACGTGCTCGCGCACATTCTGGGATCGGGTTCAAACAGCCGTCTTAATCGCACGCTCGTCATGGACAAGGGCATTGCCGTCTCCGCTGGCGCATGGTTCAGCGGGACGTCCTACGATCTCGCCCGTTTTGGAATTTACGGATCGCCAAAGCCCGGCACTTCGCTGGAGGAACTGGAGGCGGCGATCGACGCGGTGATCGCGGATGTCGCCGAGAAGGGCGTACTCGAGACCGAGCTCGCGCGTGCCAAGACCAAGATTGTCGCGGACTTTGTCTACGCCCAGGACAGCCAGGCGACGCTCGCCCGCATCTATGGCGCTGCACTGACTGTCGGCTTGACCGTCGACGACATCAAGTCCTGGCCGGACCGTATCCGTGCCGTCAAAGCCGAAGACGTGCGCAACGCCGCCCGTACCTGGCTCGACACGCGCCGCGCGGTCACGAGTTATCTCCTGCGCCCGCCCGCGCCCGCATCGACGGAGAAGCGGACGTGATCCAGACACGCAAAGCCATCGCTGCCGGATTTCTCATGTCGCTCGCTCTTCTCTCCACCGCTGCCGCCCAGTCCGGCAAGGACCGCATCGAGCGCATCGTGACGCCGGGCGGCATCGAGCTCTGGCATGTGCGCGACAATTCGCTGCCGATGCTGTCGCTGGAATTCTCGTTCCGCGGCGGTACGGCGCAGGACCCGGCCGAAAAGCCGGGCATCGCCTATATCGCGACGTCGCTGCTGGACGAGGGTGCGGGCTCGCTCGACGCCCGCGCGTTTCAGGAACAGCTAGAGGAACGGGCGATCACTCTTTCCTTCAGCACGGATCGCGACGCGCTGCGCGGCTCGCTGAAAACGCTGACCGAGAACCGCGACAAGGCTTTCGAGCTGCTGAATCTCGCACTCACTTCTCCCCGCTTCGATCAGTCTGAAGTCGAGCGCATCAAGGCGCAGGCGCTGGCGATGCTGCGCCGCCGGTCCACCAATCCGAGCAATATTTCCGGCGAGCGCTGGTTCGCCAAGGCGTTCCCGAACCATCCCTACGGCCAGCCGCAGCAGGGGACCATCGAGTCCGTGCCGCAAATCACCGTGGCCGATCTGCGCGCGCATCACGCGAATGTCGTGAGCCGCGCCACGCTGAAAATCGCTTCGGTCGGCGCCATCGAGGCCAGGGAGCTGGCGGCACTGGTGGACAAGGCGTTCGGCGCGCTGCCGAAGCAGGGCAAGCTGAAGACCATTCCCGAAGTCTCGCCGAAGGCCTTGGGCGAACGCGAGATCGTCGACCTCGACGTGCCCCAGACGGTCATCACCATCGGCGGTCTTGGACTGAAACGGAACGATCCCGATTTTATTCCGGCATTCGTGCTCAATCACATCCTCGGCGGCGGCACGTTTTCGTCGCGGCTCTATCGCGAGGTGCGCGAGAAGCGCGGGCTGGCCTATTCGGTGTACAGTTACCTCGCGCCGCTGGCGCATGCGGGTATCTTCATGGGCGGCGTTTCCACCCGCAACGACCGCGCCGCGGAATCGCTCTCGATCATCACCGGCGAAATCAAGCGCCTCGCCGACGAGGGCACGACCGAGGACGAACTCGCCAAGGCGAAAAGCTATCTGATCGGCTCGTTCCCGCTCCGTTTCGATACGTCAGGAAAAGTCGCGGGCCAGTTGCTCGAAATCCAGATGGAAAATCTAGGCATCGACTATATCGACCGCCGCAATGCACTCGTGGAAGCCGTCACAATTGCAGACGTTCGCCGTGTCGCGGGCCGCTTCCTCAAAGATGCCGGATTGCTGGTGACACTCGTCGGCAGGCCGAAACCAATCTAGGTCCGGGGGCGATAAAGGTTAACGTGCGGCGGTTCTCGCAGACCGGTCCTGTTGCTATAAGAAAGAGGCCGGCTGACCCTTTGGGGAGGGGAAGTAGTGATGCGTAAGAAGCCAGTTCGGCTTGGTATGATTTTGGGGGCGAACGGCTGCGCGCTGCTCGGCCTCCTGATCCTGTCGAACTGCTCCACGGTCGAGTCCACCATGACGCCGCTCGGCGGCGCGGGAACTCCCCCCAGCAACCAGAAAACCGCGACGATCGGCACCGGCCCCGGCGCGCAGGCCTCCGACATCGACTGCCCGTCGGTGACGATCCTGTCCGGCACGGCCGCGCTGCAAATCCCGCAGGGCGTCGGAGCAACCGAAACCCGCTATCAGGGCACCATGGGCCAGCTTGCGCGCGAATGCGCGATCCTCGGCGAAACCATGACCATGCGCGTCGGCATCGAGGGCCGCATGCTCGTCGGTCCGAAGGGCGGCCCCGGCAACATTACCGTCCCGATCCGCATGTCGCTGGTTCAGGAAGGCACGCCGAAACGCACCATCATCAGCAAGTTCTACACGGTGCAGGTCAGCATTCCGCCCGGCGCCAGCCAGGCGATCTTCAGCCATGTCGAGGACGACCTGACCTTCCCGATGCCGAGCCCGCCGAGCGCGCTCGAGAAATACATCGTGTATGTCGGCTTCGACCCGCGTGGCGCGGCCGCTGCCGAAAAGGGTTCGAAGCAGAAAGCGGCACCGGCCCGCTCGGCGCCGGTTGCCTCCAAACCCAAGCCCGCTCCCAAGGCGCCGGCGGTATCCAAGACTTCACCGCCCACCGGTCAGCCCGCCTTCGAATCCCCGCCCGCCCCACGCGGCGGTGGCGGCAGCAATGACGATCTCTTCGCCCCGCCGCCGGGCGCGAGAGGGTCATAAAAAATGGCCGGGAAAACCCGGCCATTTCTATTCAACAATAAACTGACGGCGCTCAGCCGATCCGCGCCTTCACGTCCTTGATCGCGTCCGCGATCAGGCTGTCCTGCGCCTTGCCCTTCACCGTTTCGGCGATGATGCGCTCGGCGGCCTTCACGGAAGTCTCCGCCGCAGCAGCACGGACATCGGCAACCGCCTGCGCCTCGGCCTGGGCAATTTTCGTCTCCGCCATCTTGGTGCGGCGGGCGACGAATTCCTCCGAGCGGCGCGCCGCTTCGTCGGCGAGTTCGGTTGCTTCGCGCTTGGCTGCGTCGAGGATCGCCTTGGCTTCCGCCTCGGCTTCCTTCTGCTTGCGCTTGTATTCGGCGAGCACCTTCTCGGCTTCCTCGCGCAGCGCGCGCGCCTGATCGAGTTCGGAGGCAATCGCCGCCGAACGCGCATCGAGGCCGGAGCCGATTGCCTTGAACGCACCCATCTTCCAGAGCAGGCCGATGAAGATGACGAAGGCGACGGCTACCCAGAAATCCGGCGTGTAGAGAAACTGCACGATCAACTCCTCAATGCAGGGCCGCGTCCACGGCCTTTTCGACCGCGGGTTTGGCGGGGGCGGTGCCGGTCAGCCGCTCGACGATGGCGCTCGCCGTATCGACGGCAATGTTGCGCACATTGCTCATCGCGGACTTGCGGGTAGCGTCGATCTGCTTTTCGGCATCGGCGAGCTTGGCAGCAAGGCTCGCATCGACGCTCTTTTTCTTTGCCTCCGCCTCGGCGGCGAACTTCTGCTTGGTTTCGGCGGCGAGCGCCTGCGCCTTGGCGCGGGCGTCCGCGAGTGCCTTCTCGTAGGAAGCGATCGCAGCCTCGCTCTCGGCCTTCGCCTTGGCGGCGGCGGCGAGATCGCTTTCCAGACGGGCCCTCCGGGCGGCGAAAATCGCCGCCACGCGGGGAAGCGCCACGCGGGACAGCAGCACATAAAGGGCCACGAACGCGATCGCGAGCCAGATCAGCTGCGAGCCGAACGTGTCCTTGTCGAACGGCGGGAACGGCGGCTTTGCGCCGCCGGGCGCCTGTGTGCCGGTCTGCGTGGCCATTTATTCGCCTCGGATCAGAGCGCGAACAGGAGCAAGAGCGCGATCAGCAGCGAGAAGATGCCGAGCGCTTCGGTCACGGCGAACCCGAAGATCAGGTTGCCGAACTGGGCCTGGGCGGCCGACGGATTGCGGAGCGCGGCGGCAAGGTAGTGGCCGAAGATCGCGCCCACGCCCACGCCCGCACCACCCATGCCGATGCAGGCAATACCGGCACCGATGTACTTTGCTGCGACTGGATCCATGAAAGTAACTCCCTTTGAGGTTTGAAAGCCGGATCAGTGACCCGGATGAAGAGCATCCTTGAGATAGATGCAGGTGAGGATGGCGAAGACGTAAGCCTGAAGAAACGCGACGAGCAGTTCCAGCGCGGTCAGCGCGACGGTGAGGCCGAGCGGCAGTACCGCGGCGATCCAGCCGAGCGCGCCAAGGCTGCCGAGCAGCCCGACGAAGCCGGCGAAAACCTTCAGCGTGATGTGGCCCGCGAGCATGTTCGCGAAGAGGCGCACCGAATGCGAGATCGGGCGCGACAGGAACGACATGACTTCGATCAGCACGATCAGCGGCATGATCACGACCGGAATGCCGCTGGGCACGAACAACCCGAAGAAGTGAAGTCCGTGTTTGTAGAGGCCGTAGCCGAGCACGGTGAAGAACACGATCAGCGCAAGCACCGCGGTGATGATCATGTGGCTCGTCACGGTGAACAGGCCGGGGATCATGCCGAACATGTTGAGGACGAGAATGAAGCTGAACAGCGTGAACACGAGCGGGAAGAACTTCATGCCTTCCTCGCCGGTCGAGGAACGCAACATGTCCGCTACGAATTCGTAGGTGACTTCGGCCACCGACTGGACGCGGCCCGGAACGACGCTGCGGCCGGCGGTGGCGAGCACCAGTCCGCCGACGGTCACGACGACGGCGGCGAGCATGAAGGCGGCGGAGTTCGTGAAGGCGATCTCGACGCCGCCGATGTTACCAAGCGTGGCGATTTTCTTGATCTGGAACTGGGAAATCGGATCCGCGGCCATCGCTCTCTTCTCAATCCTTTTTGCGGTCGGCGCCCTGCGGAGCGACCAGCCCCGCCGAGCGGAGCGCGTTCAACGTTCCGGCAGCAAAGCCGAGGAGGAGAAAGACGATCAGCCCCCACGGCGACGTGCCGGCGAAATAGTCGATGAGCCATCCGATGAAGGTGCCCACCAGAATTCCGGCGATGAAGTCGCTGGAGAGACGCATCGCGCGGGCGAGGTTCGAAGAACCCGAGGGTGCCTGCACGGTGTCGCCGTCCGCATCGCGGCTCGCGATTTTTGGCGCGAGCGTACCGAGACGATCTCCGAGGTTTTTCAGCCGCTCCGTAAGGGCAGCATCCTCGGTGTCCTTGGGCGGGCGTTGAGCCGCCATCGCGATTCCTTCGAAACTCCGGAAGCGGCCGTGCACCAGGAACTTTACTTCCGGGACCCAACCGCGCGGGCAAATTAGAGAGGGGTAGGGGGCAAGTCAACTTGCGAGGGCGTTTTTGTGCCCTCTAAGCCACTGAAAGAAATGGCGAAAACGGATTATCCGCCTGTGTCCGAATATCGCGTGGTTGAATTCGCGCTCAACCCGCCTCGAGGAAGCGTTCCGCCTGTTCGAGATCGACCGAGACGAGCTGGGAAACGCCCTGTTCCGCCATTGTCACCCCGAACAGCCGGTGCATCCGGCTCATCGTGATCGGGTTATGAGTGACGACCATAAAGCGGGTCTGGGTCAGGCGGGTCATCTCGTCGAGCAATCCGCAGAAGCGATCCACGTTGCTGTCGTCGAGCGGTGCATCGACTTCGTCCAGCACGCAGACCGGCGAAGGATTGGTCAGGAACACGGCGAAGATGAGCGACATCGCCGTCAGCGCCTGCTCGCCGCCGGAGAGCAGCGACAGCGACTGCGGCTTCTTGCCGGGCGGGCGCGCGATGATGTCGAGGCCGGCCTGCAGCGGATCTTCGGAATCGGTCAGCACAAGCTCGGCGGTCCCGCCGGCAAACAGGCCGGTGAAGAGTTTCTTGAAATGCTCGTTCACGGTCGCGAATGAGGCGATCAGGCGCGCGCGGGCTTCCTTGTCGAGATTGGAAATGCCCTGCCGCAGCCGTGCAATCGCGCCGACCAGATCATCGCGCTCGGAGGCGAGGCTCGTATGCTGGGCCTCGACGTCCTGCAATTCTTCCTCGGCGCGAAGATTGACGCCACCGAGCCGGTCGCGGCTTTCGTTCAGCTTCTGCAACTCGGCGTCGACGGTGGCGGCGTCGGCGGTGCCGTCTTCGGTTTTCAGGACTTCGTCGATGCGGGCGGGATCGGGCGAGCCGCCGAGCGCCTCGGTAACCTCGCGGACGAGCGACGAGCGCCGTTCGCGCGCAGCTTCCAGCCGCGCTTCGGCGCGAGCCGATTCCTCGCGCGATGCCGAGAGGCCGTCCTGCGCCGCGCGTCCGGCGCGTTCGGCGTCCGTAAGTTCCGTCTCGGCTTCCGCCAGACGGTCGCTCGCCGCCTTGCGCGTTTCCTCCGCCTTGCTGATTTCGGTCAGCAGGTTCGAGCGCTGCGCATTGAATGTTTGCGGTGCTTCTTCCAGTGCCGCGCGCTCGGTCTTTGTCTCGGAAAGCCTCAATTCGATTGCCTTCAGCCGGTCAGCCGCACCTTCCTCGCGTTCGCGCCAGGCGGCGCGCTCGGCGCCGATGGTGGTGAGGCGGTTGGCGCGGGCGGTTCGCTCGCGCTCGCTGCCCTCGACCTCGGCACGGGCGGCGGCGAGAGCCGAACGCTCCTGCCCGAGCAGCGTTTTGATTTCTTCCAGCTTGTTTTCCAGCAGGCGAGATTCCGGCATCGCTTTCAGCGATTTCTCGGATTCCATCCGCATCGCAAGAGCTTCTTCTCGTGCCTTGGAAAGATGCGAATGCGCCTCCGCAATGGCCGAAAGGCGCGTCAGCCGGTCGGATGATTTCCGCTCCGCATCGGCAAGCGCCTCGCGCGCGGAGTTGAAGGCGGTCTGGGCCGCGCGCCAGGCATTGCGTGCCTCCGCTTCAGCCGCTTCGGCGGCTTTTGCTTCCTGTTCGGCCTTCTCGATTGCGTCGGAATGCTTCTTTACCTGCTCTCGCGCGGTCAGGATTTCGCGGTCGAGTTCGGAAAGACGATTGCGTGCAGCGAGCCGCTTTGCGGAAGCGGTCGGCGCATCGGCGGTAACGGTGAAACCGTCCCAGCGCCAGAGATCGCCTTCGCGCGAAACGAGGCGCTGGCCCGGCTTCAGGATCGCCGAAAGGCGCTTGCCTTCGCTGCGGGAAACGACACCGACCTGCGCGATACGGCGCGCCAGGGCCAAGGGTGGCCGGACATGGTCGGAAAGAGGCGTGACGCCCTGCGGCAACGGCGCGTCGCCGACGGCTTCAGCGCCCGCCCAGTGCATGGGGGCGGCTTCATCGGCCGGAGCGTCCAGATCGTCGCCCAGTGCCGCAGCGAGTGCGGCCTCGAAACCGGCATCAACCTTGATCGCATCGACAACCGGCGGCCAGAGTTTTTTCTCGGCGACATCGAGGATTTTTGCGAGCGTGCGGGCTTCGGCTTCGAGCCGGTGCAGTTGCGTTTCGGCCTGTGCGAGCGGACGGCGGGCGGCATCGAGCGCCTGCAGGGCAGCGGAGCGCGCGGCTTCCGCGCGAAGCGTATTTCCGTCGGCGCTGCCGAGTATTTCTTGCGCCCTGGTACTTGCGGCGGCGAGCGGCCGGGCCTCGACTTCGGCGCCGGATTCGAGGGCTGCCTTCTCCCGATCGATCTCGGCGATTTCCGCCTCGATGCGGCCGATACGAGCCGCGATTTCGGTAAGGGCGAGTTCGATCTGCTCGCTTTTTGCGCTGAACTCCGCGAGCGAGCCGGTTGCTTCCGCGAATGCCTGCTCGGTTTTGGAAAGTGCGGCTTCCGCCGAGGCCAGACGCTCGCGCGCGACAACTTCGCCGCTTTCGCTTGCCTTGATATCGGCGTTGATCGAATTTTCTTCTCGGTCGAGGCGCGTAAGCACTTCGGTCGCGTCCCTCGATAGCGAACGTTCGCGCTCGATGTCCTGCGTAAGCTGGGTAATGCGCCGTTCCAGTTCCTCGACGCGGTCCTTGGCGCGCTGTTCTTCCTTGTCGAGATCGGCGCGCGCAAGCACGAGACGCTGGAGTGCGGCTGCGGCTCTGGCTTCTTCCTCGCGCAAAGGCGCCAGCTTGTCGGCGGCGGCGGTGCGCGCGCGGCTGCTTTCGCCGTGCGTTTTCGTGCGCTCGGCAACCGCGCGAACGGCAAGATCGAATGCGCGTTCCGCTTCGGCGACGGCGGTTTCGGCTTCGCGCCAGCGGAGTGCGGCGAGAATGCCCTGCTGCTTGCGGATTTCCAGGGACAGCGTCTTGTAGCGGGCGGCCTGCCGCGCCTGCCGTTTCAGTCCGTCCATCTGGCCCGCGATCTGCGTGATCACGTCCTCGACGCGCTGCAGATTGTGTTCGGCGCCCTTCAGCCGCACTTCCGCTTCATGCCGTCTCGCGTGAAGACCGGCGATGCCGGCGGCTTCTTCGAGAATTCTGCGGCGCTGTTCCGGCTTCGCGTTGATGATTTCGCCGATCTGCCCCTGCCGCACGAGTGCGGGCGAACGCGCACCGGAGGATGCGTCCGCGAACAGCAGCTGCACGTCGCGCGCGCGTACTTCGCGGCCGTTGATGCGATAGGCGGAACCGGCCTCGCGCTCGATCCGGCGGGAGACTTCCAGCACCTCGTCTGTACTCAGATTGGAAGGCGCTTTCCGGTCGCTGTTGTCGATAGTGAGGATGACCTCGGCCATGTTGCGGGCCGGGCGGTTATTGGAACCGGAGAAGATCACGTCGTCCATGCTCGGCGCGCGCATGGACTTGTGCGAGCTTTCGCCCATCACCCAGCGCAGCGCCTCGACGACATTGGACTTGCCGCAGCCGTTCGGCCCGACGATGCCGGTAAGGCCCGGCTCGATGATGAATTCGGACGGCTCGACGAAGGATTTGAACCCGATCAGACGAAGGCGGGTGAATTGCATACTGCGGGGTACCTGAATGCGCCTCTGCGACCGCGCGCTACCGGCGCGATTCGCTGAAAGCCAAGATGCGGCGGGGGCCTACCCGCCGCAAGCCCGTGGAAGCCGTTGTCCCATAGGGTTTTTCGGGCGGTTTTGGGGCGCCTTACTTGATCAGCGGGTCGATGACCTTGGCGAATTCCGAAACCGGAATCGAACCCTCGTATTTGCGGTCATTGATGAAGAAGGTCGGCGTCGATTCCACGCCGAACTTTTCCACGCCGCGCCGCGCCACGTTTTCGATCTCGCCCGCGAGCTTTCCGTCCTCGAGGCACTTCTCGAATGCGTCCTGGCTCATGCCCGCCTGCTTCGCGATGCGGAGGAAGCCGTTATAGGGATCGTTCCGCCACTGCTGCTGCTGTTCGAAAAGCGCGTTGATGAACGGGAAATAGCGGTCGCCCGAGCAGCGCGCGAGCATGAAGCCCGAGATCGCAACCTTGGCCGGCTGGGTCGGGAATTCGCGGAAGATCAGCCGCACCTTGCCGGTGTCGATATATTTCTCTTTCAGCGTCGGATAGCTGTCGATGTGGAACGTCGCGCAGTGGGGGCAGGTGATCGATGCATATTCCACGATCGTGACCGGCGCCTTCTCGTCGCCGATGATCTTGTCGCCGAGCGGTCCGGGCGTGTGCAATTCCGCGAGCGAAACCTTGATCGACGGTCCGGCGGCAACGGTGTCGCGGTTCGCGGAAAAGATTCCGATGCCGATCACGGCGGCGATCACGAGCGCGCCGATGCCGAACGCGGTCTTTTTGCCGGTTGCCTTTGCCACTTCATTCTTCGCCACGAGCGCACTCCATCAAGCTGGAACCGGCCGCGATCCGGACACGCGCATCGTGGCGCGGGTGCGGCGGGCCGCTGAAATTGCGCTCACTCTTGCGCGTTCCGGCTGGTTTTCACAAGCGCCCCCAGCCGGGCTAACGAGGATTTGAGTTTGCCGTCCTCGAACTCGCCGAGGCCCTGTTCCACCCGCGCCAGTGTGTCCGGCGAGGGCTCGAGCGGCAGCGACACTTCTCGCCTGCGCGGGGTTACCGGTCCCTGCCGGATCGCGATGCGGCCGACGCAGCGCCAGCCGAAGTAGCGGTTCACGCGCTCGATCAGCAGGGGTGTCGCATATTGCAGGTCGAGAGCGTAGGCGCCCTCGACGCGCACCGTAAGTGTGCCTTCGGAATCCGGATCGTCGCGGCGCGGCCAGACCAGCCGCAGCGGCTCGGAGCGATGCGCAAGCTCCGGCCCCGCGATCTCTTCCCAATGCGTCACGATCTCGACCGCGGCAAAACCCTGCCGTGCGAAAGCCGCGTTGAGGCAATCCCCAACGAGATCGGCGAGCGGGCGCGTTTTGCGATACCTTGGCTTGTTCATGCCGCAGCACTCTGTCAGGCAGGACGCAATCACGCTAGCAGGCGCGCAGATGCTGGGCAGGAATTTTGGCGTTGCTGTGAAGAGAGCGGA
>VFQR01000718.1_pt1 | contig 36146 bp, 30 predicted proteins | sample 3512321 | NCBI WGS metagenome assembly VFQR01 (sample SAMN10412374, study PRJNA504923) | tailings metagenome | isolation source: Relicate 3 Philex TSF1 revegetated site | place: Philippines: Tuba, Benguet | collected 2017-08-29 | reverse complement strand
TCGACGAGATGGGCGTCGACATCATCGAGGCCGGCTTCCCGATCGCCTCCAACGGTGATTTCGAGGCCGTCGTCGCCGTCGCCAAGCACGTGAAGAACGCCGTGGTCGCCGGTCTCGCCCGTGCCATTCCCGCCGATATCGCCCGGGCCGGCGAAGCGATCCGCCACGCCCGGCAGGGCCGGATCCACACCTTCGTTTCCACCTCTCCGATCCATCTGGCGCACCAGATGAAGAAGACCGAGGAGCAGGTGCTGGAGATCATCACCGCCACCGTCGCCCAGGCGCGCAACCTGACCGACAATGTCGAGTGGAGCGCCATGGACGCCACCCGCACGCCGATCGACTATCTGGCGCGCTGCGTGGAACTGGCGATCAAGGCCGGTGCGACGACGATCAACCTGCCGGACACGGTGGGCTATGCGATCCCCGACGAGCACGAGGCGATGTTCCGCTCGATCATCGAGCGGGTGCCGGGCGCGGACAAGGTGATCTTTTCCGCCCATTGCCACAACGATCTGGGCCTCGCGGTCGCCAATTCGCTGGCCGCGGTGCGCGGCGGCGCGCGGCAGGTGGAGTGCACCATCAACGGGCTGGGCGAGCGGGCCGGCAACGCCGCGCTCGAAGAGATCGTGATGGCGCTGCGCACCCGCGGCGACGCCATGCCCTACTACACCAATATAGAGACGACGCATCTGAGCCGCGCCAGCCGGATCGTCTCGGCGGCGGCGAACTTCCCGGTGCAGTACAACAAGGCGATCGTCGGCAAGAACGCCTTCGCCCATGAGAGCGGCATCCATCAGGACGGCATGCTGAAGAACGCCCAGACCTACGAGATCATGACGCCCGAGAGCGTGGGTATCAAGGAAACGACGCTCGTGATGGGCAAGCATTCCGGCCGCGCCGCCTTCAAGGACAAGTTGCGCGAACTGGGCTATGAGCTGGGCGATAACGCCTTCCAGGAAGCCTTCCAGCGCTTCAAGGACCTCGCTGACAGGAAGAAGCACGTCTATGACGCCGATATCGTCGCGCTGGTCGACGACGAGGCCGGCTCGATCGACGACCGCATCAAGCTGGTCGACATGGAGGTGATCTCCAAGACCGGCGGCGTGCACCGCTGCACGCTGAAGGTGACCATCGACGGCGAGCCGGCAGAGGCTACCTATGACGGCACCGGCTCGGTGGACGCGATCTTCAACGCCATCAAGCAGGTGGTGGGGCGCGATCCGCATCTGGTGCTCTATGCGGTGGACGGCGTCACCGGCGGCACGGACGCGCAGGCGAGCGTGAATGTGCGGCTGGAAATGAACGGCCGCATCGTTTCGGGCAATGCCGCCGAGCCGGATACGCTGGTGGCCTCGGCCCGCGCCTATCTCAACGCCTATAACCGCCTGCTGATCGAGCGGGGCGCGGCGGCGCAGGGCGCACTCGCCGGCTGAGCGGCGCAGCGCTTGCCTTCGCCTCCCATCCCCCGTTAGCTGGCCGCTGAGGGTGGCGCCCCTGTGGCGCCGCCCGTTTGCGGGGGCGCGAACATGCGAAACGGGGCGGGGGCACCGTGATCAGAAGCGGGGGCACCAGCACTGTGCGCGGGCTCGGCCGGCGCCTGCGCTGGGGGCTGCACAATCGCGTTGCGCCGAAGGAGCTGCGCGTGCCGGCACCTCCCTGGCCGCTGGCGGCGGACGATCTCGGCGCCCGTGACGTGCTGCGCCGCGACGCGCCGTCAGCCGAAGTGTTTCCCCCGCTGCTCTATGGCCGCCAGCCCGCGCCCGAAGTTCTCGCCTCACTGCAGCCGATGACCGGGCCGCTGCCGCTGGCGCTGCGGCTGGTCGACGATGTGGTGCTGCCGGGGCAGGGGCTGGTGGTCGATCGCCAGCGCGGCGCGGTGCTGCCGCTGAGTCTTAAGGGCGACATCATGCAGCGGCCGGAGATCTTCAGGACCGGCCTCGCCACGAGCCCGCCGCAGGCCTTTCGCGTGGTGGACCGGGCCGATGGACCGGTGATCGTTGCCGACCAGCGCCATGACGAGTTCGGTCATCGCCTGCTGGAGCTGGCGCCGCGCCTGCTGCTCTCGACCGCCGCCCCCGACGAGCTGCCGGTGGTGACGGGACTGGCGCTCCGCCCGGACCTCCTCGCCATGGGGCGGGCGGTGGGTATAGCGCCCGAGCGCTGGCGGCGCTTCAGGCGACCGCTGTTCGCGCCGTCCGCCTATTGGGCGGAGCCGCCGCTGCGCCTCTGGCGGCCGGTGCATCCGCTGGCGTTCGAGGCCTTCGCCCGCATCGCGCGGCTGGGGGCGGGAGTCGGCACCGACCTGCCGGAGCGCCTCTACCTCTCGCGGCGGGGCATAGCGCGCCGCCGACTGCGCAATGAGGCCGAGATCGAGGCGATCTTTGCCGCGCACGGCTTCACCGTCGTGCAACCTGAGGCGCATCCCTTCGAGCTGCAGGTGGCGATGGCGGCCAACGCCCGGCTGATCGCCGGACCGGCGGGCTCGGCCATGCATCTGGCCGTACTCGCGCCGTCGACGACGCGGGTGCTGATCCTCTCCTCGCCGCGCAGCTTCGACCTCACCGAGCCTTACCTGAACCCGGCCGCGGGCCGGCTCGGGCTGGTCTTCGGCACCCTTGCGCCCGATGCCGACGGGAAGCCCTGGGCGCCGTGGCAGATCGACGCGGCGGATGTGCACGCCGGGATCGCCGGGCATTTGGGGCTTGGCCACGCCTCGCCCCCATCGGCCTGACATGCGACCCTGAAAAGGGATCGAATCGCAAACGGCGGGGGACAGCGGCCGGATGGGGAAGGAACTACGCGGCGCGCTGACGGCACTGGCCCTGGTGGCGAGCGGATTGCTGCTGCTGGTCAGCGTCGATTTCGGCATTCCCGGACAGCCGCTGCTGCAATCGCTCCGCCTGCATGTCGCTGTGGGATTGCTGCTGGTTGTCGTGCTGCTCGGCGCGGCGCGCGGCTGGCGGCGGGCGCTGCTCTTTCTCGTCGTCTGCGGCGCGAGCCTCGCCGATGCCGGAATGATCGTCTGGCGGCAGCACGAGCCCCGGCTGCAGCTGGCGGAGGCCGGCACCACGCCCTTTGCGCGCATCGTGAGCTTCAACCTCCTCGCTTCCAATACCGCGAACGGCCCCCGCATCGCCGATGCGATCCTTGCCTCCGATGCCGATATCGTCATGCTGATGGAGGCCTATCCGCTGGTTGGTGAGCGCGAGCGGATCGAGGCCGCCTATCCCTATCGCGTCGGTTGTCCTCCGGGCGGGCGCTGCGACACTGCGCTGCTGTCGCGCACGCCGCTGACCGAGCCGCGGCTCGAAACGCTGAGCCGCGTCTATCCGGAGCGGCTGGCGCTGGCGACCACCACCATTCGCGGCCGCGAGGTGCATGTCGCTGCGGTGCATGTGGTGAAGCCGTATTTCGACGGCTTCTCCGCCCAGGAGCTGCGCCGCCTCGTCGAGGTGCTGGACACTGTCGAGGGGCCGCTGATCATCGCCGGCGATTTCAATGCCGCGCCGTGGTCGGCGCTGATGGACGGCATGGTGCGGGGCGCCGGGCTGCTGCCAGCGCCATTTCACCCCGCGACCTGGCCGGTGCCCTTGGGGCCGCTGGGCGTGCCGATCGACAACGCCTTCACCCGCGGCCCGCTGGTGATCGAGCGGATCGAGGCCTTCGACGACGCGTTCGGCTCCAACCATCGCGGCCTCGTCGCCGATGTCGCGCTGGCGACCTCCGGCTGAGTCGCTGGCGCTACTTGATCGAACGCGGCGCGAGGGCGCGGGTGAGGCTCGCCTCGCCCATGCCGAAGGTCTCGGCATCGTAGTCGATCAGCGTGTCCTTGCGGGCGGTGTTGAGCAGCTGGTTGCCGATCTGGGTCGGGGTGGCGGAGGTGAACTTGCTGCCGAGGATCGCGCCGTAGCCCGAGACGATCGGGGCGGCGAAGGAGGTGCCGTAGAGGCCGGTCTTGTCGCCCTCGACGCCGACGACGAGGAAGCGGTTCTGCACCGCGACGTTGGTGCCCGCCGTGTTGGAATAGGAGGCGAGGCTCGCGGGATTGTCGACCGTGCCGTTGCTGCTGAGCGCCCCGGCGAAGATGGTCGATGGCGTGCCGACCAGCGCGAGGTTCAGATAGTCCATCTGCCCCTGGCTGTTGGTGGTGCCGACCGCCACCGCATCATTGCCGGCCGCCTTCACCACCAGCGCCTTGCCGGTGCGGGCGTGGGAGATGATCGAGGACTCCTGCGCGCTCCAGCCGATCTGGTTGGCGGGGTAGCCGCCCACCGCATACATGCCGTAGCTGAGATTGAGGACGTTGAGACCGCGCGCGAGATTGACCTTGGTGCCGGAGTAGAAGCTCTTCGACACCATGGTGGCCGAGGGCGCGATCATGCTGGCTTCGAGCCGCGTCCACTCGCCATGCCGCAGCAATTGCCAGCCATTGCCCAGATCGCCCCAGCTGCGCGACGAGCTGGTGAAGTCGTCGATGACGGTGATGGTGGTCTTCTGACCGCGATAGCCGGCCGCCCAGGCGGCGCCGACTTCGGGGCTCATCCAGTTGCGCAGCACCCCCCGGTTGGTGGTGGTGATGGCCGGCTTCTTGGCCTGCGCGACGAATGCCGGATCGAATGGCTGGGCGCGGGCGGTGCCGGCGGAGAGGGCGAGGGCGGCGGCTAGGGCGAAAAGAGCGGGGCCAAGGACGTTACGCATGACGGATACTCCTAGAAGCGGGCGCTGTAGGTGAGGGAGACGCGCAGCCGGGTCGGCGGCGCGTCGACGAGAAAGGCGAGGGTCTCGTCGGGCGGCAGGATGGAGGCGGCGAGGCGGCAGGCGACGGCCTGCGTGCCGCCGATCTCGCCATAATCGGCAAGGCAGGGTTCCTCGCGCAGCGCACCCCAGAAGGTGCCGCGCAATTCGAACGCGAGCGTGCTCGTGGGCGAGGGATGCGCCTGCGCGATGACGCCGAGCCTGAGGCTCGGATCGATGGTGTATTTCTCGCCGCGCTCGCCGCTGCCGAAGCCCCACAGCAGGCCGAAATCCTCCCCGAACTGGGTCATCAGTTCGATTTTCACTTCCGGCCAATCGGTGTGGTACCAGTCCGCGAAGGCGACCCAGGTACCGTCCGAGAGTTCGTAACCGCTATCGCCGAGGCGGCTGACGATGCCGGTGAACTCCGACCCCTGCCAGATGTCGACGACGTGCAGCGAGACTTCGGACGCGGTGAGCGGTTGCGCGGCGCAGCCGAGCGCAAGCAGAACGAGCCCGGCCCCGACGTCGTGTCGGAGCGGGCGAGGTCGGGCGGCGCTGCGTGGTCTGCCTGCGGCCAATGAGCTCTCCATGCCGCGAGATCAAAGCGCGATTCTGCTAATGAATCGTTCGGAAGCCGAACTAAAAACGTCATGAACTGCGCCGAACCCCGGCGGAACCGCCTGCGCACGGAGGATTGTCTTGCACCGGGCCCCCGGCCGGTGCTGAGCTTCCCGCCGGGATACAGGGAGTTGGAACGATCATGCGCAAGAGCAGCCTTGCCGTCGCGGTAGCCTTCATCGGCACGATGGGCCTGACCGGTGCCCAGGCGGGGGAGACGCTGACCGCGATCTTCGCCGGCGGGTGCTTCTGGTCCGTGGAGAGCGATTTCGATCACGCGCCGGGCGTGGTCGCGACCACCTCAGGCTATATCGGCGGCCATGTGGTAAACCCGACCTATGAGCAGGTGATCACCGAGACCACCGGGCACCGGGAAGCCGTGCTGGTGGAATATGACCCGGCGGTGACCAGCTACGAGACGCTGGTCGACACCTTCTTCCGGCTGATCGACCCGATCGAGACGCGTGGCCAGTTCTGCGATTTCGGCGAGAGCTACACCACCGCCATCTATGCGGGCACCGAGGAGGAGTTCGCGCTCGCCGAGGCCGGCAAGGCGGTGGCTGCCGAGACGCTGGGCAAGCCCATCGCCACGGCGATCGAGATGGCGCCGACCTTCTACCCCGCCGAGGACTACCACCAGGATTTCTGGCAGGGCTCCGAGAAGCTGGTCAACGGGCTGACGCGCGCCGAACATTATGCGCGTTACCGCGCCGGCTGCGGCAAGAACCGGATGGTCGAGGCGATCTGGGGCGAAGAAGCATTCCGCGGCCTCGACGGTCACGTCTGAGGCAGCGAGCCGCCGCGGATGTTGATGTCGAGCTTGCCGTAGGGAATCTCGATGCCCTGGGCGTCGAAGGCCAGCTTGGCCCGCTCATGGAAATCGACATTGGTGCGCCACCAGTCGGAGGAGGCGACCCAGCTGCGCATCACGAGATCGACCGAGCTGGCCCCTAGCGCGCTGACGAAGACCATTGGGGCGGGCTCCTCCAGCACGCGCGCGTCCTTGGCGATCTCGAGCAGCGTCTCGCGCGCCTTGGCGAGGTCGGCGTCATAGGCGATCGAGATGCGGGTCTCGACCATGCGCTTGGGCTGGCGGGTGAAATTGGTGATTCGCGCGTTCCACAGCCGCGAGTTGGGCACGAAGACGAAGATGCCGTCGAAGGTCTTGAGCTCGGTGGCGAAGAGCCCGATTTCGACCACCGTGCCCGCCGTGCCCTCGGCATCGATGAACTCGCCGACATTGAAGGGCCTCAGCCAGATCAGCATCACGCCGGAGGCGATGTTGGAGAGCGTGCCTTGGAGCGCCAGCGCAATGGCGAGGCCGGCGGCGCCGAGCACGGCGAGAATGGAGGTGGTCTGGATACCGAACTGCGTCAGCGCCACCACCAGCGTGACGATGATGATGCCGTAGCGCACGATCTGCGACAGCAGCGGTGCCACCGTGTTGTCCACCCGCTTGGTGCGGGGCAGCAGCCGCCGCACCTGCCGCGCCAGCACGCCGGCGAGAATCCAGCCGGCGATCAGCACCACGAAGGCCGTCACGACCCGGGTGACGTTGTTGATGGCCCATTCGGTGGAGAGATTGTAGATCTGGGCGTAGTCGAACATCGCGGTTTCCTCGGCAGCAGGCGCTCCGGCTGGTTAAGCCAAACCGGTCGCGCTGCCAACCTGCGGGACGATTTCGCATTTTTTCGCCAAGTCTGCGAATGGGTGTGGACAGGGGCCAGGGAGCCTGATAGTCACCCGCTCGGCCCAGGGTGCATAGCTCAGATGGTAGAGCAGCTGACTCTTAATCAGCGGGTCCAAGGTTCGAGTCCTTGTGCACCCACCACCTTCCCCAAACTGGCGAAGCGTGTGTGACCCGGCCCGGCGTTGAGCGCCGGATCGGGGCCCAACCTATTCAAGCGCGAATATTTCCGACAGCCGTGCGAGGCTGAAGCGGCTGAGGCGGACCTCGAGCGTGACGTGCCACGCGCCGGGGACGGGGATGGTGGCCGGCGCGACGCGCCAGGTCTCGCCATCGGAGTCGGCCGTGAACCGCAAGGGCTCGATGCCGCGTTCGGGGGCGGCGAATTCCACCAGCACCGCTTCGGCCGCGAGCGGCGCGCCGGCGAAATCGGTGAGCGCGATGTCGAGCGTCACCGGGCCTGCGCGGCCGGGCGTGACGGTGAGGTTGGCCATCACTGCGGCATCCATGAGGTGCACGAACGCCGGTGCCGCGGTGCGCTCCGCCTCGGCAGCGATCCGCGCCTCCTCGGCCTGTGCCAGCGCGCGGGGCGGGGGCGTGAGGCGCCAGCCGCCGACCAAAGCGAGGACCAGGAGTACCACGACGATTTCGGCCCGCACCGACAGGGCGAGCCGGCGACGCGCCCCGGCCGCGCCCGAGAGCGCCGGCTTGGTCAGGCCGAGCCGATTCCACAGCGCCAGCAGCAGCAGCGCGGCGACGAGCCCGAGCTTGATGGCTAGGATGATGCCATAGGGCGACAGCCAGTGCGGCCCCGGCGGCCCCATCTGCACCATGGCAAGCACGCCGCCCGAAACGAGCAGCGGCAGGATGGCGAACGGAATCGCCCGCGAGAAGCGTTGCAGCGCCGTCGTGGTGCCCGGATCGTTGGCGCGCAGCTTGACCAGCAGCGGCCACAGCGCGCCGAGCCAGAACAGCAGCGCTGCGGCATGCAGGACGACGGCCGGCCGGGTCAGCCATTGTGGCTCGGCCGCACCGGCGTGGCCGCTGAGCGCCAGTGCCGCCGCGCCCAGCAGCCAGGCGAGAAGCGCAGCGGGTTTCGGCATCCAGCCGCGCAAGGCGCAGAGGGCGAAGGCGAAGGCGCCGAGCAGCGCCAGCACGGTGAAAAAGAAGCTGGTACCCATGGCTGTGGCCCAACTGCGCGCCTCCAGCACGCCGACGAGCGGCAACCCCAGCGCATCGGCACCGCTCAACCCAAGGCTGACGATCGCGGCGAGGGCGCCGAGGCCGGCTATGCCGCCCAGCGGCCGCAACAGGCCCTTCGGCAGCGGCGCGATCAGCCCGAACACCGCCCCGCCGACGCCGATGAACAGCGCGGCGAGCAGCAGCGCCCGCATGGCCCAGAGCAGGGCGGCGACGGTCGCGTCGCTCTGGGGCACGATGGCGACGGTGTCGGTCGCAGTCCCGAGCGAAAACACCAGCGACCCCCCGATGGCGTGCGCATCGACCGAGACGACGCGCCAGCTGAGCACATGGCTGCCCCGAGTGAGGTCGGCCGGAAGGGGCACGCTGACGGTTTCACCGGAGTTCGCCACGGCCGTGAGGTCGGTACTGCCGCCGTCGGGTCCGATCAGGCTGACGACCAGTACGCTCACCGGCTCGTTGAAGCGCAGTTCGGCACTGGCGGGCGCCGCAGCCAGCACGGCATCGGCCGGCGGCACGGTCGAGAGCAGCTGCGCATGCGCAAGGGCGGGCTGCGCGGCGGCAAGCCCGACGAGCAGCACGAGCGCCAGCAGCGCGCGGTGCGAGGGAGTGGTGGGCATGCCGATGCGCTCCGGTGAGACGGGGAAGGTGCGGGCCGGAGCCCGCACCTTGTGGCATCAGTGGCCGTGGCCGCCTTCGGCCGGGAGCAGCTCCAGCGACGGGGCGGGCATCTCGGCATTGGCGTCGCCGCTCACGTCGATCCAGGCCTCCTCGCCATTGGCGCATTCCTGGATGGCCGGGAAGTAGAACTTGCCCGTCTCGAGGCTGCCCGCGAAGGTGCCGCGGAACACGAACTCGTCGTACCACTCATTGGGCAGATTGCCCTCGGACCAGACGATTTCCGTCACGCCCTCGGTCACTTCCGTGCCGTGGTTCATGTAGCTGTTCTGGTAGGGGCCGGTGACGGTGGTGAGCGTCCAGCCCGCCTTGGGCATCGGCTTCACGGCAAAGAACCCCTCGGGGATCTGCACGCGAACCGTGTGAGTGGCTTCGCTGCCGCAGCCATGCGGCACGCGGAGCACCGCCTTGTAGGACTTGCCGATGGTCGCCTGCTGCACCTCGAGGGTGGCGTGGGCGGCGGCGGGGGCAACGAGTGCGGTGACGGAAACGGCGGCCATAGCGGCGCGCGCGAAAGTGCGGATCATGATGATCTCCAGTCGAGAATGGGTCTGAGCGGGTGGTACGTGCCACCCGAATGGCGTCAGACCGCGACTGGCGGCGCCCGGGCCTGCGCATAATGCGGCGCACGCCGCGGCAGCGGCCCCTTGTATGCCGGCAGATAGGCGAGGCTGACTGCGACGCGGGGCGGGGTCAGGCTGAGCGCCGGTGGCAGCACCGCGGCGACATCGTGCTTGCCGATGCCGGCCGCGGCACATTTGAGCGCGTTCGGCGTGTCCGGATCGCCGTCCGGGTCGGCGAGGCCCGGCGAACAGACCGAGACGGCGCCGAGATTGGCAAAGCCCAGCCGGTCGAGATCGCGCTGCAGGCCCGCCGCCTGATGCAGCGGCAGCATCAGCGTCAGCAGATAGATGGCCAGCGCCGCAATGGCGTAGCCCATATCCCTGCCGATCCTGCGCCGATCTGGCTGCATCGAGTCCCCCCGTCGGCGCCACTGCTAGCGTGCGGGACCGCCGGAATGCAAGCGCGACAGACTGCGACATCTGGAGCAGGGCGCCCCTCCTCTGTCGTCCGACAAAAAACTCCGCTGCCTCGAAGCTTTGGCCTTCACAGCCGCTGCGGCCGGGACTACACAGCGCCCGCACATTCTCTTGGAGTAGACCCCGATGCCGTTCGGCCTGGACGTTTCGTCCCTGGGGGCATTTCTCAACGTCATCGTCATCGACCTGGTACTGGCCGGCGACAACGCCGTGGTCATCGGGCTCGCGGCGGCGGGCCTGCCGGCCGAATTGCGGCGCAAGGCGATCCTCATCGGCATCCTCGCGGCGACGGTGCTGCGCATCGGTTTCGCGCTGATCACCACCCAACTGCTGGGGCTCGGCGGCGGCCTGCTGATCGCCGGCGCGCTGCTGCTGCTCTGGGTGTGCTGGAAGATGTACCGCGAACTCTCGGTGCCCGCGGCCGACCAGCACGAAGCCAATGAAGCCCTCGCCGGCGCCGATTTCGACGGCGACGGCCGGGTGGCGGGTCGCGCGCCGCGAAAGACCCTGCGGCAGGCGGTGCTGCAGATCATCATCGCCGACGTCTCGATGTCGCTGGACAATGTGCTGGCCGTCGCGGGGGCCGCGCGGCATCACGAGGTGGCGCTGATCTTCGGCCTCGCGCTCTCGGTGGTGCTGATGGGTGTGGCGGCCAGCTTCATCGCGGGCTTCCTGCACCGCTTCCGCTGGATCGCCTGGATCGGCCTCGCGGTGATCCTGTTCGTCGCGCTGCGCATGTTCTACGAGGGCACCGACCAGTTGCTCGGCCACACCCTGCCGGCGATCCCCTTGATCAAGCCCGAAATGGCGCCGCCCACCATGCACTGAGCGGGGGCGGGCGCCAGGTAGGTGTTCAGCTATCTGGTGCAGCAAGCCGGTCCTGCACGGCCTGCCAGAACTCGGCGACCGAGCTGAGGATCAGCACGTCGTCCGGGACAGCGACGGCGCCCGCACGGACCCCCAGCCAGAGCCGGGACGGCAGGATCGCCTGCTGCAGCTCGCGCAGCGCTTCGACGATTCCGCTCTCCGCGTGTTGTCCGATCGTAAGCGACACCACGGCAATCTCCGCCCCGAGGGCAGCGACCGCTTCGGCTATCTGGTCGACCGGCAAGTCGGGACCGAGATACACGGCATCCGCGCCTGCGCAGGTGGCGAGGTACCAGGCAAACAGCGAGCCCAGCTCGTGCCGGTCGCCGCTGAGCGTCGTAAAGAGCATGCGGGGTCCGCGCGTCGGCCGCTGGTGCAGGCCGCCGGAGGTAAGGACGAGTTGCCGGACCAGAGCGCTCACCAGGTGCTCGCCATAGACCGGCAGGCGCCCGCTCGCCCATTCGAGGCCGATGTGGCGCATGAGGGGGATGAACACCTGCCCGAGCGCTGCGTCCGGCTCGAGCAGAGCGAGCGCCTCGGCGAGCGGGGGGCGGATTTCGGCAAATCGCCGCTCTGCGATCAATGCCGTTACCCGCGCAAGGATCGGATTTACTTCCGGTGTCGGGGTCGACACCTGGTCCGCCATCGACTGCAGCGTCTCGGCCGGAAGCCGCGCCAGCTCCGAGATGCCATGTCCCTCTGCGACGAGGGTCGCGATGAGGCGCAGCCGCATTACCTCATCAGCAGAATATGTTCGGCGATTGGCTTCCGACCGGGTCGGTTGCGGCACGCCGTACCGGCGTTCCCAGGTGCGGAGCGTCGAGGCGTTCAGCCCGGTCAGGCGGGTGACTGCGGTCAAGGAGTACATGCGTTGAACATTAAATGCGGAATTAGGAGGTTATTCAATTCTTGTTCATATGCTCCTCTGCATCAACCCTGGAGATGTGCCGTGTTCGGGAAACGCCGTGAAAACGTCCTCGACTCGCTAGTTGGAAGTGCCTTGGGCAGCATGCACGCAAACGTCATGCTCGCCGACACCGATCTCACCATCCGCTATGTCAATCCGTCCCTGGCGGCCTTCCTGCGCACGGCGGAGCCGGAGCTGAAGGCGGAGCTGCCGCGCTTCTCGGTCGATGGCCTGGTGGGCAGCAATATCGACATCTTTCATAAGAACCCTTCGCACCAGCGCGGCATGCTCGCGCGCATGACCGAGACCCACAAGGCCACCATCTGGATCGGCAAGCAGGCCTTCGACCTGATCGTCACGCCGTTGCAGAAGGACGGCCAGCGCCTCGGCTTCGTGGTCGAGTGGGCCGATGCCAATGCGCGGCTGCTGAACCTCGATTATGCCGCGCAGATCGCGGCGATCGGGCGCTCGCAGGCCATCATCGCCTTCAAGCCCGATGGCACCATCATGAGTGCCAACCAGAAGTTCCTCGATGTGATGGGCTATCGGCTCGACGAGATCGTCGGCAAACATCACCGCATGTTCGTGTCCGACGCCGACGCCGCCTCCCCAGCCTATGCCAAGCTGTGGGAGGACCTCCGCTCCGGACAGCACCGGAACTCCGAGTTCAAGCGCCTTGCCAAGGGCGGTCGCGAGGTGTGGATCCAGGGATCGTACAACCCGATTCTCGATATCGACGGCAAGGTCGCCAAGGTGGTGAAGTTCGCCACCGACATCACAGAGAATGTACGCTTCATCGAAACCATCGGCTCGGCGCTCTCGGGGTTGGCCAATGGCGACCTGGCGCAGCGGCTGGATTTCTCGGTCTCGCCGGCCATCGAGCGGCTGCGCGACGACTTCAACGACGCGCTGGATACGCTGCAGATGTCCATGCGTACGATCTCGGCGAGTGCAGATACCGTCAGCCAGCGCACCGACGAACTGCGACGTTCCTCCGGTGACCTGTCCGCGCGCTCCGAAGAGCAGGCGAGCAGCCTGCAGCAGGCATCGGCGTCGCTGCGCGAAATCTCGGCGGCTGTTTCCAACACCTCGATGAGCACCCAGCGCGCCAGTTCGCTGGTGCACACCGCGCGAGGCTCCGTGGACGACGCTACCGATGTGATGGGCAAGACGGTCGCCGCGATGCGGAGCCTCGAAGCGTCATCGCGCCAGATCGCGCGCATCATTTCGACCATCGACGAGATTGCGTTCCAGACCAATCTGCTGGCCCTCAACGCCGGAGTCGAGGCAGCGCGGGCGGGCGAGACCGGACGTGGCTTCGCCGTGGTCGCCACCGAAGTGCGGGCGCTGGCGCAACGATCGGCCGAAGCGGCCAAGGAAATCAAGGAACTGATCGGGCACGCCGAGCGGGACGTCGACGAAAGCGTGGCTCTCGTCGAGCGGACGGGCAAGGCGATCTCGAGCGTCTCGGAGGGCATTGTTACCATCAGCGGCATCGTCGACGAGATCACCCGATCGGCCGGCGAGCAGGCACACGGCCTGTCCGAGGTGAGTACGGCGGTGGAAAACATGAACCGTAGCACGCAGCAGAACGCGGCCATGGCGCAGGACGCGACGGTGATTTCGTCGGACCTGGCGCAGGCCACCGACCAGATGGCGGAACTGCTGGCCCGCTTCAAGCTGGGTGCCGAGCCGAAGAGCCAGTTGCGCGTGATCGAGCGGCGCAGCGCCGCCTGATCTTCAAGCGCATCCGGCCCGGCTCAGCGCCCCAGCAGGGTGTCGAGCCGGGCGCGGAAGCGGGCGAGGCGGCCCATGCCCATGCCCGAATCATAGCCCTCGGTGACCTTGGTGTAGAACTTCTCCATCACGCAGTAGTCCTCGCCGAAGATGTGCTGGCGCAGCAGCGCCGTCTGCTCGTAGCCGTAGCGGCGGAGCAGGGCGAGCGCGACCTCGTTTTCCGGGCGGACGAACGTATAGGCCTTGTGGAAGCGGCCATTGTCCCAGTGCTCGTCGAACACCCGCATGCCGTGCATGCCGAGGCGCGTCTTGCGGTGCGACGGGAAGATCCAGCTCCAGTAGCGGAAGATCGCTCCGGTTTCCGGTCCCGAGATCAGTCCGCCGCCCGCTTCGCCATCGACGGTGAGCACGATGACGTGGAACGGGTCCACCCGCTGCAGCGCCCTGAGGTAGGACTTGGTCATCCGCGCCTTCTCATGCGCCTTGAACCGGTCCGAATAGTGCGGCGACTCGTCGATCACCGCCATCAGCTCGCGGTGGATGAGGTCGAAATCGGCCGCGGTCGCGGCCCGGTATCCCAGTTGCGGCAACGTCGCCTCCATGCCCGGATCGGCGCCGAGCATAAGCGGGCAATGCCGCCAAAGCGTTTACTGCAAGGGTTTCCATCTACCTAAGTCGGGGCGGCGTCAGCTTGCCGCCGCTGCCGCAGTTCACTACACCATCACACGAAAACCCGCGCGAGAGCACGCGGGGAGCGGCGAGGAGACGACGATGAGCGAGCCACTGCTTTTCAAGCCCAGCAAGGCGGCGATCGAGCGGACGCGGACGACCGAGGCCCAGTACGCGGCCGACTATGCCCGTTCGGTCAGCGATCCCGACGGCTTCTGGCGCGAAGAGAGCCGCCGGCTCGAGTGGATCAAGCCGCCGACCATCATCAAGAACACCAGCTACGCCTATCCCGACGTCTCGATCAAATGGTTCGAGGACGGCGTGCTCAACGTCTCCGCCAACTGCATCGACCGGCACCTCGCCGAGCATGGCGACGACGTGGCCATCATCTGGGAAGGCGATACGCCCGGCACCGAGGAAAAGATCACCTATCGCAAGCTGCACGAGCGCGTGTGCCGCTGCGCCAACGTGCTGAAATCGCTCGGCGTCCGGAAGGGCGACCGCGTCACCATCTACCTGCCGATGATTCCGCAGGCCGCCTACGCGATGCTCGCCTGCGCGCGCATCGGCGCGGTGCATTCGGTGGTGTTCGGCGGCTTCTCGCCCGACAGCCTCGCCGGCCGCATCAACGACTGCGACAGCCGCGTGGTGATTACCGCCGACGAAGGCCGCCGCGGTGGCAAGACGGTGCCGCTGAAGAAGAACGTCGACGAGGCGCTGATGGACTGCCCGGGCGTCGAGAAGGTGCTGGTGGTGCACAACACGGGCGCCGACGTCGCCATGAAGGGCGCGCGCGACGTGTGGTGGCACGAGGCGGCGGCGGGCGTCGAGCCGTTCTGTGACCCCGAGCCGATGAACGCCGAGGACCCGCTGTTCATCCTCTATACCTCGGGCTCGACCGGCAAGCCCAAGGGCGTGCTGCACACCACGGGCGGCTATCTGCTCTGGGCGTCCTACACGCATGAGAAGGTGTTCGATTACCGCCCGGGCGAAATCTACTGGTGCACGGCCGATGTCGGCTGGGTCACCGGGCACAGCTACATCGTGTACGGCCCGCTCGCCAACCGCGCCACGACGCTCATGTTCGAGGGCGTGCCGAGCTATCCCGACGCCTCGCGCTTCTGGCAGGTGATCGAAAAGCACCAGGTCAACGTCTTCTACACCGCGCCGACGGCAATCCGCGCGCTGATGGGCGCCGGCCCCGACTGGGTCGACAAGTACGAGATGAGCTCGCTGCGCCTGCTCGGCTCGGTCGGTGAGCCCATCAATCCCGAGGCCTGGCTTTGGTACCACAAGCATGTCGGCAAGGGTCGGTGCGAGATCGTCGACACCTGGTGGCAGACCGAGACCGGCGGCATCCTGATCTCGCCGCTGCCGGGAGCGACGGCCACCAAGCCCGGCTCGGCCACCCGCCCGCTCCCCGGCGTGCAGCCAGTGGTGCTCACCCCCGAAGGACAGCTGGTCGAAGAGACCGCGACCAGCGGCGTGCTGTGCATCAAGGATAGCTGGCCGGGGCAGATGCGCACCGTGTTCGGCGACCATGGCCGGTTCGTCTCCACCTATTTCGAGACCTACAAGGGCTACTATTTCACCGGCGACGGCTGCCGCCGCGATGAAGACGGCTACTACTGGATCACCGGTCGCGTCGACGACGTGCTGAACGTCTCGGGCCATCGCCTCGGCACCGCCGAAGTGGAGAGCGCGCTGGTGGCGCACCCCAAGGTCTCCGAGGCCGCCGTGGTCGGCTATCCGCACGACCTCAAGGGGCAGGGGATCTATTGCTATGTCACGCTGATGGCCGGCGAGGAAGCGAGCGATGCGCTGAAGACCGAGCTCAGGAACTGGGTGCGCAAGGAGATCGGCCCGATCGCCTCGCCCGACCTGATCCAGTTCGCGCCCGGCCTGCCCAAGACGCGCTCCGGCAAGATCATGCGCCGCATCCTGCGCAAGATCGCCGAAAACGACTATGGCGCGCTCGGCGACACCTCGACGCTCGCCGATCCGGGCGTGGTCGACGATCTGGTGGAGAACCGGCAGAACAGATGATGCGGCGGGGCGGCGCCAGAGCCGCTCCATCGCCCCGCTACGTGGCTGCAGGGATGGCGCCGGCAGCCCATGCCCGGCAGAGTGCCGCCGACCGTCCGGGCTTCCTGCCGCACCGAAGAAGTACCCATGTCCCGCCTCGTCGACGCCATCCACTGCATGCGGCTCTACCGCCACAAGTTCCGGCGGTTTCCGAACCTGATCCGACCGCGCCTCCATACGGAGAAAATGCAGGTGGCCAAGCTCACATGGCGCTCGCCGCTGCTGCCGATCTTCGTCGACAAGGTGCGGGCGAAGGCGTTCATCGCCGAGCATTTCGGCGCCGATCTGGTGACGCCCAACCTGTTCGTGGGCGAGACGCTACCGCCGCGCGAACAGCGCGACTGGCCCTTGCCATATGTCATCAAGGCCAACCACGGCAGCACGTTCAACCTCTTCGTGCGGACCGAGGCGGATCGCGACTGGGATGCCATCGAGGCAAAGGTGGATGAGTGGCTGGTACGCGATTACGGCCGGCGTATGGGAGAGTGGGCCTACAGCAAGGTGCCGCGCCGGGTGCTGGTGGAGCCATTCATCGCGCCCCCGGATGAGCCGCTCACCGACTACAAGCTGAACGTGTTCGCTGGTCGAACCGGCTTCGTCTCGGTCATTCGCGAACCCTATGGCCAGCGGGCCTCGGTCTACTATGACCGGGACTGGCAGAAGCTGCCCTTCACCTTCCTGCCCAAGCCCGAGCCTCTCGAGCGACCGCGTCCGCAAAGCTTCGATCGCATGCTGGCGATTGCCGAAGAGATCGGAAAGCGCCTGCCGTTCGTGCGCGTCGACTTCTACGAGATCGATGGTCTGCCGCGTTTCTCGGAAATCACCGTCTATGCTGCCAGTGGCCTGAAGCCGTTCGACCCGCCGGAGTACGACGCGGTCTTCGGGGCCATGTGGCCAGCCGGCAAGCCCGCCAACCGCTGGTAGCGGCGCATGGCCTGAGCAGGAGGTTCTATTTTGAGATGTCCCGCCTTGTCGATGCCATCCACTGCATGCGGCTCTACCGCCACAAGTTCCGGCGGTTCCCGAACCTGATCCGACCGCAGAGCTTCAACGAGAAGATGCAGGTCGCCAAGCTGACATGGCGCTCGCCGCTGCTGCCGATCCTCGTCGACAAGGTGCGGGCGAAGGCGCTGCTGGCCGACGCCTACGGTGCCGAACTGGTGACGCCGAACCTCTATGTCGGCGACTGGCTGCCTCCGCGCGCCGAACGGAACTGGCCTTTCCCCTACGTCATCAAGCCCAACCACTCCTGCGGCGCCAACATCTATGTCCATGGCCCACAGGATGCCGACTGGGATGCGATCGAGTCGCGCCTGGAGCGCGAGATGCAGCGTATTCCGGGCAGCCGGCTCGGCGAGTGGGCGTATCGCGAGGTGCCGCGCAAGGTGTTGGTGGAGCCGTTTCTCGGCGACGGCCCGACTCTCAAGGAGCTGAAGTTCTTCGTCTTCGGCGGCCGCGTCGCCTATGTGAACAACATCGAGGACCGCTTCGGCACCTATCGGTCCTGCGTCTATGACCGGGAGTGGATGCCCCAGACGTGGAGCATCGCCTGGGACAAGCCGGAGGGCCGCCGCGAGCGGCCGGCCGAGTTCGAGCTGATGGTGCGGGTGGCCGAGGATATCGGGCGCCGGCTTCCCTTCGTGCGCGTCGACTTCTACGACTTGCACGGCCGGGCTCGATTCGGCGAGATCACGATCTACTCGGGCAGCGGGCTCCACCCCTTCCAGACGCCGGAGATCGACCGGCACCTGGGAGAGCTCTGGCCGAAGGGCAAGCCCGCAGACCGCTGGTAGCGCAGCGGCAAGAAAGCACGAGGCCCGTTCCGAGATGTCCCGCCTTGTCGATGCCATCCACTGCATGCGGCTCTACCGCCACAAGTTCCGGCGGTTCCCAAACCTGATCCGGCCGCAGAGCTTCAACGAGAAGATGCAGGTCGCCAAGCTCACCTGGCGCTCGCCGCTGCTGCCGATCCTCGTCGACAAGGTGCGGGCCAAGGCGTTCATTGCCGAGCATTTCGGCGCTGATCTGGTGACGCCCAACCTATTCGTGGACGAGACCCTGCCGCCACGGGAGCAGCGCGACTGGCCATTGCCCTTTGTCATCAAGGTCAACCACGGTAGCAAGTTCAACCTCTTCGTGCGGACAGCGGCGGATCGTGACTGGGACGCCATCGAGGCGACGGTGAACGACTGGCTGGCGCGCGACTACGGCCGACGCATGGGGGAGTGGGCGTATAGCCAGGTGCCGCGCCGGGTGCTGGTGGAGCCATTGCTCGGCGATCCCGCGACGACGCCCAAGGAGTTCAAATTCACGACGCTGGGCGGTCGCGTGGTGCTGATCTCGGCGACGGCCGACCGGTACGGCGCGAAGCGGACGGCGCAGTTCGACCGCGACTGGCAACCGCAGCCGATGCACTTCGTGCCGCCGGGCGAGCCGCTGGCAACCGACAAGCCCGCCCAGTTCGAGCGCCTGCTGGCGATCGCCGAAGCGTTCGGGCAGCGGCTGCCGCAGGTGCGGCTGGATTTCTTCGAGGTCGACGGCGCGCCCCGCTTCTCGGAGGTCACGATCTATTCCGGCAGCGGCCTGCAGGTCATCGTGCCGCATGCCTATGATCTGCGGCTCGGCGCGCTGTGGCCGAAGGGGAAGCCGAAAGATGTCTGGTAGTGCGCGGCAGCCGGAGCGGCGCGATGATTGATTGGCTGGTCGCCGCCTGGCAGTTTCGGCGCAAGATGGGCTTCTGGCCCGATCTCCTGCGTCCACGCCGGTTCTCGGAAAAGGTGCAGGTGGCCAAGGCGGGCTGGCGTTCGCCCCTGATCCCCCAGCTGGCCGACAAGGTCGCGGTGAAGGCGTTTATCGCCCGCGAGTTCGGCGTCGATCTCGTGACACCCAACCTTTTCGTCGGCACTGCATTGCCGCCTCCTGACGAACGCAGCTGGCCCGCGCCCTATGTCATCAAGGTCAACCACCGCAGCCTCGGCAACATCTTCGTCTACGACCCGGAGGCGGTCAAATGGCCACGGGTGGAGCGCCTGGTCCGCCGCTGGTTGCGCACGCGCTATGGCAACGATCTCGGGGAGTGGGCCTATCGGGACATCCCGCCCATGGTGCTGGTCGAGCCGTTCATCGGCGACGTGGACCCGCCGCCCGACATCAAGCTGTTCACCTTCGCCGGCCGGGTCGAATATGTGCAGGTGCACGTCAAGCGCGGTGCGGACTATTTCCGCGTCACCTTCTTTGATCGGGAGTGGCGGGTCGCGCCATTCACACTGAGCTGGCCGCGTATCGAGGAGTCGTTCCCGCGTCCGGCCTCGCTTGATCGGATGATCGAGATCGCCGAGGCGATCGGGCAGCGCTTTCCCTTCGTCCGGGTCGACTTCTACGAGATCGATGGCCGGCCCCGATTCTCCGAAGTGACCTTCTACCCCTCCAGCGGCTATCGCCTGTTCGATCCCGACGAGTGGGATTTCAGGCTCGGCGCGCTGTGGCCAGCCGGCAAGCCCGCCGACCGCTGGTAGCATCTCCAAACCGCCGCGATTCGGCGTCAGTGCTGCGGGCGCATGCAACGAAAGGCCTTCTCATGTTCCAGACCCGCCTCGCCCTCGCGCCGGCTTTGCTCGCCCTCTGCTGTGCCGCGCCGGCCCTCGGGCAGTCGCTGGAGCAGAAGGCCGGCCAGATGATCGTGGTGGGGTTCACCGGCGACGCGGTGGGACAGGCCTCGGTGCAGGCGGTGATCGCCGAACTCGCCGCCGGGGACATTGGCGGGGTGATGTACCTGCGCACCAATGTCAAGAGCCGCGCCGCCGTGGAGGCCATGAACGAAGCGTTCCGCGCCGCCACGGCCGATGGGTTGCCGCCCTTCATCACCCTCGATCAGGAAGGCGGACTGGTGGAGCGGCTGACCAAGGCCGTGGGCTTCACGGAGATCCCCGATGCGGCGACGGTCGCGCAGACCACGCCCGTCAACAAGGTGCGCCCGCTCTACAACAAGCAGGCCGAGGGCATCGCGGATTGGGGCTTTTCGGTCAACTTCGCGCCCGTCGTCGATCTCGCCCGCAACCCCGACAACCAGGTGATCGTCAAGTATGGCCGTGCCTTCGGCGAGGGCGCCAATACAGTCACCGTCTATGCCGAGCAGGTAATCGCCGCGCATCACGAGTTCGGGCTCCTAACCTCGATCAAGCACTTTCCGGGCCACGGCTCGTCCACCGCGGACAGCCATGAAGGCTATACCGACATCACCCGCTCCTGGTCCGACGAGGAACTCGGGCCATATCGCCAGCTCATCGCAAGCGGCTATGCCGACATGGTCATGGCCGGCCACCTCGTCCACCGCAACTACTCCGAGCTACCGGCGAGCCTCGCGCCGGAGTGGATCGATGGCGTGTTGCGCACCGATCTGGGCTTTGACGGCGTCGTCATCACTGACGATCTCGAAATGGGCGCGATCCGGCAGCACTATGATCTCGAGGAGACCGTGACGCGCGCCGTAAGGGCAGGGGTCGACGTGCTGCTGTTCTCCAACACAGTCAAGCCGCGTGCGACGCTGGGCGACGAGGTGCGCGCCATCATCGTCGCCGAAGCGGAGCGCGATCCGGAGTTTCGCGCCCGGGTGGAACAGAGCTATGATCGCATCGTCGCCCTGAAGCAGCGCATCGGCAAATAGCCAAAGCCGTTCGTTGCCGCAACTCGCCGAGGCTCTTGCGCGTCGGGGCGGAGAGGCATATGAAAGGTCAGCAATGCTGACCAATGGGTCCGAGACATGTCCACGCCACTGCTGCTCGCCTTCTTTGCAGCCGCCATCCCGGCCTTCTTCACGCCGGGCCCGAACAACCTGATGCTGATGGCCTCGAGCGCCAAGTTCGGCATCTCGCGCACCGTGCCGCACATGATCGGCATCTGCGTCGGCTTCCCGCTGATGGTGTTCGTGCTCGGGCTGGGGCTGGGCGAGGTGTTCACCCAGTTCCCCTGGCTGAAGACGGTGCTGAAATGGGTGGCGGCGGCGAACTTCCTCTGGCTCGCCTGGCAGCTGCTCGGCCTCAAGATCGGCTCGGCTGCGGCCGACGAGCGCCCGCTCGGCTTCTTCCAGGCGGTGTTGTTCCAGTGGGTGAACCCCAAGGCGTGGGCCATGGCCATCAGCTTCGTCGCGCTCGCGGTGCAGCCGGGGGAAGGGCAACTGCTGAGCCTCTTCGCGCTGGCGATCGCCTGCCTGATCGTCGGGCCGTTCTCCTCCTTCTTGTGGATGGCGGGCGGCACCGGGCTCAAGGCCGTGCTCGCGCGCACCGGCGGCGAGCGCTATCTCGGCTACGTCCTGGCCGGTCTCATGCTTGTCGCAGTCGTGCTGTTTCTTGCCTGAGCCGAGTCGTTTTTCCCCACCAAAGCTGGCTCAGCTGCCGAAACCGCTGCGCGATGCGCGGCGGATCGGCTAGACTTCGCCGCAACGAGAACAGCTGGGAAGCGATGGCATGAGCGAGGAGACGAGGGAGGTCAGGCGGGTTCGCGCCCTGTTCATCTCCGACGTGCATCTCGGCATGAAGCCCACCCGCATCGCGCAATTGCTGGATTTCCTGCGCTGCCACGAGGCCGAAACCATCTATCTGGTGGGCGACATCGTCGATGGCTGGCGGCTGGCGAAGTCCTGGCATTGGCCGGCCGAATACCACCAACTGGTCGACGTGTTCCTCGACAAGGCGCTGGGCGGCACGCGCATCGTCGTGCTGCCGGGCAATCACGACGAGTTCCTGCGCGAGTATCTCGGCACCTATTTCGGCGAGATCGAATTCGTCGACCGCACCGTGCACACCACGCGGCAGGGCAAGACCTATCTCGTCATCCATGGTGACCAGTTCGACGTGGTGGTGGCGCATGCCAAATGGCTCGCCCATGTCGGCGACTGGGCCTATCGCTTCGCGCTGCGCGTCAATGTGGTGATCAACTGGGTCCGCCGCCGGCTGGGCCTGACCTACTGGTCGCTGTCGGCCTGGGCCAAGCACAAGGTGAAGAACGCCGTCTCGGTCATCGGCCGCTTCGAGGAGGCGCTGACCTTCGAGGCCAAGGAAACCGGCGTCGATGGCGTGATCTGCGGCCACATCCACTATGCCGACATGCATGACCGGATGGGCATCCACTACGTCAACACCGGCGACTGGGTGGAAAGTTGCACCGCGATCTGCGAGACGCTCGAGGGCGAACTCGAGCTGATCCGCTGGACGGAGACGCCCCAGCCGCGCCGCCCGCTGCGGCTCCGCCTCCGCCGCGCCCCGGCCCGTTGAGGGGCCGGAACGCTCCGCGGCCACGCCCCCGCGGACTGTCCTTGCCATATGACATCGGCGCGAGGCCGTCATCCGAGCGTCACGCGCGGTTCACCGCGCTGACACGGGACTCTCGTACACCCCCGGCAGTGCTGGCGAGGGCGTGTCCCGATGGCGAAGGTGCTGATTGTCACCGATGCGTGGTTTCCGCAGACCAATGGCGTCGTGCGCTGCCTCGAATCGATCGGCCGGGAGCTGGTGGCGGCAGGGGACATCGTCCACTACCTGACGCCCGAGGGGTTCTGGACCTTCCCGTTGCCGACCTATCCGGAAATCCGGCTCTCGCTCGTCACCCCGATGACGGTGGGCGGGGCCATTGCGCGCGAGGCGCCGGACCACATCCATATCGCCACCGAGGGACCACTGGGGCTGCTGGCGCGGCATGTGTGCCTCGAACAGGGCCACGCCTTCACCACCAGCTACCACACCCGCTTCCCCGAATATGTGGCGGCACGCCTGCCGATCCCCACCGACTGGACCTATGCCTTTCTGCGCTGGTTCCACGAGGCGGCGGCCGCCACACTGGTGCCCACCGCGTCGATGCAGGACGAACTGGCACAGCGCAATTTCGGCCATCTGCGGCTCTGGACGCGCGGCGTCGACCACCAGCGCTTCCGCCCCGGACCGAAGACGCGGTTCCAGGATCTGCCCGGGCCGCATCTGCTCTATGTCGGCCGCGTTTCGGTGGAAAAGAATGTCGAGGCGTTCCTGTCGCTCGACGTGCCCGGCAGCAAGATCGTCGTCGGCGACGGACCGGCGCGGGCCGAGCTGGCGCAGCGCTATCCGGAGGCACATTTCCTTGGCCTCCGCACCGGCGAGGACCTCGCCGAACTCTACCGCTCGGCCGATGCCTTCGTCTTCCCCAGCCGCACCGACACCTTCGGCAACGTGATGGTTGAAGCGCTGGCCTCGGGCGTGCCGGTCGCCGCTTTTCCGGTTACCGGACCGCGCGATGTCCTGACCGACCCGAGCGCCGGCGCGCTCGACACCGATCTCGGTGCCGCCATACGCCGGGCGCTGACGCTCGACCGCGGTGCTGCCCGTGCCCATGCCCTGAAGTTCAACTGGTCGCGCTGCGCCGCGATCTTCAGGGAGACGCTGGTGCCGGTGCGCGGCCTGCTCGCCCGCGCCGCCTGACACACCGCCGCAGGCCAGCCCGCGCCTTTGCCGTTGATCTTTCCTGCCGCGCTCGGCACTGTCGCGCCGTCAAGCGGATTCCCGCCTGGAGCACTTCCACATGTCCCCGTCTCTTGCCGAGCGCGTCTCGCCCGAGCTGCGCGCCGCTGCGTTTCATTTCACCGTGTTCGGCACGGCCGGCGTGGCCTCGGTCTATTTCGGCATCTGGCTGACGACGCAGGGCATCCGCCCCGAGGAGATCGGGCTGATCGGCGCCGCCCCCGTCCTCGCGATGCTGGGGGTCAACATGCTGGTCGGCCGGCTGGCTGACCGCGCCAAGGACTGGCGCGACATGGTGGTGATCCTCGCGCTGATCGCCGGGGTGGTGCCGATCGGGCTGTTCTTCGTCTCGGGCTTCTGGGGCATATTGCTGCTGTGGACGCTGGCCAATGTGCCCGCCTCGGCGCTGATCCCGGTGGTCGACGCCGCAACCCTGCGCATGACGCACCGCCGCGGCACCGATTTCGGCGCCGTGCGCGCTTGGGGCACCATCGGCTTCATGGTTACCACGATCATTGCCGGGCCGCTGATCGGTGTCTTCGGCGATGCGGCCTTCGTGCCGCTCTTCGTCGCCTTCGCCATGCTGCGCGCGCTGCTGTCGCTGCAGCTGCCCCGCTTTCGCGCCGCCAGCGACGAACTCCGCCTGCCGGCCCGCGGTGCCGGCAGCCTGAAGCAAGTGCTGAAGCCCTGGTTCCTGCTGACGCTGCTGGGCGTCGCCATCGTCTATGCGACCCATGGCGCGCTCGGCGCCTTTGCGGCGCTGCACTGGGTCCAGCAGGGGATTTCCGAGGTCTGGATCGGGCCGCTGATCGCCACCATGGCGGCGGCCGAAGCGGTGATGATGTTCACCTGGAGCCGGCTGAAGCTCAGGATCTCGGCGCGCCACATCATCATCATCGCCTGCGTCGTCGCCGCGATGCGCTGGGCCGCCATGGCCTTCGCGCCGCCGCTCGGGGTGCTGTTCGGGCTGCAGATGCTGCACGCCGTGACCTTCGCCATGGGTTATCTCGGCGGCATCTACTTCATCGCCAACTGGACCAGCGAGGATATTGCGGCCGAGGCGCAGGGCTTCTCGTTCGTGCTGCAGCAGGCGATGAGCGTTATGGTGCTGGTGGGCATGGGCGTCTGCGTCGCCGCCTTCGGCTATGGCGCCTGGGGCGTGCTGTCGCTGTTTGCGCTGTTCGGGGCGGGGCTGGTGGTGCTGTCGCTGCGCCTCAAGCCACCGACCGACACCCCGGTCCGCCCCATCGACGCCCCGGCCGCCGAACCCATCCCCTGAGGCTGCTGCGGCTCAACCCGAGCGGCCTGGTGCGAAACGCAACCGGCGCTCGTCTTGCCCGCCCTCGTGGGTCGACAGGCTCAGCGTGAGGGCCTCGTGATCATCAGCAGCCCGCATCGTGAGCTTGTCGAACGACAAGGGCGTGGCACGAGGGCGATCGTGTTCACACGAAGAGCCTCTATGGCGTTTCACGTCTTGGTTGGCCCTTGTTTGGTCAACCGGCCTCTCAGTCGGCCTCCCTCCCCTTGATGCGGAGGGCCGGGGTGGGGTGACGAGAGCCAGTGAATCAAAGGCTTGTCCGGTGGCTCTCCACCCCCACCCTTGATCCCTCCCCACAAGGGGGAGGGAGACGACTGCGCAGCCGGTGCGTCAGCCCGAACGTGAAACGCTCTAGCTGCCCGAAAAGTCACAGGCCCCGCGGATCGCTCCGCGGGGCCCGTTTGCAGCCTGTCGGCCGGCGTGATCGCCGCGATCAGCCGAGGCGGCCGCTGGCGTGGGCCAGCATGGTGTAGACCCGGCCGCGATCGCTGAGCAGGAAGTCGCGGCTGTCCTTGACCGGATCGGGGCCGGTCGCGGCGCGCTTCAGCAACTGCTCGAACTCCGTCATGTAGGTGCCCGCCGTGCGGCCGAAATCCGGGTCGCGCTGCAGGCGCTTGCGGACTTCGTCATAGGTGGCCTGGCCGCCCAGCGAGTAGATGCGGCGCGAGAACACGTTCTGCTCGCCATTCTGATACCGCTGCCAGGCTTCGGCATAGGCCGTGGCATCCATGGCCCGCGCGATCTCCTCTGTCAGCGTGCTGAGGCCCTGGCCCTGCGCCGGAGCGGCAGGGGCTGCGACCGGAGCAGGGGCCGGCTGCGGCGCCGGGGCAGGTGCCGCGGCGGCAGGCGCTGCCGGGGCATCGGCCTGGCCGGCCGGACCCGAGGCATTGCGCAGCACGTCGCGGAGCCAGCCGCCACCCTCCTCGGACTTGGCAGCCGGGCGAGCTTCGGCAGCGGCGGGCGCCGCCGGCTGCGGCCGGCTGGCCGGCATCGGCACCTCCGGCATCGGCACGTAGCGCGGCTGCGCAGCGGCGGGACGGGGCGTTTCCGCCGGGCGCACCTCGGTCCGCACTTCGCTACGGACCTCCTGGCGCGGCTCGGTGCGGGCCGGGGGCGGAGCATCGTCGCGGTTGCGGCTCGGCGCGGCCGGGCGGCGTTCGCTCAGGTCATGCGTGGCCGGCTGCGCCCGGACGATGGCGTTGAGCTCGGCCAGGGCCTCGATCTGCTCGGCGACAACGCGGCGCATCGCGGCGGCGGAGGACTTGGTTTCCTCCGGCAGTTCCATCACGCCACGCGCCAGCTCGGAGCGGGTGGCCTCGAGTTCGCTGCCGACTTCCTTGGCGGTGGCACGCATGGCGGCCGCCGTCTCGTTGAAGCGCTGGGTCGCCTGTTCGAGCGCCTGCTGCATTTCGAGGATCATGGTCTGCTGCGTCTGGCGCAGCGCATCGGCCGCACGCTGGCTCTCGGAGCCGGCGGTGTTGCTGAAGGCACCGAGCTGGGTCGCGACGCGCATGGAGGTGGTTTCCAGCGCTTCCTCGAGCAGATTGGTGCTCTTGGCGAGCACGCCCTCCACCTGTTCCGCGCTGCTGCTGAGTGCCGCCTCGAGCCGCTGCTGCGACGCGCCGAGCGTCGTTTCCAGCTTCTCGGCGGTGGCGCCGAGCACGGCCTCGATGTTCTGCGTCCGGCCCCCCAGCACTTCGTCCATGCGGTCGGTCGTCGACGTCAGCACTTGCTCGACGCGGCCGGTGGTCTGGCCGAGCACCTGCTCCATGCGGTCGGCACTGCTGCCGAGCGCATCCTGAAGCTGCGCCGTGGTCGAGGTGATGACGCCCTGCATCTGCTCGGTGGTCGAGCCGAGGACGGTCTGCATCTGCGCTGCGGTGCTGCCGAGCACGCTCTGTACCTGGTCGGTAGCGCTGCCGAGCGTATCCTGCATGAGCTGCGTCGTAGAGCCGAGCGCTGCCTGCACCTGCTCGGCTGTGCTGTTCAGCGTCCCCTCGACCAGGGCGGAGGTACGGTTTAGCGAGTCCTGAACCTGCGTCGAGGTGCGGGTCAGCGTGCCCTGCACGACACTGGAGGTCTGGTTCAGCGCATCCTGCACCTGGTCGGTGGTGCTGTTGAGCACGTCCTGCATGCGCAGCGTGGTGCCGGTGAGTGCCGCCTCGACGCGACCCGTGGTGCTGTCGAGCGCCTGCTGCACGTCGGCCGTCGAGGTGGCGATGACGCCATGCAGCCGCTCGGAGGTACCGGCGACGAAGGCATCGACCCGCTCGGTCGCGGCGCCGATGACGCTCTCGACCTGCTGGGTCGTGCCGCTGAGCGCGGACTGCACCAGGTCGGAGGTCGTCAGCAGCACGCTCTGCAGCTGGCCGGTGCTGTCGTTCAGCGCGGTGCTGATGCTGCCCGAGGTGACTTCGAGCGTCTGCACCACATTGTTGCTTGTGGAGCTGAGCACCTGCTCCATGGTGTCGCGGGCGTTCATCAGCCGCTGCTCGGTCTCGGTGACCGTGTCGGCAATGGACTGCGCGAAGCCGCGCATGCGCCCGTCGATCTCCTCGGCCCGCACCGAGAAGCTGTGCGCCAGCGCATCCATCGCGGCGCGGCGCTCTTCCAGCATGCTGATGGTGACATTGCCGGTCTGCGTCAGATTGTTCGCCGCTTGATCGATGGTGCGAGCTTCGGCATCGAGATTGCCCAGCATCGAGCCGAACTCGTTGACCATGGTTGCAATCGTGGTCTGCAGCGCCCCGACATGCTCGGTGACGAGCCGGCCCGCCTGCTCGGTCGAGCCGATCGCTTCGCGCACGGTGGCCGAATAGGTGGCGGTCTGTTGCGCGACGCTGGTCTCGAGATTGGCGAGGTTGACGGTGGAGGCATCCAGAACACGCTGCAGCAGCGTGTTGGAGTCGTTGAGCTTGCCGAGCGCCGCCGTCACATCGGTGAGGATGCGCGCCGTCGACTGGCTCATCAGTTCCTCGGCCGCGTTGGCGTTCTGCGCCAGCGCCTCCTGCAGCACGTTGCCGTGGTTGTTGAGCGCCATGGTGAGCTGCGCCGAACGATCGGAGACCAGCGCCGAGAACTCCTCGGTCCGCTCGTTCACCGTGCGGTTGATCTCGGCCACCTTGTTGCCGATGGCGTCGGCGGCCGCGACTGCGCGCACCGAGATGAGGTCGTCGATCGAGTTCGAAGCGACCTGGATCTGCTGCAGCGCGTTGCGCACCGCGACATCCATGCGGTCGGCCGTCGAGTTGACGTCGTCGGCGATGGTCTGGGTCGCCGTGGTGATGCGCCGCGAGATGGTCTCCTCGATGCGGTCCGCGCCGGTCTCCAGATCGGCCATGGACTGCACCAGCGCGGTGTTGATGGCGCTGTTGAGCGAGGCGAGGCGCTCCGCCGTGATGTCGGCGCGGGCGGTGATGGCCTCGGGCAGGGTGCCCAGACGCTGGTCGACCACATCGGTGATCGCCTTGCGGGCGGAGTTGACGCCGGTCTCGATGATGTCGGCGGCCTTGCGGGCGCTGTCGCCCACGGTGGCTGCGGCCTCGTCGATGCGCTGCGTCACACCGCCTTCGGCGCCCGCGATCCTGAGGATGGCGTTGTCGACACCGCGGCCGAGATTGTTGGTGACTTCGGCGACCTTGGCCTCGATCAGCCCGGAGACGATCTTGGCGCGGTCCGCCATGGTCTCGGTGACATTGCGCAGGCTCTGGTCGATCCTGTCGCGTGCTGCGGAGCCCTGGGCGTCGATGGTGCTCGCCAGTTCAACGGTCCGCTCGCCGATGGCGTTGGCGATGCCCTGGGTGTGGGTGCCGAGCGTGTCGGAGAGCTGCTGCGTGCGGGTGTTGAGCGCCTCGGACAGTTCGCCGGTGCGGGTGGAGACCGCGTCGGCCAGCGCCTGCGTCCGGTCGTCGAGGGTCTGGCCGAGCGACTCCTCGTGCCGGCTGAGCACGACGTCGAGCGCCTCGGCCCGTCCGGCGACGGTCTGGTCGATCTGGTTCGAGCGCTCGGCGAGCAGGGCGTTGAACTGCTCTGCGCGGTCCGCCAGCGACGTGTCGATGGTCTGGGCGTGGTTGAAGATCGTCGCGTCCAGCGCCTTGGTGTGACCCGAGATCGTGGTGTCGAATGCGCCGACATGCTGGCTCAGCGTGTGATCCACTTCCCGGATCCGCGCCGCGATGCCGGTGTCCAGCACATTGGCGTGCCCGGAGATCGTGGCATCGAACGTGGCTGCGTGCTGGGTGAGGGTCTGGTCCACTTCGCTGACCCGCGCGGCAATCGCTTCGTCCAGCACATTGGTGCGGTTGGCGATCGTGGAGTCGAGCTGCGCGGTCCGGCCTTCGAGCGCCGCCTCCAGCTCGCCCGTGCGGGCGACGAGGGTGGCATCGAGTGTACTGGTGCCGGCTGCGAGGGTGGTCTCGAAGGCACCGATCTGCCCGCGCAGTGTGCTGTCGAGCTCCCGGGTCCGGTTGGCGATGGCCGACTGCAGCTCGCCGGTGCGACCGGCAAGGAGGCCGTCGAGCTCGGTGGTGCGGCCCGTGAGGGCGTGCTCCAGCTCGGCGGTCCGTCCGACGAGCGCCGATTCCAGCTCCGTGGTACGCGTGACGAGCGTCGTCTCGAGGTCGCCGGTGCGGCCGGCGATGGCGGCGTCCAGTTCCACCGTCCGGGTGGCGAGCGCGTTGTCGAGGTCGCCGGTGCGCGAGATCAGCAGTTCGCTGAACTCTGAGGTGCGCGCCGAGACCGTCTGGCCGAACTCGCTGGTGCGCGATGCGATGGTCTGGCCCAGCGTCGCGGTCTGGCCGGCGATGGTGCGGCCGAGCTCGGAGGTGCGGGTAGTCAGCGCCTGCTCGAGTTCGTTGGTGCGCGTGGTGAGCGCCAGTTCCAGTTCGCGCGTCCGGCCCGACAGCGCGTCGTCGATCTCGCGGGCCCGGCCGAGCAGTGTTTCCGAGAAGTCGACATTGCGGTTCTGCAGCGTCTCGTTGAGCAGCAGGGTGCGGCTGTCGAGCGCTTCGGAGATCAGCTCGACATGGCCTTCCAGCGAGTCGGAGATCTCGCGCGAGCGGCTGGAAATCGCCTCGGTGATCTGCTTGGCGCGCTGGCCGAGCGTCTCGGTCATCTCGCGGGTGCGCTGGCTGACGACCTCGTTGAAGTGTTCGCTCTTTTCATCGAGCGCGATCTCCAGCACGTTGGCGCGGGCGGCAAAGCTCGCATTGTGCTTGTCGAGCGCCGAGACCAGCCGGTCGCCCTTGTCGCCGATGACCCCGTCGAGGCCGGCGAGGCGGACGTCGATGGCCGACGCGATCTCGTCGAGACGGGCGTCGAACTGCGCGAGGTTCTGCGACCCGGCGCCGGTGAGGGTGACGCGCGCGCGCTCGGTGGTGTCGTCGAGGGCACCGCTCAGCTCGATCATCGCCGACTGCAGCCGGGACTCCATCGAGTTGACCTGGATCTGCACCTGCTCGTCGAGCTGGTGGCTGAGCCCGCTCAGCAGCTGCTCGGCCTCGCGGGCGCGGCTGGTGATGTCGGACGCGATGCGGGTGCCGATCATGTCGAGCGCGCTCGACACTTCGTGGCCGCGGTCGCGCAGCTGGTCGAGCAGCGTGATGCCGCCCTGGCTCAGCAGCTTGGCGAGCGAGGAGGTGCGGTTATCGATCGCGTCCGAGAGCGTGACGGTGCGGCTGTCGAGGGCCTCGGTGAGCGATTCGAGGCGGGCGTCGATCACCGCGCTCAGTTCCTGGGTGCGGTTCTCGAAGGCGCCGGAGATGGTTCCGGCCCGATCTTCGAGCGTCACGTTGAGCCGGCTCGCCGAATCGTCAAGGGCGACGAGCAGGTGGCTGGTGCGCTGGTCGATCAGCGACACGAAGCTCTCGGTGCGCTCGCCGAAGGCGCCGTTCAGCGAGTTGCCCGCAGTTTCGAGCGCCTTGGTGAGATTGCCGCCGGACTCGACGATGGTGCCGGCGATGCGCTGGCTGATCATGTCGAGGTCGAACACCAGCCCGGTATGGCTCTCGGTGATGGCTTCGCGGACGCGCTCGGTATTGGTGATCACCGCCTCGCGCTGGCTGGCCAGTTCCTGGATCAGCGCGCGCATGCGGGATTCATTGTCGGAATAGGTGCGCTCGAGCGCGGTGACCTCGTTGTGGATCATCACTTCGAGTTCGCCGGCGCGGGACAGGGCGCGTTCGAGGCCGTCCCCGAGCGCGTTAACCTCGCGGCGCACCGCCTGGCCGACCGAGGCGACCTTTTCGGACGCGGTCGTTTCCGGCTCGGCGAGACGGATGGCGGCCTGCGTCACGGCGGCGGCGGCGTTGCGCAGGTCCTGCGCGCGCCGGAACAGCGCAGCGATGGCGAAGATGCCGATCACGGGCACCACTGCGAGGGCGACGAGCCCGATGAAGTCGTTCGAGCCCCAGAAGCCCGGCGTGCCCATGTCGCCGCCATTGCGGATCAGCGCGACGAGGGCGATGGCCACGACCCAGCCGATGGCGACGAGCGTCGCCACCATGTTGGGAGCATTGGAGGATTTGCTCTGCAGTCCGTAGAGGATCTTGGTCGAGGACTGGAACCGGTCGTCATTGGCGACCGAGCCCGTCTGTGCTGCGAACTTGTCGGCCGTGCGCTGGCGCTCGCCCTTGGGAGAAGTGTCCCGCTGCACCGGCTTGGGGCCGGGCTTTTCCTGCGGCTGGGCGGGTTGTTCCGGCTGGTCGAGCCCGGCGAAAACCGAGTCCTTCAGCGCGTCCTCTACCGCGGAAAATGCCAGAGTTGCAGGATCGTTCTGGGGAGTCGGGGACTTCTTAGCCATACTCTAACAACTCTCGCATCGGCACAAAAACGGCCTCGTGAGCTGCATTGGACACCGGCCGGAGTTCCAGCAAGCCGTCCAAATTGGGTAAAATGCGATTCAAATGCCGCAATTCGCCCCTCAACCCACCCCGCCGCACGCTAGGTAGACCTCATTTATACATTCAATTTGAGGCAAACCGAACGCTTTCTTAACGCAGGGTTAATTTCCACGGGGATTGCGGCTGCGGCAGGGCGCTGCGCGTTTGCATCGTGGACTTAACACCGCGTTCACCCCTCGCCGCTAGCGTGACCTCAAGGCCGGAGTATGGCCGGTTATCGAGTAGCAGACATGTTCAAGCGTACTGCGGATGGGACGGGACGAAGGTCGGGGCAGGATGCTGCGCTGCTCCACGAGCCGCACCGGCCGATCGACCTCGTGCATCTTTCCGGCCAATCCCTCGGCGATGACGGCCTGCGTGACGAGATCCTGCGCATCTATGCCGACCAGGCGCAGCGCCACCTCGCGCGGCTCGAAGCCAGCACCAGCGTCGAGCAATTGCTGCAGAATCTGCGCACGCTGCGGCTGGCCGCCACCGGCGTCGGCGCGGTCACCGTGCGCGACCTGGCGCTCGTTGCCGAGCAGGAACTGCGGGCAGGGGCCCCGGTCAACCCCGAGCGCATCGACGACATCGCCATGGCGGTGGCCGAATGCGACGCCTTCATCGCCACCCTGGTGCTGGAGCCGCTGGGCGAAGCCTGAGGCCGCGACAAGGCGTCCGGCCGCGGGCGTCGCGGTTGCGCGCACACGGGTGCGCGGCTATATGCGGCAGGTTCCTCCGAGGCCCCACATGCCGCATATCACCTACATCGAACAGAACGGGACGCGCCACGAGACCGAGGGCGACGTCGGCTCGACCGTGATGGAGACCGCCATCATGAACGGCGTGCCCGGCATCGTCGCCGAGTGCGGCGGCGCCTGCACCTGCGCCACCTGCCACGTCTATATCGACGACGCCTGGACCGAGGCGGTCGGCGGCCCCTCCATGATGGAGGAGGACATGCTGGACTTCGCCTTCGGCGTGAAGCCGACCAGCCGCCTCAGCTGCCAGATCAAGGTGAAGGACGAACTCGACGGCCTCGTGGTGCACGTCCCCGAGCGGCAGGGTTAGGCGTCCGGGTCCGCCACGCTGCCGCAGCGATAAAAGAGCCGCGGGTCGTTCCAGTCCGCCCGACCCATATTGGTGGGGTGGAGGTGGAAGCTGTCCGGCGTCAGCCAGACGCTGATCGAGGTGTGGGCGACATCCGGGAACCAGGTGGTGCGCCCCTCGAACTCGAAGACTTCGAAGCGCACCGGCTCTCGCCCCGGCGACATGTAGTCGATCTGCGTCTCGCCGGCTGCCTCGATCCGGATCGGGTCGGTGCAGGAAACGATCACGGCCGAGACGATGGTGCCTTCGGGCTCCGGATACTTCATGCCCCACGCGCCGGCGAACGGCGCCGCGAGCCCGTTCGGCGCGCCAGCATAGCTCTGACGCGGGAAATCCTGCGCCATGGCGGCGCCCAGAAGGGCCGTTGAACTTGCCACGATTAGGGTGAGGCGAAACGAAAACCGCATTGTTCGGCGTCTCCTTATTGCTCCGGACAGCGCTGGAGGATCGTTGGCAGGTTCCAGTCGATCGGCACGAACATGCCGGGGTAGTGCAGGTGCCAGCGATCCGGCGACACCCATATGACGACGCCCGTGTCCCTCCCATTGGGGAGAATGGTCTCGCCGTCGCGCGCGGCGACCTCGTAGACGCCGCCGCCGCCATCGGCCAGAACCTGACGGATGGAGGTGGCGCCGGCGACCTCGAAGCGAACGGGATCGTCGCAACTCGTCACCGCGACCGATTCCGGTCCGGCGCCGCGATCGGCCGGCAACGACTCGAACCAGGCGCCGGCGAATGGTTCCACCGCGCCGGGAACGGCCCCGCCATAGCTCTCGCGGGGCCAGATCACGCAGCGCTCGTAGAGCATGGCGTCGTCGACGAGCGGGGCGCCGTCACTGCCCTGCGGGTAGAGGATGAAGCTGTCGGACCCGGTCCACACCGCCATCTGCGCCTCGCTGCCTTGCCACAGCGTGGCGCCGTCCCGCTCGGCGAGCGCGAACTCTACCGGCTGGTCGGCGATCCCGCGATAGATCAGGGCGTTGTCCGTGCGGGCGTCGATTACGGTCGGCACCGAGCAGGTGAGTGCGGAATTGGAGCCGCCCGGCCGCACGATCGACCAGTGGCCGGCGAATGGCGCAGCGGTGCCGTTCGGCACCTCGGCCACGCCGCGCAGCGGCAACTCCTCGGCCTGCACGGCGGGCGTGGCAAGGAAGCCGGCGAGACATATCGCCAGCAGCAGGCGAAGTCGGCTAGACATGGTCGCAATCCGATCCTGTTCGGGCCATATGGTCCGCCCCACCGGACCATTGCCCCTCGGTTCGTTCCAAGGCAGGGCAACAAAGCAGGTTTTTTTGCCGGCTGAGACGAGCAACAGTCAATCCCGTTCTAGGTGGGCCGGCTGTCGGGAAATAGTAAAGCGTTTCGATTTCAATATGTTGTTCCACCACCGCGCGAAGCGTAGATAGATCGTCAAACTGGGAACCGTCATGGGTGCGCTGAACACATTTCCTGTCAGCATGAAAGTCGAGGGGCGCCGCATCGTCATCGTGGGTGGCGGCGCCGAAGCCCTCAACAAGGCCCGGCTGGTTTCTAAGACTACTGCATCGGTCGTGATTGTAGCGCCGCACATCGAGGCGGATTTCTCGGGGCTCGGGGTGGAGCTCGTCGAGCGCGGCTTCGTGGCCGACGATCTCGATGGCGCCGCCATGGTCTTCGTCGCCGACGAGGGCCAGGAGGCGGAGCGCGCCATCGCGGCGGCGCGGGCGCGGCGGGTGCCGCTCAACGTCGTCGATGTGCCGCATCTGTGCGATTTCTACACCCCCTCGATCATCGACCAGGCGCCGGTGACCATCGCCGTGTCGTCGGAAGGCGATGCGCCGGTGCTGGCGCGGCTGATCCGGGCCCGCATCGCCCAGGTGCTGTCGCCCAATCTCGGGGCGCTGGCCCGGCTCGCGGGCTCCATGCGCCAGCATGTCGCCGATCGGCTGCACGGGCCCCGCGCCCGTCGCTATTACGAGGAACTCGTCACGTCCCCGCAGGTCGAGGCCGCGCTGATCCGCGGCGAGGGCGAGGCTGCGGCGCAGCAGGTGCTCGAGGCGCATGTCGCCATGGGCGAGGCGCCGGGCGTCGTCTGGCTGATCGGCGCCGGCCCGGGGTCGGAGGACCTGCTGACGCTTCGTGCGCAGCGGCTGCTGCAGGAAGCCGACGTGATCGTGCACGATGCGCTGGTCCCCAACGCCGTGGTTGAGATGGGCCGGCGTGACGCCGAGCGCATCTCCGTCGGCAAGCGCAAGGGCCACCATTCCTTCACCCAGGCCGAGATCAATGCGCTGATCGTGCGGCTGGGGCTGGCCGGCAAGCGCGTGGCGCGGCTGAAGAGCGGCGACCCCATGGTGTTCGGCCGGGCCGGCGAGGAGCTGGATGCGCTGAAGGCGCACGGCATTGCCTGCCACATCGTTCCGGGTGTGACGGCAGCGCTGGCGGCGGCGGCCGACACGGCGACGCCCGTCACCCTGCGCCGGATTTCGACCGGCTTCGTGCTGGCGACGGCGCATGGCGCCAATTCCGAGGAACTGCAGCACTGGGCGTCGCTGGCCTCCGCCGGCCTCACCCTCGCGCTCTACATGGGCAAGACCGTCGCGGGCGAAACCGCGGCAAAGCTCATCGCCGAGGGCGCCGCCCCGAGCATTCCGGTGGGTGTGGTGGTGCGGGCCGGGCGCGCCGATCGGGTGCACTATCGCGGTACGCTGGCCGACCTCGCCGCCGACGCAGTGCCGCTCGAGGACGGGCCGGCGATCATTTTCGTGGGCGAAGCCATCGCCCATGGCGACTGGAGCGAGGCGGCGAGCCTGGCTGCGGCACAATTCAAGGTAGCATGAACATGTTCATTCTGACGGGCAACGAGCTGATGAGCGGCGCGACCGTCTATCTCGACCGCGCGGGCCGCTGGGTCGAGGACCTGCAGGCGGCCCGGGTCTGGCTCAAGGAGGAGGCGGAGGCGCGTGACGCTGCCCTCGCCGCCACCAAGAAGACCGGCCGGGTGATTTCGCTGGAGGTGGAGACGGTGACGCTGCGCGACGGCCTCATCCACCCTGACCGCATTCGCGAGCGGATCCGCGCCGAGGGCCCGACGGCCCCGCGCTTCGACCGCCAGCATCTCGACGAGGACGGCCATGTATCGATATGAC
>VFQR01000717.1_pt1 | contig 36318 bp, 31 predicted proteins | sample 3512321 | NCBI WGS metagenome assembly VFQR01 (sample SAMN10412374, study PRJNA504923) | tailings metagenome | isolation source: Relicate 3 Philex TSF1 revegetated site | place: Philippines: Tuba, Benguet | collected 2017-08-29 | reverse complement strand
CCCTCCCCAGAAAGCCACCAACGGATAGGGGTCCAGGGGACCGCTGTCCCCTGGCGGGTGGGGTCCGGGGAGGGCAGCGCCCTCCCCGAAAACCCGCGCCCGTCAGTTCCGCTGCCGCCTCTGCTGCGCCTCTTCGCGGCGCATCTGGATGAACAGTTCGTAGTCCTCGTGGCGCGTCGGCACCCAGCCGATGACGGTGCCGCGTTCGACGGCGCGGTGGATCTCGGGGTGGGTGGAGGGCAGGGCCAGGTGGAAGGCGGTCATGTCCGCCTTGAAGGCGTCGGGCGTGTCCTTGCGGACCACGAGGGGCCCGTTCTGGATGGGGCCGGAGCGCCAGATGATGCGCAGGTCCCGCATGTTGAGCAGGCCCTTCTCCGCAGTGGCGCGCAGCATGCCGCGCGTGAAGCCCTGGCTTTCCTCGCCGATGCCCGAGGCCCAGGTGACGCCAGCGTCGAACTGCCGGCCCATCACGGCGACGATCGCCTGTTCATGCCCGCCCGCGAAGCCGGAGCGGCCGAAGAAGGTCTCGGGGTTGATGCCGGCGGCGCGCAGCGCGGCGCGCGGGATCAGGTAGCCGGACGCGCTGTTCGGATCGGCCCAGGCCATCGAGCGGCCGCGCATCTGTTCGAGGCTGGTGATGCCGGAATCGGCGCGCGTGTACATCACCGCGATGTAGCTGGTGGAGCCGTCGGCTTCCTGCGTCACGAGGAAGGGCTCGACATTGCCGTTGGATTCCATCCAGGCGGCGGCGTAGGCGGCCGGGCTCATGCTCGCCATCTCGATATGCTTGCCGACGAAGGCCTGCACGACGCCGCCGTAGTCCGAGGATTGGAAGAGGCGGACGGGAACGCCGAAGGTCTCCTCGATCAGGCGGCCATAGGCACCGTAGCGGCCCATGCGGTCGGCCTCGTTCTCGCCACCGAGGATGCCGATGCGGATCTGCGGGATCTGCTGGGCCCAGGCGCGGCGGCCGCGTTCCGGCATGGGGTGGCGGGCGACCGGGGCCTGCGCGGCCGCGCCCAGCGGGGCGGCAAGGGGCGCGAGCAGCGGGGCGGCGAGCAGGGTGCGGCGGCGCATGGGGGGCTCCTTCGAATGCGCCAGAGTATCGGGACGGCGCGGCGATTCACCAGGGCCGATGATCGGCCGCCAGGATGGCCTTCGTGGTGGTCGCCAGGTTGCGGGGTTCGGGCTTCGGCATGGCGGGGCGCTCCATGCGACCCCAGCCGGGGGCGTCGAGCACCTGTCCGTCGCGCATCACGATCCGGCCGCGGACGATGGTGGCGACGGGGGCGCCGACGGTCTGCATGCCCTCGAAGGGCGTGAAGCGGCTCTGTTCGCTGTGGAGGTCGGCGCCGCGGATGGTGGCGCGCGCGGCGGGATCCACGATGGCGATGTCGGCATCCGCGCCGGGCTGGATCACGCCCTTGCGCGGGTAGAGGCCGAAGGCGCGGGCCGGCGCGGCGGCGGCCATGCGCACATACTGCTCGATGGTGAGCCGGCCTTGGTGCACCAGCGTCAGCATAAGCCGCATCGAGGTCTCGACGCCGGGGAAGCCACAGGCATTGTCCCAGAAGGATTTGTGCTGCTTTTCCGCCATCGCGTGGGGGGCGTGGTCGGTGCCGAGGATGTCGATGACACCATCGCGCAGTGCTTCGAGGATGGGCTCGCGCTGCCGGCCCTCGCGGATGGGCGGGTTCAGGCGCGCGATGCGGCCGGCATCGCCGGTGAGGTCCTCCGCCGCGACCAGCACGTACTGCGGACAGGTCTCGACGGTCATTGGCACGCCGCGCGCCTTGGCGTCCCGGATGATCGGGATGGAGCGCATGCAGCTTTCGTGGACGATGTGGATGCGCGCGCCGGTCCATTCCGACAGCACGATGCAGCGGTTGAGCGATTCGAGGGCGACGATGTCGGCGCGGGCGGAGAGATGCGCGAAGGCGTCGTCGCGCCCGGCCTGCTTCATGCGGTTCTCGCGCCAGAACAGCATGGGCGAATTCTCGGCGTGGATGGAGCAGCGCAGGCCGAGTGCGGCGAGCCGCTCGAAGCCCTCCAGCACGGCGCCGTCATTCGGCGCGGGAAGGTTGCCGGTGGTGTTGCCGTAGAAGAGCTTGAAGCCGATCACGCCGGCCTCGGCGAGCGGCTCGATCGCGTCGAGGGCGCGTTCGTCGAGCAGGCCGTAGAGGCCGTAGTTCACCATCGCCTGGCGCTCGGCGGCCTCGCGCTTCATGGCCAGCGCCTCGAGCGACCAGACGGGCGGGTCGGTGTTGGGCATGTCGAAGATGGTGGTGACGCCGCCGGCGGCGGCGGCGCGGGTGCCGGTCGTCCAGTTCTCCTTGTGGGCCATGCCGGGTTCACGGATGTGCGTGTGCACGTCAATCGCGCCGGGGAGGACGAGGCGGCCCTTCGCGTCCAGCGCTTCCTTCGCGGGCGGCGCGAAGGCGGGATGGCCGACGAAGACGATCACGCCATCCTTGATCGCGACATCGGCGGGGAAGGTCGCCGTCTCGTTGATGACGGTGCCGTTGGCGATGAGGAGATCGGCGAGAGGTTGCGTCATCATTCGGCCTTCAGCAGCCGCCGGCTGCGCGTCCAGCCCTTCGCCAGCGCGCGGCAGTGGCAGGCGACATGTGGCGCGACGGCCTCGCACCAGGCGCGGACCTCGGCGTTCACGCCACGCAGCCGGTCGGCCGCGTTCTGGGCGTCCCGCGCCAGCTTCGCCTCGTCGAGGCCGAGCACCTTGCCCTCGCGCAGCTTCCAGTCGCCGGCGATCATCACCTCCCGCACGGCGCTGCCATCCTCGGTCCAGACGAGCTGGTTGGCGGCGTCGTTCAGCGGCGCCCAGTTGACGTGCTGCAGATCGAGGAAGACGAGATCGGCGGGCTTGCCGGGCTCGATCGTGCCGGCGTCGAGGCCGAGCAGCTTCGCGGAGCCGGCCGTCGCAAGGCGCACGGTCTCGGCGGTGCCGAGCCAGTCGTCATCCTCGGCGTCCTCCCAGAGGCGCGAGGCGAAGGCGGCCAGCCGCATCGCCTCGAACATGTTCTGGTTGTCGGAGGAGGAGGAGCCATCGGTGCCGATGCCGACCGTGACGCCGGCGCGGATCGCCGCGCGCACCGGCGCGATGCCGGAGGCGAGGCGCATGTTCGCGCCGGGGTTGTGCGAGAGCCCGCCGCCGCGCCGCGCGAGAAGATCGAGGTCGGACTGCGTCAGCCAGACGCCATGCGCGACGCTGAACCAGGGCCCGACCACGCCCATGCGGTCCATGTGTTCCAGCAGCGTGGCGCCGCCGTAGCGGACCGCGCCGCCGGCGGACTGGTAGCGGGATTCGCCGACATGGGTCTGCATCTTCATCCCGAACTTCTCCGCAAGCGCGCGGCAGCCTTTCAGGAACTCGTCGGTGCCGTGCAGCGGGATGGTCGGGGCGCAGCCGAGCGTGATGCCCTTCGCGTCATGCCGCCATGCCTTCGCGGCGGCCTCGATGGCGTCGAGGATGGTGCCGGCCTCAGCGGCCTTCATCGCGGCGGCGCGGCTGCGATGCGGCTCGGGCAGCGCCTCGATCAGGCCGGGCGTCGCCTGGAAGAAGGTGAGGTCGGCGACCATTGGCGCGACCACGGCGCGCAGCCCGACCGCGGCATAGGCCTCCGCCATCGCGTCGAGGCCCTCCACCGTGGGGGCAGGGAACTCGAAGGGCAGGTCGAAGGCCGCGGTGCAGCCCTTCTTCAGCATCTCGACGGCGGTGAGCGCGGTGGAGAGGCGCTTGTCCTCCAGCGTGCGGCCGCCGCTGATCCAGGGAGCGTGGGCGAGCAGCAGCGCGAGATCCCATTTGTCGCCGGAGCCCTTGGCGAGACCGCCATGTCCGTGCGTGTGGCCGTTGACGAGGCCAGGGATCACCAGGCGGTGGGCGGCATCGTGGGTCTGGGCGTCGGCGACCGCCGTGCCGGGCGGAAGGACCGCGGCGATGCGGCCCTTCTCAACGAGGAGATCGGCGTGGGGTGCGGAGTGGGCGTCGGGCGCGAGAACGCGGGCGTTGACGACGAGAAGCTTGGACATGAGGCAATACTCTCCCGCAAGCGCCTCCCTCCCCCGCCATGTGGCTCCCTCGCCCGCTCGCGGGGCAGGGCTGGGGTGGGGGTTGGTGAATCAGGGCGCGCTTACCCTCGAACCCCCACCTTCTCCCTCCCCCGCGAGCGGGGGAGGGAAGCGCCGGGCGTGGGAGGGCGGCGCCAGGTCACACCATCCGCTCGCTGCGCGGCGGGAGATAGCGGTCGGTGAACATGCTTTCCGCCGTCGGCGGGTTCGCCACGCCCAGCGCCTCGGCATTCACCTGCACGAGCGTGCGCGCGCGCGCCATGTCGAGATGGCCGAGGCCGTTCGCGCGGCTGTTCGGCGTGAGCATGGAGCGGTCGCGCGTCATCGCGAAGCGGCGGGCTTCCAGCGCCTCGTCGAACAGCGGCTCGCGCCGCTTCAGTGCGGCCATGCCGCCGGGGATGTCGTTCAGCAGCAGCTTGAGGCCGTCGACCGAGGCCTTCACGAAGCGCGTCGCGGTCTCCTGGTTGCGCTCCAGCCACTCGGCGCGGACGAAGACGCCGGAGCCGTAGATGTCGAGGCCATGCTCGGCATAGGGCCAACCGAGGATGTCGGCCTCCGGGATGCCGAGGCCCACGAGGTTGAAATGCACGGTGAAGAGGAAGCCGCTCACCGCATCCACCTGGCCGGTGCGCAGCATCGTGTCCCGCAGGTTCGCCGCCATCGAGGTCCAGCGCACGCGGCTCGTGTCTATGCCGGCGACGCGGGCGAAGGCGGGGAAGAGCATGCGGCTGCCCTCGCCCTCTGGCGCGCCCATCATCTTGCCCTGCACGTCCTGCGGCTTCTCGATGCCGCGGCCCTTCAGCGTGACGATCGCGGCGGCCGTGCGGTCGAACACCGGATAGATCATCACCAGGCGGTTCTGCGGGTTGTCGGCGTTGAACTTCACCGCGCCGGCGAAATCGGCGAAGCCGATGTCGTAGGCGCCGGAGCCCACCTTGACCAGCGCATCGCCCGAGCCGAAGCCGCGATCCATGCGCACCGAAAGGCCGAGGTTGCGGTAGATGCCGCGATCCTCGGCGAGCGCCCACATGCCGTGGTTGCCCTGCAGCGCCCAGTCGAGGCTGAAGCGGATCGCCGTTTGCGCGGCGGCGGTGCGGATGGCGGGCAGCGCGAGGCCGGCGGCGAGCGCCGGCAGGTGGCGGCGGCGGAGTTGCATGGGGGTGCCCTTCGTTCCCGGGGTTGAAGCCTTGGCGCGGAGGATAGCCCGGAATCCGCCGCTGTCACCGCCCCGCGCTGCGGGCGATGTGTCAGCGCCCCGCGCTGCGGGCGATATACAGCGTGGCGGCCAGCATCACCAGCGAGCCCCGGAGCAGCGACCAGCCCGGCGCCTCCGCGAAGAACAGCGCGCCGAGCACGGCGGCGGCGGGGATCTGGCTGTACTCGATCGGCGCCAGCACCCCGATCGGTGCCCGCCGCGCCGCCCAGGAGGCGCAGAAATCCCCGCCGATCGCCAGCGCCGAGCCACCCACCAGCAGCAGGATCGCGGTGGTCGAGGGCGTGACCCAGACCAGCGCCGAGATCGGCCCCCACACCACGACCGAGGCGATTGCATACCAGGCGACGACGCGGAAGGGCGGCTCCGTGCCCGAGAGCATCTTGACCGCGATCAGCACCAGCGCGCCCGCGATGCCGCCGCCCACCGCGGCCAGCGTGCCGGCCGAGAGCTCGCCTTGCGGGCCGGCGATGATCAGCACGCCCATGAAGCCCACAGCGGCCGCGATGGCGCGATCCCAGCCGATCCGCTCGCCCAGCAGCAGGAAGGCCAGCGGCAGCGCCCAGAGCGGCCGCGCATGCATGATCGCCACGGCATCGGCCAGCGGCAGCCAGAGGATCGCGAGCATGCCAAGGAAGAAGCCGACGAGCCCCGCGGCGCAACGGAGCAGGTGCAGGCCCGGCTTGCGGGTGTGAAGGTCGCCGAAGCCGTTGCGCAGCAGCCAGGGCAGGACGACCAGCATCGTCACCAGGCCGCGCGCGAAGGGCAGCAGCGGCACCGGCAGCCCTTCGAGCGCCGCGGCGCGGAAGCAGGCACCCATGCCGGCGAAGAGCAGGCAGCAGAGCAGCATGAGCCCCATCCCCGCCAGGACCTGGCGGGCGCGTGGGGTGGAGGTGCCGCTCAGCGTCTCAGCGCATCAGCGGCGCGGGGTGAATTCGCGGGGCGGGCGGCGCGGCTCGCGCGCTTCGCGCGGCTCGCGGGGTGGCGGCGCGCTGGCGAGTTCCGTCTCCAGCTCCTTGATGCGGGCGACGAGCGTGGTGCGCAGGCTGGGCGAGGCGCTCGGCTTCATGTTCGCGAGCGTCTCCTTCAGCTCGGCGATCAGCTTCTTCTTCTCCTGCGGCGAGCGTCGGATCGGGCGATTGTCGGAGAACTGTCCCTCGAAGGAACGCATCAGCCTTGGCCTCCCGGCATGTGTCTGGCGCCGCATGGGGTAGGCAAGCCGGAGGCGGTCGTCAATTCGGACGGCCGCAAGCCGGTTTGACACCGGGGGAGCCTCTCGGCTAGCTCGCCGCAAGCGATTGCACGGGGAGCGGCGGGATGGAGGTCTCGTTCAAGGAGGAGATCGCGTCGCTGCGCCTCGGCGAAGGCCAGGTTTTCGCGGGCGAGGGGATCCTCGCGGTCACCAAGGCGCTGCTGCAATCCGGCGTCAGCTATGTCGGCGGCTACCAGGGCGCGCCGATCTCGCACCTGATGGATGTGCTGCTGCAATCCGAGGATCTGCTGGCCGAACTCGGGGTGCATCTGCAGACCTGCACGGGGGAGGCAGCGGCGGCGGCGATGCTGGGCGCGTCGGTCGCCTATCCGATGCGCGGGGCGGTCACCTGGAAGGCGATCGTCGGCACCAATGTGGCGGCCGATGCGCTGAGCAACCTCTCCTCCCCCGGCGTGATCGGCGGCGCGCTGATCGTGGTCGGCGAGGATTACGGGGAGGGCGCGAGCGTTGCGCAGGAGCGCAGCCACGCCTTTGCCCAAAAATCCTCGCTGCTGCTGCTCGATCCGAGGCCGGACCTGCCGACCATCGTGCGCATGGTGGAGCAGGGGTTTGCCTTGTCGGAGGCGTCCAACACGCCGGCGATGCTCGAGCTGCGCATCCGCGCCTGCCATGTCTTCGGGCGCTTCGTCGCGAAAGACAACCGCAAGGCGCCGATCAGCTTCCGGAACCCGGCGATGCCGGCGCGCTTCGACTACGGCCGGCTCGCGCATCCGCCCGTCACCTTCCCGCAGGAGGCCGACAAGATGGCGCGGCGCCTGCCGGCGGCGCGGCGCTACATCCTGGAGCACGGGCTGAACGAGGTGCTGGGGCCCGCCGAGGGCGAGATCGGCCTCATCGTGCAGGGCGGCCTGTTCAACGCGGTGAATGCCGAGCTGGCGGCGATGGGGCTCTCGGACGTGTTCGGCCGCCTGGGCATCCCGACGCTCGTGCTGAACGTGACGCATCCGCTGGTGCCCGAGCAGATCGCCGGATTCTGCGCGCGAAAACGCGGCGTGCTGGTGGTGGAGGAAGGCGCGCCGGATTATCTCGAGCAGGCGATCGGCCAGATCCTCCGCAAGGCCGATCTCAACACCGCGCTGCACGGCAAGGATCTTCTTCCATTGGCCGGCGAGTACACGCCGACCGTGCTCGCTGAAGGACTGGCGCAATTCCTCGATCGCCATGGACGGCGTGTGCATGCGCTGCGCATGCCGGCCGAGGCCGCAGCCGCGCGCGCGGTGACCGGCGGCCACCTGCCGCCGCGCGCGCCGACCTTCTGCACGGGCTGCCCGGAGCGGCCGGTCTTCTCCGCGATGAAGCTGCTCCGCCAGCAGACGGGCCCGGTGCATGTCTCGGCCGATATCGGCTGCCATGCCTTCGCGACCTTCGCGCCCTTCCACCAGGGCAACACCATCCTCGGCTACGGCATGTCGCTGGCGAGTGCCGCCGCCGTCGCCGGCACCAACCAGCGTCGCCCGATCGCGGTGATGGGCGATGGCGGCTTCTGGCACAACGGCCTCGCCACCGGCGTCGCCGGCGCGGTGTTCAACCGCGACGATTCGGTGCTGATCGTGATGGACAACGGCTATTCCAGCGCGACGGGCCTGCAGGACATCCCCTCCTCTCGGGAGGCCAGCGGCGAGGGCCGCGGCAAGGCCGTGCCCGTGGAGCAGGCGATCAAGGGAGTCGGCGCGACCTGGGTGCGCACCGTGCACACCTATGACATGGGCCGGATGCTGCGCACGCTGAAGGCAGCGCTCGCCGATCCGGTGAAGGGCCTGAAGGTGATCGTCGCGCGCGGCGAATGCATGCTGGCGCGCCAGAAGCGGCTGCGGCCGGCGCAGGCCCAGGCGATCGCGGCCGGCGAGCGCGTGGTCCAATCCCGCTTCGGCGTGGATCCCGATGTGTGCACCGGCGACCATGCCTGCATCCGGCTGAACGGCTGCCCCTCCCTGACGCTGAAGCCCTCCGGCGATCCGTTGCGCGACGAGCCGGTGGCGCATGTGAACAATGACTGCGTGGGCTGCGGCGTCTGCGGCGAGGTCGCGCATGCCGCGCAGCTCTGCCCCTCCTTCTACCGGCTCGACGTGATCCGCAACCCGTCGCGGATGGATGTGCTGCGGCATCGGATCGGCAACTGGTTCCTGAGGCTGTTCGGCGGCACGCCGCTCTCGGTGCCGGCCGAGCCGCCGCCTCGCGCCGTCCCGGTGCCGGCCGAATGAGCGCGCGCGAGCCCACGCGCATCCTGATCGCCGCCCTCGGCGGCGAAGGTGGTGGCGTGCTGGTGGACTGGATCACCCGCGCCGCGCTGCACGCCGGCCTGCATGCCAGCCGTACCTCCATCCCCGGCGTCGCGCAGCGCACCGGCGCGACCACCTACTATGTCGAGGTGATGCGGGCGGAGCCTGGCGATCCGCCGCCGGTGCTCGGGTTGAACGCGGCGCCGGGGCGCGTGGATGTCCTCATCGGCACCGAGTTGCTGGAAGCGGCGCGGCGCGCCGAGGCCGGGTTCCTCACGCGCGACCGCACTCTCGCGCTCGTCGCGCATCGCCGCGCCTATACCGTCACGGAGAAATCCGAGGGCGGCGACGGGCGGCTGGACGAGGCGACGCTCGCCGAGGCCGTGCGTACCACCGCGAAGCACGCGATCATCGCCGATCATGACGCGATGGCGCGCCAGGCCGGCGCGGCGCTCAACGCCGTGATGCTCGGCGCGCTGGCCGCGACCGGCGCCGTGCCGATCCCGCCCGATGCCTTCCGTGCCGCCATCCGCGCCGGCAAGGCAGCCGAGAGCAACCTTCGCGGCTTCGAGGCGGGGCTTGCCGGCGAGGCGCCGCAGACCGCGCCGGACGCGAAGCAGCCCGCGACGCTGGAACTCGTCTCCGTGCTGCCGGAGCCGGTGCGCCCGCTCGCGGCGGAGGGCGTGGCGCGGCTGACGGACTACCAGGATGGCGCGCTCGCCGCGCGCTACCTCGCGCAGCTGCGCCGCTTCGCGGCGATGCCGGGCGCCGATGCCGCGCTGCTCGTCTCGCTCGCGCGGCATCTCGCGCTGCGCCTGTCGTCGGAGGACGTCATCCGCGTCGCCCAGCTCAAGCTGCGCGAGGCGAGGCGGCCGCGCCTCGCGGCGGAGGCGAAGGCAAGGGCGGGCGACATCGTCCACGTCACCGAGTTCATGAAGCCCGGGCCGGCCGAGGTGCTCTCGCTGCTGCCGCCCTGGCCGGCGCGGCCGCTGCTGCGCGTCTGCGAGCGGCGCGGGTGGATGGGCAAGGCGGTCGCGCTGAACGTCTCGCCGACGCGGCCCCTCGGCTTCCTGCGGCTGCGCCTGCTCGCGGGCCTGCGCTGGTGGCGGCCGCGCACGCTGAAGCATCGCGAGGAGGAAGCCTGGATCGCGCATTGGCTTGCGCTGGTCGAGCGGAGCCTGCCGCTCGGTGCCGCCGCGGCGCGCGAGGTCGTGGAGACGGCGCGGCTGGTCAAGGGCTATGCGGGGACCGACGCGCGCGGCCGCGCCAATTGGGAGCGCATCGCGACCGGGATCATCGAGCCCGCGCTGGCCGGCACGCTGCCGCGCGCGCTGCTCGCGGAGGCGCTATTGCAGGCGCGGCTGGCCGCGCAGAAGGATCCGGAAGGCGATGCGCTGGAGCGCACGCTCGCCGCCATCGCCGCGAAGCGCGTCGCGCCGGAGAGACTGGCCGCCGAATAGGGGAGGAACGACCATGACGAGGATCACCCGCCGCACCGTGCTGGCGCTGCCGCTGCTCGCCACGCCGGCGCTCGCGCAGGGCGATTGGCCGACCCGGCCCATCCGCATCGTGGCGCCCTTCCCGCCAGGCGGGCTGGCGGATGTGCTGGCCCGCCCGCTCGCCGCGCGCATGCAGGCCGCCTGGGGGCAGGCCGTGGTGGTGGAGAACCGGCCGGGCTCGGGCGGCAATATCGGCGCCGACGTGGTCGCGAAGTCGCCGGCCGATGGCTACACCTTCCTCGTCGGCTCGATCGGGCCGCTGGCGGCGAACGAGTTCCTGTTCTCCTCGCTGCCCTTCGATCCGCGCAGTGCCTTCGCGCCGGTGGCGCTGCTGGCGACGACGCCGAAGGTCCTGTGCGTCGGCAGCGGAAAGCCGTGGCAGACCTTGGGCGAATTCACCGCGGCGGCGAGGGCGGGCGCGCTGACGGCGGGCTCCGCCGGCAACGGCTCCTCGCTGCATCTCGCGCTGGAATTGTTCAACGAGGCCGCGGGCGTCCGCATCACGCACGTTCCCTATCGTGGCGCCGCGCAGGCGGTGACGGATCTCATGGGCGGGCAGATAGACAGCATCGTGGACAATGTCCCGAACATCCTTGCCCAGATCCGCGGTGGACGGGTGCGGCCGCTGGCCACGCTCACCGCCGCGCGCCTGCCGCAACTCCCGGAGGTTCCGACGATGGCGGAGGCCGGCGGGCCGAACCTGGTCTTCGGCGCCTGGTTCTGCCTGGTCGCGCCGGCCGGCACCCCCGCGCCGGTGATCCTGCGGGTCGCCGAGCAGGTGGACCTGATGATGCGCGACCCCGAGGTGGGCGGGCGGCTTTCGGCGCAGGGCGCGGAACTCGGCGGCGGCGGGCCGGACCGGCTGGCGACGCTGATCGCCACGACGCGGACGCAGCTGGAACCGGTGATCCGGCGCAACAATATCCGGGCCGAATAGGCCCGTCCGCCCATCCTGTCCGGACAAGTCTTGCCGCGCGGCGCCGGCCGGCGCAGAAACGGGTCCGGTGTCCGCCGGACAGGGAGCGAATGACAATGCCACAAGCCTTCACGGCCTCGCGCCGCGCGCTGCTGCTGGGCGCCGCCGCCACCATCGCCGCGCCGCGCCCGGGCGGCGCGCAGCCGGCGCCCGTCAAGCTCGGTATCCTCCAGCCCGTCACCGGCGCTCTGGCGCAGGACGGTGAGTATGGCCGGCTCGGCGCCGAGGCGGCGATCGCCGAGATCAATGGCTCGGGCGGCATCCGCTCCATGGGCGGCGCGCAGATCCAGATGGTGTTCGGCGACGCGCGCTCGAACCCCGAGGGCGGCAATGCCGAGGTGGAGCGCATGCAGGCGGAAGGCGTCGTCGCCATCGTCGGCGGCTTCGCCAGCCCGATCTGCCTCGCCGCCTCGCAGACCGCCTCGCGCTACGACCTGCCCTATGTGGTGGATGTCGGCGTGGCGGATACGATCGTGACGCGCGGGCTGCGCAACACCTTCCGCTTCGGGCCCGGCTTCGGGAAGGTGACCACGGGCGCGCTCGACAACCTCGTCGCGCTGAACGAGGGCGCGGGCAAGCCGGCGCGCACCGTGGTGGTCGTGCATGAGGACGGGCTGTTCGGCTCCGGCATGGCGCGGCTGATGAACACCGAGCTGCCGAAGCGGGGCTTCGAGGTGCTGGAGACGATCAGCCACCCGACGCCGGCGCGCGACATGTCCAACATCGCGCTGCGCATCCGCGCGCTGAACCCGGACCTGATTATCCCGTCCAGCTACTACGCCGAGTTCGTCCTGCTGTCGCAGACGCTGCAGCAGCGCCGCATCCGGCCCAAGGGCATCTATTGCGTGCTGAACGGCGCGGCCTCCAACTTCCGCTTCGTGCGCGAATTCCCGCAGGCCGCGAACCTGGTGATGGACGTCAACCACTGGGCCGACCCGCGCAAGCCGCGCACTGCGGAGTTGCGCCGCCAGGTGGAGGCGCAGAACCGCTTCTGGCTCTACAACACGCCGCTCAACTATTCCTGTGTGATGCTGGTGGCGGACGCACTGGAACGCGCCGGCCGCGCCGACCGCGTGGCGGTGATCGAGGCGCTGGCCTCGACCGGCGCCGCCTTCACGCGGCACATCATGCCCTACGGCCCGACGCAGTTCGCCAACGGCCAGAACCAGGCGGCGCAGGCGGTGAACACCCAGGTGCAGGGCAACGACATCAAGGTGATCTTCCCGCGCGACTTCGCGGACGCGCAGCCTGTCTTTCCCTGGCCCGCGTGATTTGCCGTGCCCTCAGACGCGTCACGCCAAGGGCGTGCCGTTGGCACGACGCGCCGCCTCCGGCGGCTTGGCTTCGCGGCACTTGCCGCGGCCGCCATTCGGCGGCTCGGCCAGGCTGAAGCGCGCCCGGCCGCATGAGGAGCTACCCGCCTGAGATCATCGGGGAGGCCGTGCTCAACGGCCTCCTCACCGGCGCCATCTACGGGCTGGTCGCGCTGGGGCTGACGCTGGTCTATGGCGTGCTGCACATCATCAACTTCGCCCATGGCGCGCTGCTGACGCTGGCGATGTACGGCGCCTTCGTCGCGTGGAAGGTGTTCGGCCTCGATCCCTATGTCGCGATCATCCCGCTGGTGCCGATCTTCTTCGCGCTCGGCTACGGCGTGCAGCGCTTCGTGATCGGGCCGGCGAGCCGGGGGGAGGATTCCAACATCCTGCTGGTCACGCTCGGTCTCTCGATCATCATCGAGAACCTGATGCTGGCGATCTTCCGGTCGGACACGCTCTCGGTGCAGGTGCCCTACGCGATGGAGGTCGTGGAGCTGGGGCCGATGCTGCTGGGCTTTCCCCGGGTCGTCGGCTTCGGCGTCGCCTTCATCGTGGCGCTGGTTCTGTTCATCGTGCTGACCATGACCGACACGGGCCGCGCGATCCGCGCGGTGGCGAAGGAACGTACCGGCGCCGCGCTGGTCGGCATCCGGGTGAATCACATCTACGCCGTGACCTTCGGCATCGGCGCGGCATGCCTGGCCGTCGCGGCCTGCCTGCTGCTGCCCTTCTTCTACGTCAACCCGCGCGTCGGCAATGCCTTCGTGCTGGTCGCCTTCACCATCGTCGTGCTGGGCGGCATGGGCAGCGTGCCGGGCGCGCTGCTGGGCGGGCTGTTCATCGGCGTGGTCGAGAGCCTGTCGGGCCTCTATCTCGGCGACAGCCTCGGGCAGATCGGGATCTTTCTCATCTTCATCCTGGTCCTGCTGTTCCGGCCAACGGGGCTGTTCGGGGCGAAGGCGTGAGCCCGCGCGACCTGCTGCCCATTGCCGTCTTCGCGGCCGTCGCGGCGCTGCTGCCGCTGTTCGTGACCCAGAACACCTGGCTGAACTTCGCCGTCTTCACGCTGATCGTCTGCCTCGCCGCGCAGGGCTGGAACATCCTGGGCGGCTATGGCGGGCAGTATTCCTTCGGCCACGCGGCCTTCTTCGGCACGGCGGCCTATGCGACCGCGATCCTCCAGGTGCGCTTCGGGTTCAATCCCTATCTGGGCTTCGCCATCGGCGTGGCGGCGGCGGCCGCGGTGGGCTGGGTGATCGGCGCGCTCTCCTTCCGCTCGGGCCTGCGCGGCAGCTACTTCGCACTGGTCACGCTCGCCTTCGCCGAGGTTTTTCGCGTTCTTGCCAATGCCAGCGAGGTCACCGGCGGCGCGGCCGGCCTGCTGATCCCGATTGACGTGCGGGCCGCGAATTTCCAGTTCGAATCCAGGGCGTATTTCTACTGGATCGCCCTGGCGCTGGTGACGCTCGGACTGCTGCTGACGCGGGCGCTGGAGCGCTCGCGGCTCGGCGCGCAGCTCGTCGCCGTGCGCGAGAACGAGAATGCGGCGCGCGCGCTCGGCGTGGATGCGCTGCGCGTGAAGCTTGCGGCAATCTCGCTCTCGGCCGGCATCACCGGCGCGGCGGGGGCGCTTTACGCGCAGTATTTCCTCTACCTCGACGCGACGCTTGCCTACGGCACCTGGATCAGCGTGGAGGCGCTGCTGGCGCCGATCATCGGCGGCGCGGGCACGGTCTTCGGCCCGGTGCTCGGCGGGATCGTGCTGCACAGCCTGAGCGAGTTCACCCGCAGCCTTGTGGGGCGCATCCCGGGCGTGGACCTGGTGATCTTCGGCGTGCTGCTGATCCTGGTGGTACGTTTCCCGCCGCGCGATCTGCCGGCGCTGCTGCGACGGTGGCGGCGATGATCGAGCCCGATCCCGGCTTCCTCACCGTCCACGCCGTCTCGAAGCGCTTCGGCGGCCTGCTGGCCGTCTCCGACGCGAGCTTCCGCTGCGCCGAGGGCAGCATCACCGGCCTCATTGGGCCGAACGGCGCGGGCAAGACCACGCTCTTCGCCATCGTCTCCGGCTTCGAGCGGCCGACGAGCGGCGAGGTGCTGTGGCGCGGCGAGCAGATCACCGGCCGCCCGCCGCATCTGCTGGCGCGCGAAGGGATCGCGCGCACCTTCCAGATCGTGCAGCCCTTCGCCGGCCTGTCGGTGCGGGAGAACATCGCCGTCGGCGCCTTCCTGCGCCATCGCCGTCGTGCGGATGCCATCGCGCTGGCCGAGCAGGTCGCCGCGCGTGTCGGGCTGGAGCCGGACCTGGACAAGCCGGCGGCGGCGCTGACGGTCGCAGGGCGCAAGCGCGTGGAGCTCGCCAAGGCGCTCGCGACCGAGCCGAAGCTGCTGCTGCTGGACGAGGTGCTGGCGGGCCTCAACCCCTCCGAGGTGCGGGACATCGTGCCGGTGGTGCGCGCGATCCGGGATTCCGGCGTGACCGTGCTGATGATCGAGCATGTCATGCAGGCCGTGATGAATCTCTGCGAGGCGGTGCATGTGCTGGCGCAGGGCCGCATCATCGCGAGCGGCACGCCGGCGGAGGTGGTGCGCGACCTGGCGGTGATCGAGGCCTATCTCGGGCATGGCGCGGCGGAACGGCTGGCGTCCGATGACCGAAGGGCCAGGCCCGAAGATCTGAACCGGCCGCCCGACCCGGATGCCGGCGATGCTTGAGGTGAAGGATCTCGTCGCGGGCTATGGGCTGACGCGCGTGCTGGAGGGCGTCTCCTTCGCCGTAGGCGCCGGCGAGATCACGGCCGTGCTCGGCGCGAACGGGGCGGGGAAGACGACGCTCAACATGGTGGTCAGCGGGCTGGTGAAGCCGCGAAGCGGCCAGGTGCTGTTCGAGGGGGTGGACATCACCGGCGCCGACCCCGCCGCGATCGTGGCGCGCGGGCTGATCCAGGTGCCGGAGGGCCGCAAGATCTTCCCCAATCTCGGCGTGCGGGAGAATCTGGAGCTCGGCTCCTATGCGCGGGCGAAGGCGAACCGGGCGCGCAATCTGGATCGCGTCTTCGCCACCTTCCCGCGGTTGAAGGAACGTTCCGGCCAGGCCGCCGGCACGCTTTCGGGCGGCGAGCAGCAGATGCTGGCGATCGGCCGTGGCATGATGGCGGAACCGCGGCTGCTGATCCTGGACGAGCCCTCGCTCGGCCTCTCGCCGTTGCTGGTGGAGGAGATGTTTTCCCTGGTTCGCCGGCTGCATGGCGAAGGCCTCGCCATCCTGCTGGTGGAGCAGAACGTCGCGCAGTCGCTGGAGATTGCGCATCGCGCGCATGTGCTGGAGAACGGCGTCTTCGCGCTTTCGGGCGATGCGGCGACACTGCGCGCCGACCCGGCCTTGCGCCGGGCCTATCTGGGCCTTTAGGGGGAAGCCATGGCGATCGTGACACCGGGCGTGGAGCCGGCCTCGACGTTGATGGCGGCGCCACCGCCGGCCTGGCTCGCGACCTGGTGCGGCTTCGCCGCGCGCGCGCGTTTCGCCGATCTGCCGGCGGAGGTCGCGCAGCGTACGCGGCTCGCGCTGCTGGACAGCATCGGCGCGATCGCCGCTGGCGCGCAGGAAGCGGAGGTGCAGGCGCTCGCCGCGCGCATGATCGCGCGCGAAGGCGCGGGCGAGGCGCCGGTCATCGGCCTGCCGATGGGCGCGCGCCCCGGCACGGCCGCGTTCCTCAATGGCACCGCGGGCACGATGCTGGAACTCGACGAAGGCAACCAGTATGCGCGCGGGCATCCCGCGATCCATGTCGTCCCGGCGCTGCTCGCCGCGCCGCGCGGGGATGGCGCGGCACTGCTGACAGCGCTGGCCATCGGCTACGAGTTCGGCAGCCGTGTGGGCATTGCCAGCAAGCTGAATGTCGCGATGCATCCGCATGGCACCTGGGGCACGCTGGGCGCGGCCATGGGGGTCGCGAAGCTGCATGGCGCGAGCGCGGCGGAGTTTGGGGGCGTCATCAACATGGCGGCGTCGCTGGGGCTCGCCACGTCGCGCAAGACGATGCTGGAAGGCGGCACGGTGCGGAACACCTATGCGGGTGTGGCGAACATGCTCGGGCTCACCGTGTGGGACCTGGTGCGCGCCGGCTTCGAGGGCGAGCGCGACGGCGTCGGCACCGTGTTCGGCCATGTCAGCGCCACGGACTTCCGGCCGGACGAGATGGTGACGGAGCTCGGCACGCGCTGGGAGGTCGCGCGCAACTACTTCAAGCGCCACGCCGCCTGCCGCTACACGCATGGCGCGCTGGATGCGCTGGCGCTGATCGTCGCGAAGACGGGGCCGCTCCAGCCGGACCAGGTGAAGGCGATCGAGGTGGACGCCTATGTCTGGGCGGCACAGCTCGACAGCCCGCTCGCGCCGAACATGCTTGCTGCGAAGTTCAGCATTCCCTTCGCGCTGGCGACGACCATCGTGCATGGCGCCGCGACGGTGCCGGCCTTCCGTGGGCCGGCGCGCGAGAACCCGGCGGTTCAGGCGCTCGCACGGCGCGTGACGGTCAACGAGGATGCGGCGCTCACCGCTCAACTGCCGGGCCTGCGGCCAGCGCGGCTCCGGGTGACGCTGGCGGATGGCAGTGTGCGTGACGCATCCGTCACGACGAATCGTGGCGATACCGAGGATCCCTATTCGGAAGCGGAGATCCGGGAGAAATTCCGCGAGCTGGCTGATCCCGTCTTTGGCGCCGCGCGCGCGGGCGCGATCGAGGAGGCGGTGCTGGCGCTCGGCCCGCACAGGGAAGCCGCCGCGCTGACGGAGCTGCTGACGCGATGAGCCAGGCGTCGTCCCGCGAGAGCGCAACGCTCGACCCCGTCACCCTCGCCGTGCTGAAGGGGCGGCTGGAGCAGATCGCCGACGAGATGGACGCGACGCTCTATCGCAGCGCCTTCAACCCGATCATCGCGGAAGCGCGCGATGCTTGCCACGGCCTCTATCATGCCGAGACCGGCGCGACGCTGGTGCAGGGCACCAAGGGCCTGCCGATCTTCGTGGGCGCCATGTCCTTCGCGGTGCAGGCGGTAATCCGCCGCGTGGCGGCCGGCGCGGGGCTGGAGCCGGGCGACACCTTCATCTTCAACGATCCCTATGAAGGCGGCACGCATCTCAACGATTTCCGCCTGGTGCGGCCGGTGTTCCGGCAAGGGAAGCTGTTCTGCTGGATGGCGAGCGTGGGCCACTGGCTCGACATCGGCGGCAACGTGCCCGGCGGGTATAACCCGCGCGCGACGGAAAGCCACCAGGAAGGCGTGCGATTCCCGCCGGTGAAGCTGATCCGCGCCGGCGTGATGCAGCAGGACATCCTCGACATCCTCAGCGCGAACACCCGCGTGCCGCAATCCAACTGGGGCGACCTGAACGGCCAGCTCAATGCGCTCGATCTCGGCGAGAAGCGGCTGGCGCAACTGCTGGACGAGCATGGCGAGGCGAAGCTGGATGCGGCGCTGGAGGCGCTGACGGACCGCGCCGCGGCGCTGATGGAAGCGGAAATCCGCACGCTGCCGGAGGGGCGCTACAGCTTCGAGGACTACCTCGACAATGACGGCGTGACGGATGAGCGGCTGACCATCGCCCTCGACATGGAGATCCGCGAGGGCCGGATGCTGCTGGATTTCTCGCGCAGTTCGCCGGCCTGCCTCGGGCCGATCAACATCAGCCGCGCGACCAGCGTCGCCGCCTGCTACGTCGCGCTGAAGCACGCCTTCCCTGACGTGCCCGCCAATGCCGGCGTGCTGCGCCCGATCGAGTTCATCATCCCGGATACCACGCTGCTCGGCGCCGGCGCGCCGCGGCCGATGGCGGGCTACACCGAGACCATCCTGCGGCTGATCGGCGTGATCTTCGGCGCACTCGGCAAGGCCGTGCCGGAACGGGCCACCGCCGCGCCCTTCGGCACGATCAACGCGCTCTCGCTTTCAGGCCAGCGCAGCGACGGCACGCGCTGGGTGATGTTCTCCTTCTTCGGCGGCGGCTTCGGCGGCAATCCGGAGACGGATGGCCTGCACCACGCCAACAACCCGATTTCCACCGCGACGATCCCGCCGGCGGAGATTCTTGAAGCCGCCTATCCGGTGATCTTCACGCAATGGGCCTTGCGAGATGACAGCGGCGGCGCGGGCCTGCATCGCGGCGGCGTCGGCGCGGTCTATGAAATCGAGGCGCTGTCGCCCGGCGCGACCGAGATCGCGTTGCTCGGCGAGCGCGGCCGCTACGCGCCCTTCGGCGTGACGGGCGGCGGGCCCGGCGCGCTGACGCGCTTCGCCTGGCAGACGGATGGCGGCTGGGAGAACCCGCCGATGGCGAGCAAGGTCGTCGGCGTGAAGATCGCGCAGGGCCAGCGCGTGCGGCTGGAAAGCCCCGGCGGCGGTGGCTGGGGCGATCCGATGGAGCGGCCGCGGGAGGCCGTCGCGCGCGACGTTCGGCTTGGCTTCGTCACACCCGAAAGCGCGCGGCGCGATTACGGATACAGCGCATGATCGTGGGCGTCGATGTCGGTGGCACTTTCACCGACCTGTTCCTCTTCGATGCGGCCAGCGGCGCCTTCCGCACCGCGAAGGTGCCCAGCAACCGCGGCGACGAGGCGGTCGGCTTCATGAACGGGCTGCGCGCCCTCGGCGGTCCCGCCGGCTTCGAGGCGATCGTGCACGGCACCACCGTCGGCACCAATGCCCTGCTGGAACGCAAGGGCGCGAAGCTCGGCGTGATCACCACCGCGGGCTTCCGCGACGTGCTGGAGATGCGCCGGCGAGACCGGCGCAACACCTGGGGTCTCTGGGGAGAATTCCTGCCGATCGCCGAGCGCGACATGCGCATCGAGGTGCCGGAACGCACGCTCGCCAATGGCACGATCCGAACGAGGGTGGACATCGCGGCGGTCGAGGCCGCCGCGCGCGACCTGCTGGCGCGTGGTGCGGAGGCCTGCGCGATCGTCTTCGTCAACAGCTACGCCAACCCGGCGAACGAGAAGGCCGCGGCCGAGGTGGTGCGGCTGCTCTGGCCAAACCCGCATGTCAGCGTGTCCTCCGAGATACTGCCGGAGATCCGGGAATTCGAGCGTGCCTCGACCACGGCGCTCAACGCCTATCTCCAGCCTGGTGTCGCGAGCTATCTCGGCAAGCTCGAATGGGCGTTGCAGGACGCCGGGTTCGGCGGTCGCTTCCATATCGTGCAATCGAATGGCGGCATCATGTCCACCGCGACGGCGCGCGGCATTCCGGCGCGCACGGCGCTGTCCGGGCCGGCGGCGGGTGTGATCGCGGCGGCGGCGATCGCGCGCGCGGCGGGGTTCGAGAACGCGATCACCTGCGATCTCGGCGGCACCAGCTTCGACGTCTCGCTCGTGACCGGTGGGCGGATGGAGTTGGCCGCGCAGGCGACCGTCGATTTCGGTCTGGTGATCCGCTCGCCGATGATCGAGATCACCACGATCGGTGCCGGCGGCGGCTCGATCGCTCATGTGGATCGCGGCGGACTGCTGCAGGTGGGGCCGGAAAGCGCGGGCAGCAGGCCGGGTCCGGTCTGCTACGGCCAGGGCAACACGCGGCCGACGCTGACGGATGCCAATGTCGTGCTCGGCCGCATCAACGCCGAACGGCCCATCGGCGGCGCGCTGAGCCGGCTGGATGTCGAGGCCGCGAAGGCCGCGATCGCGCAGCATGTCGGCGCGCCGCTCGGGCTGGACGCGATGAACGCGGCGGAGGCGATCGTGCGCGTCGCCAACGCCAAGATGGCCGGCGCGATCCGGCTCGTCTCCATCGAGCGCGGGCATGATCCCCAGAAGTTCGTGGCGCTGCCCTTCGGCGGCGGCGGCGCGCTGCATGTCGGGGCGCTGATCAAGGAGGTCGGGCTGAAGGCGGCGTTGGTGCCGCGCTTCCCGGGCGTGACAAGCGCCATCGGCTGCGTGATCGCGGACGTGCGGCACGACCAGGTGCGCACGCTGAACCTGGCGCTGGATGGGCTCGACATCGCCGCGCTCGATGCGCGCATGGTGGAGGAAGCCGCCGCGGCGCGCGCCGTGGTGGAGGCTGCGGGCCTTCCGGTCTCGCGGCTGGATATCCGCTTCGAGCTGGACATGCATTACGCGGGGCAGACGCATACCGTCGGCGTGCCGCTGCCGCTTCGCGTCATGGGCGGCACCACCGGCGTCAGCGAGGCGATCCTCAAGACTTCCTTCGAGACCGCCTATCAGCAGGCCTTCTCGCGGCTGCTGCCGGGGCTGCCGATCCGCATCGTCACGCTGCGCACCGCGGCGATCGGCGTGCGGCCGGATTTCGATCTCTCGGCGCTGGCGCCGCCTGCGGATGCGGCGCTGGAGGCGGCGGCGCGCGGCGCGCGGCAGGTGTGGTTCGACGGCGCCTGGCACGCCGCGACCGTCTGGTCGCGGCTCGACCTCCCTGTGGAAGCGCGCGTGCACGGCCCCGCGATTCTCGAGCAGCCGGATGCGACGGTGGTGGTGGACCCCGACCTGATCGCGCGCGTGGACCGCTTCGGCAACCTCGTCATCGAGCGGGAACAGTGATGCAGGATACCGCGCTGCTGCTCTGCGATCTCCAGAACGATTTCATCCACCCGGATGGCGCCTATGGCCGCGCGGGGCAATCGGCGCCGGAGATCGCGGCGATCCCGCCGAGGCTCGCGCCGCTCGTGAAGGCGGTGCGCGCGAAGGGCGGCTGGATCGCCTCCACCCATTTCACGCTGTTCACCGGAAAGAACGGCGAACCCTTCATTGATCCGCATCTGAGGAAGATGCGGCCCTTTCTCAAGAAGGGCGATTTCGTCATGGGGTCGTGGGGACACCAGGTGGTGGACGAGCTCGCGCCGTCCGACCTGCCGGTCGAGAAGGTGGGCTATGACGCCTTCTACGCGACGCGGCTCGAATGGATTCTCCGCAAGGTCGGCGTGAAGCACCTGCTGGTCGCGGGCATCGTGACCAATGGCGGCGTCTCCTCCACCGTGCGCGGGGCACATGTGCGGGAGTTCCACGTGACGGTCCTGGAGGATGGCTGCGCCGCCTTCACCAGGGAGCTGCACGAGACCGCCATCGCGGCGCTGCGGCCCGTGGCGGAGATCAGCACGATCGGCGTCGAGTTGGCGAAGCTCGCATGACTGCGCGCGTCGTCACCGAGCCCGATCCGCGCTTCGAGGCCGAGGTGCCGGTCGCGATCATTGGCGCCGGCGCGGCCGGGCTCGTCGCGGCCTTGGCCTGCCAGGCGGAGGGCGTCGAGCCGCTGCTGATCGAGCGCGATCCCGTGCCGCGCGGCTCCACCAGCCTCTCGGCCGGGCTGATCCCGGCGGCGGGCACGCGCTTCCAGCGCGAGCGCGGCATCGAGGATTCGCCCGCGATTTTCGCCGCGGATATCCAGAAGAAGGCGCATGACCGGGCGGATGCCACGACGGCGCGGCTGGTGGCGGAGGCGATCGGCCCGACGATCGAATGGCTCGCCGATCGCTACGCGCTGCCCTTCAGCGTCGTGCATGATTTCGACTATCCCGGCCACAGCCGCCGCCGGATGCATGGCCTGCCGAGCCGCAGCGGCGCGGAGCTGGTGGATCGGCTGCGGCAGGCCGCCGAATCCGCTCAGATTCCGCTGCTGACCGAAGCGCGCGTCACGACGCTGGTGCGCGACGGAAGCGGCGCCCTGCGGGGCCTCATCGCCGAGCGGCCGGACGGCAGCACGGAGCGGATCGGCGCGCGCGCCATCGTCCTCGCCTGCTGCGGCTATGGCGGCAACAAGGACCTTGTCCGGAAGTACATCCCGGCGCTGGCCGATGCGCTCTATTTCGGCCATCCGGGCAATGAGGGCGATGCGGTGCTGTGGGGTGAGGAGCTTGGGGCCGATCTGCGCGACATGACGGGGCATCAGGGCCATGGCTCGGTCGCGCTTCCGGAAGCGATCCTCGTCACCTGGGCGGTGATCATGGAAGGCGGCTTCCAGGTGAACACGGAAGGCGCGCGCTTCTGGAACGAGAGCAGCGGCTATTCCGAGGCAGGCGCTGCCGTGCTGGCGCAGCCTGGCGGCATCGCCTTTGACATCTTCGATGCGCGCATCGCCGGCATCGCGCGGCAGTTCGAGGATTTTCGTCAGGCCGAGGCAGCGGGCGCGATCCTCGCCGCCCACACGCCGGAGGAGCTGGCCGCCAAGGCGAAGCTGCCGCCGCGCTTTCTCGAGACTTTCCGCGGGGTCGAGACACTGAAGCGCGACGCTGCGCGCGACGGCTTCGGCCGCGACTGGGCCGGCGTCGCGCCGCTCACGCCGCCGCTCTGCGCGGTGCGCGTCACGGGCACACTATTCCACAGCCAGGGTGGACTGGCAGTGGACCACGCCGCGCGCGTGAAGCGCGCCGGCGGCGGCACGTTCGAGAATCTCTTTGCGGCCGGCGGCGCGGCGCAGGGTGTGAGCGGGCCGGAGGCGTCGGGTTATCTGTCGGGCAACGGGCTGCTCACCGCGGTCGCGCTCGGGCGCATCGCGGGGCAGGCCGCCGCGCGCCTCGCACGGGAGAATCAGTGATGGATCAGTTCGGCATCGGCCAGCCCGTCCGGCGGAAGGAGGATGTGCGCTTCCTCACCGGCCGCGGGCGCTACACGGATGATGTGAACCTGCCGGGCCAGGCGCATCTCGCGATCCTGCGCTCTCCGCATGCGCATGCGCGGATCGTCTCGCTGAAGGTGGACGCCGCGCGGACCGCGCCGGGTGTCCTCGATGTGCTGACGGGGCATGAGGCGGCGGCGGACGGGATCGGCCATTTCCCCGTGCAGGTGGACGTGCCCGCCATGGAGGGCACGCCGACGATGCACGCGCCACCGCGCGCCATCCTGCAGACCGAGGCGGTGCGCTTCGTGGGCGATCCCATCGTCGCCATCGTCGCGGAGACGCGGACGCAGGCGATGGATGCGCTGGAACTCGTCGAGATCGAGTATGACCCGCTGCCCGCCATCACCGAGACCGCGCGCGCGCTGGATGCGGATGCGCCGGTGATCTGGCCCGAGCGCGGCAGCAATCTCTGCGTGCATTGGACCAATGGCCGCAAGGCGCAGACCGACGAGGCCTTCGCGAAGGCGCACCATGTGGCGCGCGTCGAACTGGTGCAGAACCGCGTCATCGGCAATCCGATGGAACCCCGCGTCGCGCTCGGCGTGTGGAACGCGGCGCAGCGGCGGCATGAGCTGACCAGCCCGACCCAGGGCGTGATCCGCGTGCGGGACGGCCTGGCAAAGTTCATCTTTCGGGTCCCGAACGAGCAGGTCCGCGTGGTTTCGCCGGATGTCGGCGGCGGCTTCGGCCTGCGCGGCAAGCTCTTCCTTGAGTCCGCGCTGGTGCTGTGGGCGGCGAAGCGGCTGGACCGGCCGGTGAAGTGGCGTGCGGATCGCGCTGAGACGATCGTCGCCGATCCGCATGGCCGCGATCATCTGACGCGCGCCGAGATGGCCTTCGACGCGAACGGCAAGGCGCTCGGCCTCCGCACGCGCACCATCGCCTCGGTCGGCGCCTACCTGATGGATTTCGGCCCGCGCATCCCGACCGTCGCCGGCGCGCGCATCGCGGGCACGGTCTATGACCTGCAGGCGGTCAACATGGAGGTGCGCTGCGCCTTCACCAACACCGTGCCGACGGATGCGTATCGCGGCGCCGGTCGCCCCGAGATCGCCTACACGATCGAGCGGCTGCTCGATCTCGGCGCGGCGCATTTCGGGATCGGGAAGGATGAGATCAGGCGGCGCAACTACGTCCGCCCCGACCAGATTCCCTACACCAACTGCGTCGGCAACGTGCTCGACAGCGGCGACTTCGCCGGGACGCAGGCGCTCGCGCTGCAACTCGCTGATTGGCAGGGCTTTCCGCAGCGCCGGGCGGAATCGGAGAAGCGCGGGAAGCGCCGCGGCATCGGCCTCGGCTACTTCATCGAGGCCTCCGGCGGGCAGCCGACGGAATGGGCGCGCGTGGCCATCACGCCGGAGGGCAGGGCGCGGCTCACCGTGGGCACCTTCAACCACGGCCAGGGGCACGAGACCGCCTTTGCGCAGATCATCCATCAGCGCCTCGGCATCCCCTTCGAGGCGATCGAGCTGGTGCAGGGCGACACGGAGGTGGTGGAGCAGGGCAACGGCACCGGCGGCTCGCGCTCCTCGCAGATGGGCGGCGTCGCGACGCTGCGCGCCTCCAACGCGGTCATCGAGAAGGGCAGGCAGGAGGCCGCGCGGCTGCTGGAGGCGGCGGAGGCGGATATCGAGTTCACGGGTGGCCGCTTCCGCGTGGCCGGCACCGATCTCTCGGTCGGCTGGGCGGAGGTCGCGAGCAAGGCCACGCTGGATGAAGCGGTGCTCTACAAGCGCGACACCGAATGCAACTTCCCGAATGGCTGCCACGTCGCCGAGGTCGAGATCGACCCGGAGACCGGCAAGCTCGACGTCGTTGCCTATGCCTGCGTGGATGATGTGGGCGTGGTGATCAACCCGATGCTGGTGCACGGCCAGTCGCATGGCGGCATCGCGCAGGGTCTAGGCCAGGCGGTGCTGGAGGAAGCGCGCTACGACCCCGAGAGCGGGCAGTTCCTGACCGCGACCTTCCTCGACTACGCGATACCGCGCGCTGCGGACCTGCCGCATCTGGAGGTGGATGTGAATGTCGTGCCGACGCCGGTGAACGAACTTGGCGTGAAGGGCGCCGGCGAGGGCGGCGCCTGCGGGGCGCCGCCGGCAATCGTGAGTGCTGCCTGCGATGCGCTGGGGGTCGTGCATCTGGACATGCCGTTGACGCCCGAGAAGGTCTGGCGCGCCCTGAACGGGCGCTGACAAGGCTCGCTCGCCGGCCCCTGGATGCTGCCCGGGCGCGCTACGCGCCCGGGAGGATCGGCGAGGACGTCAGGTGCATCACGCCATCGGCGGCCAGGATGTCGCCGCGGGTGATGGCGATGGTCGGGCGGCCCGGCGTGGGGGGCGCGCCTTCCCGCACCACCGTCGCGGTGCGGGGGCCGGTCTGGTTGATCTGGAGCTGCCCGCGATCCCAGGTGACGACCTGGCCGCGCCGCGCCTGGATGTCGCGCAGGCGCAGCAGCCCGAAGGCCGCGTTGGCATTGACCAGCGCCGCGGCGCGCGCGCGCTGTTCGGCGCTCGGGCTGCCGGGAGGGCTGTCGAGCAGTGCCCGGACATCCGCCGGCAGCGTATCCAGCGCCTGGTTGACCGGCACGAAGAGCGTCACGGCGCCCTGGCGGCGGCCGAACCGCTCGCCGAGGCCGCTCAGCGTGATCGCGTTCAGGAAGCGCCGGTATTCGGGCTTGTCGCCGAGCAGCACCAGCAGATCGAAGGAGCCGTCCTCCGTGATCTGGCGGCGCGTGTCGCAGGCGGCAAGCAGGGCGAGGCCGCCGATCAGGGCCAGGCGCCGGGGCAGGTGGCGGGGCGGTGTCATCCGTGTCCTTTCGGTCATCTCCCCCGCGGAATCGGGGCCGCCGGAGGTGATTTCGCCAGGGTGGTAGCGGCAGCCCCCGCCGCCGTCCAGGGCGGTGGATGGCGGGTTTGACGCCCCTTTCCGCCCGGCCGAGGATGCCCCCTCACACCTGGGAGGAGGCCCGCTTGGCCGAGCATCCGTTCAACGGCGAAGACCTCGAAAGGCTGCGTCAATGGGACACGCCGACGATCTGCAACGCGCTGGAACTGGTGGCGCCGCAGCGCCGCGGCCACGGCTTCACCGTGCGGCCGATGGTCGCCGCCGACCCCAAGCTGCCGCCGATCTGCGGGCTGGCGCGCACCGGCACGATCCGCGCCGCCGCCCCCTCCGGCCGGCCGAAGGAACAGGACCGCGCCGTGCGGCTCGGCTGGTACGAGTATGTCGCGAAGGCCGCGCTGCCCACGGTGGTGGTGCTGCAGGACCTGGACGACACGCCGGGTGTCGGCGCCTTCTGGGGTGAGGTGCATTCGGCCGTGCACAAGGCGCTCGGCGCGCAGGGCGTGGTGACGAACGGCTCGATCCGGGACCTCGACATGCTCGCCCCCGGCTTCCAGCTGATCGCCGGCGTGGTGAACCCGAGCCACGCCTATGTGCATCTCGTTGCCTTCGGCCAGGAGGTGGCGGTGCATGGGATGCATGTGGCGCATGAGGATGTGATCCACGCCGACCGGCACGGCGCGGTGGTGATCCCGGCCGACGTCGTCCGCAAGATCCCGGCCGCGATCGAGCTCGGCGCGCGGCGAGAGAAGGTGATCCTCGACGTCTGCAAGGACCCTGCCTTCAGCGTGGCGAAGCTGAAGGACGCGATCGCGAAGATGGACGAGATCCATTGAAGGCGCTGCCGGCGCTGCTGCTGCTGCTCGCGGCCCCGGCGCTGGCGCAGGCGCCGGCATGGGAAGCGCGCGTGCGGGAGCTGGCGCCGGCACTGCGCGCCTGCCTCGCCGAAAGGCCTGGCGCGATGGTGGTCGAGGCCTGGCCGATGAACCGCGGCCTCGCCGGCGCTCGGCTGCTGCTGCCGGGCGGGGCGCGCGAGGATTGCGTGGCCGATCTCGGGCTCGGGCTGGTGGTGAGCCGCAACGTGGTGGCGCCGGAGGACCGCAGGCCGGGCGAGGGGATTCGGGCCTTCATGCTGGAACGGCGCTGCGTGGATGCCTGGCGGGTGGATGGGGAGGATGGGCGCGAGCTGGGGTGGCTGGCCTATCCGGGGTGCGGGTGACGCCGCCGCTGGTCCGCGTCCGCCCTGAATGGGTGGACCATTACGGCCACATGAACCTCGCCTACTACCTGGTGGCGCTGGACATGGCGACGGACGCACTCTGGCCCTCGCTCGGGCTGGGCGAGGGATTCCGGGCGCGCGGCCTCGGCACCTTCGCGGTCGAATCCTGGCAGGGCTACCGGCGGGAGGTCGTGCTGGACACGCCGCTTGCTGCCGAGAGCGAGGTGCTGGATTTCGACGCCAAGCGGCTGCTGATCGCGCATCGGCTGCTGCATGCGGAGGAAGGCTGGCTCAGTGCGGAGAACGAGGTGCTGTTCCTCTGCGTGAACCTCGAAACGCGGCGGGTCGCGGCATGGCCAGCGGATGTGCTGGCGCGCTTCACAGCGGCGAAGGTGGCGAAGCCGCCGCAGAGGCTGGCGCTCAGGCGCGGTTGACCACCCAGATCCCCGCCGCCACCAGCGCGAGCGAGGCGATAAGCGAGGGCGTCAGCGCCTCGCCCAGCACCAGCGCGCTCGCGATCGCGGCGAAGACCGGCGTCAGGAACAGGAACGGCGCCAGCGCCGAGGCCTTGTGCCGCGCCACCAGCCAGAACCAGGCGGCGTAGGAGATGAAGGCGATCCCGATCGCCTGGAACAGCAGCATCCCCACCACCAGCGGCGTCGGATCGAACACGCCGGCTTCGCCCAGCGCGAGCCCGATCGGCCAGAGCAGCGCGGCGACGCCAAGCTGGTAGAGCAGCGTCCGCTCCGCCGTGATGCGGGTGATCATCGTCGCCTTGATCACGACGATGGTCGCCCCCCAGCACATGCCCGCGAGCAGCGCGAGCAGGTCGCCCACCAGCGTCGTATCCGCCGGCTGGCCGAGCCGCCCGGCGAAGGCCACGACCAGCCCGCCGAAGGCCAGCAGCAGGCCCGCGAGTTTTCGGCGCGTCAGCCGGTCGCCCGACACGAGAAAATGCGCGCCGAGCACGGCCCAGAAGGGCGCGGTGTAGACCATCACCGTGCTGCGCGCGGCCGTCGTGCGGCTCATCCCCTCGAACAGGGCCCAGAACTCCGCGGCGAAGAAGAACCCGCAGAGCAGGCCGGGCCAGAGCGAACCGTCGCGCACCCACACGCGCACGCCGCGCCACCAGCACCAGGCCAGCAGGCACGGGACCGCGATGACCGAGCGCAGCCCAGCCTGGGTGAGCGGCGAGATCCCTTCGAGGCCGAGCTTCACCGCGACCTGCGCGATGCCCCAGCTTGCCGTCAGCGCGATCAGCAGCGCGGCGGCGGAAAGCGGCAATCCGGTGGGGGTCACGCGCGGTAACGCACCTCACCGCCGACGACGGTGGCCAGCACCCGTGTGCCGGCGATGGCGTCATGCTCCGGCCCGAACACATCGCGGTCCAGCACGATCAGGTCGGCGAGCTTGCCGACTTCGAGCGACCCCTTCTCGGCCTCCTCGCACTGCGCCCAGGCGCCGAGCCAGGTGTAGGCGCGGACCGCTTCGTGCGGCGTGATCGCCTCGCGCGCGTCGAGGTCCACGCCGGATTGCGTCCGCCGCGTCACCATCGCGGCGAGCGCGGTCCAGGGCGAGACGCGGCAGACCGCGAAATCGGAATGGCCGGGCGCGGGCACGCCGGCGTCAATCAGGCTGCGATGCGGCCACATCCAGCGCATCGCCGCCTGGCCGCGATTGGCGGCGTAGGCCTCACCGAGTTCGTCCATGAAGCCGGTCGCCGAGGAATCCACGAAGCCGCCGCGCTGGAGGCGTGCCAGGATCGGCGGCGTCACGTAGCAGCAGTGTTCCACGCGCATCCGGTGGTCCGCGACGGGATCGGCGGCGAGCGCGGCTTCCATCACGTCCAGCGCGAAATCAATGCCGCGGTCGCCGACGCCCTCGATCATCACCTGCAGGCCGGCCTGGTGCGCGGCGGTGGCGCGTTGCGTGAGGTCCTCGCGATCGTAGAGCAGCATGCCGGTGTTGGGCGTGGGCTCGCCGGGGATCGGCGTGCCGAGATAGGGCTCCCAATAGGCGGCGGTGCGGCCGGAGGTTGAGCAATCCGGGCACCATTCCACGCCGATCAGCCGCAGCCACTCATCGCCGAAGCCGGAGCGGAGGCCGGCGCCAATCAGATGCTCGATCAGCCCCTCGTCGCGGCCCGACGCGATGATGCCCATGCGCATCCGCCAGCGCCCGTCGCGTCGCATCCGCTGGAAGGCGCGGATTGCCTTGGTAGGGCAGAGCGAGTTGGCGACGGAGGTGATGCCGGCGGCCAGGCACTGGTCCTGCACGAGGTCCATCCCCTCCGCGATGTCGGCCTCGGAATCCTGCGCATGGATCGCGTTCAGGAAGACATGCGCCGCGGTCTCGCGCACAAGGCCGGTGAAGTGGCCGTCGAGCCGGTCGAAGCGGCCGAAGGGCGGGTCGGGGGTGTCGGGCGTGACGCCGCAGGCGGCGAAGGCCGCGCGGTTGGCCAGGCCGAGATGGCCGTCGGTGCGCAGGATGAACACCGGCCGCCCGCCGCCGGCGGCGTCCAGCTCGTTGAGCGTGGGGTAGCCGCCGGAGAGGCGTTCGTTGAAGCGGTAGAAGGCGGCCCACCGCCCGGGCGGCAGAGCGGCGCAGCGTCGTTCGATGGTGCGCAGCAGTTCCGCGCGGGACCGCACCTCGTTGGGCGAGGCCAGCGTCCAGCCGCGGAGGCGGACGGCATAGGCATCCGGATGCGCGTGGCTGTCCACGATGCCGGGCAGCACGCGGCGCCCCTCGGCGTGCAGGATCGTCGTGCCAGGGCCGGCGAGAACGCGGATCGCGTCATCCTCGCCCATCGCGACGATGCGGCCGTTGAGCGCGGCGAGCGCCGCGCATTCGGTGCCGGTCGCGTCCATCGTGACGATGCGACCGCCGAGCAGGATGAAGTCGGGTGTCACGCCGCCATCCTGTCGAGCCGGTCGCGCAGGCGATAGTAGCTCCCCACGATCGGCAGGAACCAAGGATTGCCCGTGTAGGTCGGCCGCGTCGGGAAGGGCAGGCCGTCCAGCGCGAAGCGTTCGTTCGCGGCGCTGGCGAGCTTCAGCGCGACGTTGTGGCCGAGCCAGGTCGCCATTGCGACTCCGCTGCCCTGGCAGCCGGCGGCGTAGTGCACGCCATCCTGCACGCCGATATGCGGCAGGCCGTCGAAGGTGAAGGCGACCATGCCGGTCCAGGCATGCGTGATCTTCACGTCGCGCAACGCCGGAAAGCATTCCACCATGCGCCGATGCAGCGTCGGCGCGCTGCCGTCCGGCGTCGCCTGCCGGAAGCTTGCCCGCCCACCCCAGAGCACGCGCTTGCCGTCCGGAGACGGACGGAAATAGTTCAGCACGCGGCGGCTTTCGCTGATCATGCGGCGGCCGGGGAAGAGCTTCTCGATCGTCGCCTCCGGCAGTTCCTCGGTCGCGACGATGTAGGAGTTCAGCGGCACGAGGCGGCGCGCGAGCCAGGGGCTCGCCGTGCCGCGCCTGTCGAGCGAATAGCCGTTCGTCGCAACCAGCACCGCATCGGCCGCGATCGCGCCGCGATCGGTGGCGATCCGGAAGCCGCTGCCCTGCCGCGCGATGCCCTGCACGCGCACCTGATCCACCAGCACCGCGCCGGCGCGCTCCGCCGCGGCCGCAAGCCCGCGCGCATATTTGCCGGGATGCAGGCTGCCCGTCGCGGCCGCGATCATGCCGCCATGATAGAAGTCGCTGCCAAGGTGCTCGCGCTGACGCGACTTCGGGACCATCGCGGCGGGCAGCCCCGTCATCTCGGCAATCCAGTCCACCTTGCGGGCCATCGCGTCATAATGCGCCGGCGACCAGGCGCCGACGAAGCGGCCGCACCTGACGTAGTCGCAGTCAATGGCCTCGCGGGAAATCGTCTCCTCGATGAAGGGCAGGCTCGCGGCGCAGGCGAGCACGATGCGCTCGGCCTCCGCCTTGCCATGCGTCTTCTCGAGCGCGCCGCCCGCCACCTTCAGCCCGCCCGAGACCATGCCGCCATTGCGCGAGGAGGCGCCCCAGCCGATCCGCTCGGCATCCAGCACGACGACCCCATGCCCGAGCCGGCGCAGCGTCAGCGCCGCCGAGAGCCCGGCATAGCCACCACCGACCACCACCACCTCCGCCGTCTCCGGCAGGGGCGTGTCGCGGTCCGGCGGCTCGGCCGCCTCCCACCACCACGGCTTCACCTGGAAGCCGGCGGCGAAGGGAAAAGAAAGATCGGTCATTGCCGGCGCGCCCGTCCCGGGGTTCAAATGCGAGCCGAGAGGTTCCCGCCGGCAGCCGCCGCGATCAAGGGGACCCGGCGGGGAAGCGCACAAGCCGACAGGAGACGAGCCATGCAGTCGTTCCAGCAGGATTGCGCCGAATTGGCCATGCGCCTCTTCCGCGAGGGCAAGGTGGGACGACGCACGCTGCTCGCGGGGCTCGCGGCGCTCGGCGCGCTGCCGACGCGGGTGGATGCGCAGGGCCGGCAGATCGTGATGGTGAACTGGGGCGGCATCGCCAACCAGGCCTTCGGGCAGTTCTACGGCGATCCCTTCGCCGCGGCGAACCCCGGCGCGCGCGTGGTGCAGGACAGCACCGGGCCGTCCGCCGGGCGCATCCGGTCCATGGTGGAATCGGGCCGCGTCACCTGGGACATCTGCGACAGCTCCGCCACGACCTCCTACCTGCTGGGCGGCATGAACCTGCTGACGCCGATCGACTACAACACGGTGAAGCGCGATGACGTGATCGGCCCGACCTTCGCGCTGGAGCACGGCGCCGCGCCCTATTCGTTCAGCTCCGTCCTGGTCTACGACAGCACGAAGTTCCCGCAGGGCGGGCCGCAGAGCTGGGCGGATTTCTGGGATCTGCGGCGCTTCCCCGGCACGCGGCTGCTGCGCCGCGACGCGGCGGCGACGCTCGACGCCGCGCAGATGGCGCTCGGCAAGGATTTTCGCCAGCTCTATCCGCTCGATGTGCGCGCCTGCATCGCGAAGGTGCGCGACATCCGGCGCAACTGCGTCTTCTGGACCTCGGGCTCCGAATCGGAACAGTTCATCCGCACCGGGGAGGCGGTGATGGGCCAGATCTGGCACACCCGCGCAAAGGTGCTGGAGCAGGAGAGCAACGGCCGCTTCAAGCACATCTGGAACCAGGGCATCCTGCAGCCCGGAATCTTCGTCGTGCCGCGCGGCAATCCCGCCGGCGCGCTGGTGCAGCAGCTTCTGGCCTCGATGCTCGGCAACGCGGAAGCGCAGGTCGGCCTGCTGCAATTCCTCGGCAACGGCCCGACCAATCCGCGCGCGGCCGCGCTGGTGCCGGCCGAGTTCCGGCGCTTCAACCCCACCGATCCGGCGAACGCCGCGGTGCAGGTGGCGCAGGATGGGCGCTGGTGGGGTGCGAACTACGCCCAGGCCAATGCCGACTACATTGACATGGTGACGGGCTGAGGGCACGCGCCGCGCCAGAAGGCTTTCGCGGAGATCACGTGACGCAGCCCATCCTGTTGGTGAAGTCCGGCGGCGAGGCGGGCGCCGCGGAGTGGCGGCAGCATTTCGCCTCGGCCGGCGCCGGGCTCGATGTCCGCTGGTGGGACGATCCCTCCGTGGACCCGGCCGCTGTACACTACGTGCTGGTGTGGGATCCGGAGCCCGGCCGGCTCGCCCGCTACCCCAATCTCCGCGTGATCTTCGGCAGCGGCGCGGGGGTGGACCTCATCACCTGCGACCCCGACCTGCCGCGCCACGTGCCGCTGGTGCGCATGGCCACGCCCGGCGCGGCGCAGCGCATGGCGGAATTCGTCACCTGGGCGGCGCTGTCGCTGCTCAAGGGCGCGCGGCGCATCGCGCTCCAGCAGGCCGCGCGCCACTGGGAGAACTTCGATCCGGAGCACACCGCGGCGGAGCGGACAGTCGGCATCATGGGCCTCGGCCATATGGGCGAGGCCGCCGCGCGCATGCTGCGTGGCGTGGGGTTCCCGGTGATCGGCTGGTCGCGCACGCCGAAGGACATCCCAGGCGTCCGGAGCTTCGCCGGCGCCGCGGAGCGCGATGCCTTCCTCGCGCAGTCGGACATCCTCGTCTGCCTGCTGCCCGCCACGCCGGAGACGCGCGGCCTGATCGCCCGCCCGCTGCTGGAGCGCCTGCCGGACGGCGCCGGGCTGATCAATGTCGGCCGCGGCAGCCACCAGAGGATGGAGGACGTGCTTGCCGCGCTGGACTCCGGAAAGCTCTCGGGCGCGGTGCTCGACGTGTTCGAGCAGGAGCCGCTGCCCGCCGACCACCCGGCCTGGGCGCATCCGAAGCTCATCGTCACGCCGCATGTCGCGAGCCTGCCGCCGCGCCGCGAGCGCGCCGCGCATGTCGCCGCGCAGATTGCCGCGCATGAGCGCGGCGAGACGCTAGCCAACACCTACGACCACGACCGAGGCTATTGATGCCGCTGCCCCCGCCACCCGTCCGGCCCGACCCCGACCGCGTCCCGACCGAGCAGGAGCTGCGCGAGGACCTCGCCGCGGCCTACCGGCTGATCGCGCTGTTCGGCATGACGGACCTGGTCTTCACGCACCTCTCCGTGCGCCTGCCGGGTCCGGGCCACCGCTTCCTCGTGAACCCCTATGGCATGCTGTTCGAGGAGATCACCGCGAGCAGCCTGGTCGAGGTGGACGCGGATGGCGAGCCGCGGCAGCCGACGAGCTGGCCGGTGAATCCGGCGGGCTTCGTGATCCATTCCGCCGTGCATCGCGGCCGGCCGGATGCAGCCTGCGTGATGCACACGCATACGCTCGCCGGCATGGCGATCGCCGCGCAGGAAGGGGGGCTCCTGCCGCTGAACCAGATGATGATGGAGACCAGCGGCCGCGTGGTGCTCCATGACTATGAGGGCGTCGCGGCGGACGACAACCTCTCGGAGCGCGAGCGGATCGTGCGCGACCTGGGCGAGGCGCCCTGCATGATCCTGCGCCATCACGGCCTGCTGACGGTGGGCCCCACCGTCGCGGCGGCGTTCTACTGGATGTACTACCTGGAGCAGGGCTGCCGCATCCAGCTTGCAGCGCAATCCTCCGGCGCCAGGCTCGTGCTGCCGCCGGCGGAGGTGGTGGAGCGCACGCGCGCGCAGTTCACCGGCGGCCCGACCAAGGGCTGGCTGCCCTGGCAGGCGCTGCGCCGCAAGCTCGACCGCGAGCAGCCGGACTACAAGCACTGAGATGAGCGCCGCCGGCCATGCCCTCGCGCTGCAAGGACTGACCAAGCGCTACGGCAGCTTCGTCGCGGTCGAGGGCGTGTCGCTCACGGTGGAGCGCGGGCAGTTCCTGACGCTGCTCGGGCCCTCGGGCTCAGGCAAGACCACCATCCTGATGTGCGTCGCGGGCTTCGTCGCGCCGACGGCGGGGCAGGTGCTGCTGGATGGGCGCGACATCACGGCGCTGCCGCCGGAGAAGCGTGATTTCGGCATGGTCTTCCAGGGCTACGCGCTGTTCCCGCACATGACGGTCGCCGAGAACGTCGCCTTCCCCTTGCGCGTGCGAAAGCTCGGCGCGGCGGAGCGCGAGGCGAAGGTGCGCGCGGCGCTCGACCTCGTGCAGCTCGACCGATTCGCGGAGCGCCGGCCCTCCCAGCTCTCGGGCGGCCAGCAGCAGCGCGTGGCGCTCGCGCGCGCGCTGGTCTTCGACCCCGCCCTGCTCCTGCTGGACGAGCCGCTTTCCGCGCTCGATAAGAAGCTGCGCGCGGAGTTGCAGGAGGAGCTGAAGGCCCTGCATCGCCGCGTCGGGCGCACCTTCATCAACGTGACGCATGACCAGGAAGAGGCGCTCTCGCTCTCCGACCGCGTCGCGATCCTCAATCACGGCAGGCTGGTGCAGGAAGGTCCGCCGGCCGCGCTGTACGAGGCGCCGCGCACCCGCTTCGTCGCGGATTTCCTCGGAAAATCCAACTTCATCCAGGGCATGGTGATCGCCACGGACGCGGTCGGATTCCGGCTGCGCGCCGGTGCCACGCCGCTTGTCCAGGCGCTGCCGGAGGCCGCCCTGCGCCCCGCCGCCGGTACGCCCGCGCTGCTCTCGCTGCGGCCGGAGAAGATCGCGCTGCTCGGTCCGCGCGACACGGCCGAGAACAGCGTGGAGGGGACGATCGTCACCTGGTCCTATCTCGGCGCGGGCTACGCGCTTTCCGTGGAGACCGCCGATCTCGGCGTGCTGCGCGTGCACCTGCCGGCGTGGAACGCGCCGATCGCCCCGGCTGAGGGGCTGCGGCTGCGGCTGGGCTGGAGTGCCACGGCCAGCGTGCAGGTGGCGGAGGACCTGCCGTGAGAGGGCAGGGGGGATGGTGGCTGCTGATCCTCCCGGCCTTCCTGCTGATGAGCGCCTTCTACATCGCGCCGATCGCCCAGGTCCTTGCCATCTCCTTCACCGAGCCCACGCCGGGCCTCGGCAACTACGAGCGGCTTTTCACCAGCGAGAGCGTTCAGCGCGTGATCCTGACGACGCTTCGCATCTGCGCCATCACGACCGCGCTCGCGCTGCTGCTGGGCTATGTGCTCGCCTATCGCATCGCGCTGGCCAGCGAGGCGGCGCGGCGGTGGTGGATCCTCGCGGTCCTCGTGCCGCTCTGGATCAGCGTGCTGGTGCGCGCCTTCGCCTGGGTGACGCTGCTGCGCCGCCAGGGGCTGGTGAACGAGACGCTGCTCGATGCCGGCGTGATCGGGGAGCCGCTGCCGCTGGTCTGGAACGAGTTCGGCATCATCGTGGGCATGGTGCACTACATGGTGCCCTATGCGGTGCTGCCGATGCTGGCGAGCATGCGGGAGATCGATCCGCGGCTGCTCGCCGCCGCGCGCGGGCTGGGCGCGGGGCGCTTCATGGTCTTCTCGCGCGTGTTCCTGCCGCTGTCCCTGCCGGGGCTGATCGCCGCCGGCGTGCTCGTCTTCATCTTCTCGCTCGGCTTCTACATCACGCCGGCGATCCTCGGTGGCGGCAAGACACTGATGGTCGCGGAGTGGATCGGGCTGCAGATCCTCGATCTCATCCGCTGGGGGCTCGGCACCATGATGGCGACG
>VFQR01000716.1_pt1 | contig 36337 bp, 37 predicted proteins | sample 3512321 | NCBI WGS metagenome assembly VFQR01 (sample SAMN10412374, study PRJNA504923) | tailings metagenome | isolation source: Relicate 3 Philex TSF1 revegetated site | place: Philippines: Tuba, Benguet | collected 2017-08-29 | reverse complement strand
CGCTGCGCGGAGGAGGATCACGGCGGCCTCGGTGCCTTGTCGGCAGCGCCCTCGTCCTGCGACAGGCTCAGGATGAGGGCAATCCGCGGGGGTGGGCGATGCTGTGCCGAGCGCCCGGCCGGGTCAGAGAATGCTCTGGCCGGTGCCCTTCCAGTCCTTCACGAAGGCGTCGAGGCCCGACTTGGTGAGCGGGTGGTCGGCGAGCTTGTAGATGACGGCGGGCGGGATCGTCGCGACGTCGGCGCCGGCGAGGGCGGCTTCGGTCACGTGGTTCGCGGTGCGGATGGAGGCCGCGAGGATTTCGGTCGAGAAGGCGTAGTTGTCGTAGATCTGGCGGATGTCGCGGATCAGCTGCATGCCTTCGAGGTTGATGTCGTCGAGGCGGCCGATGAAGGGCGAGATGTAGGTCGCGCCGACCTTGGCGGCGAGCAGTGCCTGATTGGGCGAGAAGCAGAGGGTGACGTTGGTCTTGATGCCTTCGGAGGAGAAGGCCTTGGCGGCCTTCAGCCCATCGATGGTGAGCGGCAGCTTGACGACGACGTTGTCGGCGAGCTTGGCGAGCACCTTGCCCTCGGCAAGCATGCCCTCATAGTCGAGTGCGGCGACTTCGGCGGAGACCGGGCCCGGCACGATGCCGCAGATCTCGGCGATGACTTCCTTGAAGTCGCGACCCGACTTGGCGATCAGCGACGGGTTGGTGGTGACGCCATCGAGCAGGCCGGTGGCGTGCAGCTCGCGGATGTCCTTGATTTCGGCGGTATCGACGAAGAATTTCATGGCCGTTCCCCTCCAGGAAACATGTGTCAGTGCCTAGGTAAGCCGATTTCGGCGCGGCGCAAGGGCGCCTGCCCGGCTTCAGCGCAGCGCGGCGAGCAGCTTGTCGGCCAGTTCGCCGACCCGATCCTCGGGGATTCCTGCGACATTGATGCGGCTGTCGTTGATCATATAGACCGCATCCTCGGTCTTCAGACGGCGCACGACGTCTTCCGGCAGGCCGAGCAGCGAGAACATGCCGGAATGTTCGGCGATGAAGTCGAAATCGGTCGAGTTCGAGCGTTCGCGGATGGCGGCGGCGAGCTTGACGCGCAGGCGCTGCATGCGCTCGCGCATCTCCTTGAGCTCGGCTTCCCACTCGGCGCGCAGTGCAGGGTCCTCGAGGATGATGCGGACGACCTCGGCGCCGTGGTCCGGCGTCTGGCTGATGGTGCCGCGGATGATGTTCTGCATCTGGCTGGAGACGATATCGGCGGAGTCCGCAGTGGCGGCGATCGCGATGGCGACGCCGGCTCGCTCGCGATAGAGGCCGAAATTCTTCGAGGCCGAGAAGGCGATCATGGCTTCCGGCACGGCGGCGACGACGCGGCGCACGCCGTAGGAATCTTCCTCGAGCCCGTCGCCGAAGCCGAGATAGGCGAGGTCGATCAGCGGGAAGGCGCCGGTGCGTGAAAGGCTCTCGGCGACGCTATCCCACTGCGACGGGGTGAGGTTGGCGCCGGTGGGGTTGTGGCAGCAGCCATGGAGCAGGACGATGTCGTCGGAGGTCAGCCCGTCGATCACCTGCATCATGGCGTCGAAATCGACGCCGCGGGTCTCGGCGTCGAAATAGGGGTAGTAGTTGACTTCGAGATTGGCGTTTTCGGCCAGCGGGATGTGGTTGGGCCAGGTGGGGCTGCAGATGAAGATGCGGCCGCCGGGGCGGGCGCGGCCGAGCACATGCATCAGGATCATCAGCGCGCCGGTGCCGCCGGCGCCGTTGACGCAGCGGATGCGGCTCCTGTCGATGGTGTCGCCGAGGGCGAGATCGACGATGGCGGCGGAGAACTCCTTGTTGCCGACCACGCCCTTGTAGGTCTTGGTGCTGGCGGTATCGAGCAGGCGCTGCTCGGCCTTTTTCACCGAGTTGAGGATGGGAGTGATGCCCTTCTCGTCCTTGTAGACGCCGACGCCGAGGTCGATCTTGTCGGTGCGGGGATCGGCAGCATATTCGGCCATCAGCACGAAAATCTTGTCGAGCGTGGCCTTGCTGAGCGTCTCAAACATCACTCAATGTCCGGGGAAATGTGGCGGGCGCAGTTCTTATAGTTGGACATGACGGAATTGCAACGGGCCGGGCCGCCCGCCCCGTCAGCCGCGTTCGAGACCCTCGATCAGGGCCGGCAGGACCTCGAACAGATCGCCCACCAGCGCCAGATCGGCGATCTGCATCAGCGGTGCGTCGGGGTCCTTGTTGATGGCGATGATTTTCTTCGCGCCCTGGATGCCGGCGAGGTGCTGCAGCGCGCCGGAGACGCCAATGCCGATGTAGAGGTCGGGCGCGACGATCTTGCCGGTCTGGCCGACCTGCCAGTCATTGGGGGCGTAGCCGGCATCGACCGCGGCGCGGGTGGCGCCCACGGCAGCCCCGAGGCGGGCGGCCAGCTGTTCGACGAGCGCAAACTTTTCCGCCGAGCCGAGCGACACGCCGCCCGAGACGACGATGCGGGCCGTGGCGAGGTCGGGGCGGTCGCCCTCGGTCCGCTCTTCGCCGAGGAACCGTACGGTCGCGGCCAGTTCGGGCGCCTGCGCGACGATGGGGGCACTCCCCTCACCCAAAGAGGCGGGACGGAAGGCGGAGGCGCGCACGGTCAGCAATTGTCGCGGGGCGGCGGATCGGACGGTCTGCAGCGCGTTGCCGGCATAGATCGGCCGCACGAAGCGATCGGGCGCGAGGATTTCGACGATGTCGGTCACCGGCATGATGTCGAGCCGGGCGGCGAGGCGGGGCATGACGTCCCGCCCGGTGGCGGCCGCGGCCGCGACGAGGTGGGTATAGCCGGGCGCCAATTGCTCGAGGAGCGCACCGAGCGGCTGCGCCGACCCTTCGGCGAGCGCCGGATGCGCGGCGGCGAGCACCTGGCGAACGCCGACGATGCGGGCGGCTTCGGCTGCTACCTGAGCGATCTCATGCCCGGCGACGAGCAGGTCGATCTCACCCAGCGACGTTGCTGCCGACACGACGCGGAGGGTGGCAGGCGACAACTGGCCGCGATCGTGATCGGCGAGGACGAGAACGGCCATCAGTTGGCCTCCAGTTCGGCGAGTTCGGTACGGAGGGCGGCGAGCAGCGCGGCCGTATCGTCGAGGCGGCGCCCAGCGACCCGCTCGGCGGGGGCGGTGACGCTCTCGATGGCGAGGCGTGGCGCGAGATCGACATCGAATTCCGCGACCGGCCGGACGGCGAGCGGCTTCGAGCGCGCCTTCATCACCATGGGGAGCGCCGCGTTGCGCGGCACGTTGAGCCGCAGATCGGCAGTGACGACGGCCGGCAGCGGCAGCGCGAAACTCGCCCGGCCATGATCGACTTCGCGCGTCACCTCGATGCCGTCGGCAGTGACGGCGATGGCGGAGGCAAACGTCGCCTGCGGCCAGTCGAGCAGACCGGCCAGCATCTGGCCGACATGGTTGGAATCGTCGTCGACGGCCTGCTTGCCGAGGAGAACCAGCGCAGGCTGCTCCTCGGCGACGAGACGGGCGAGGAGCTTGGCAATGGCGAGCGTTTCGAGGGCAGCGTCGGCCGGCGTCTCGACCAGGACGCCGCGATGGGCGCCCATGGCGAGCGCGGTCAGGATGACATCGGTGGAGGCCTTCGGCCCGATGCTGGCGACGACGACTTCGGAGGCTACGCCCTGCTCGACCAGTTGCACGGCCGCTTCGACGGCGTGCTTGTCGAAGGGGTTCATCGACATGCGCACATTGGCGGTTTCGACGCCGGTACCGTCGGGACGGACCCGGATGCGCACCGCATGATCGACCACGCGCTTGACCGCGACGAGTATCTTCATCTGTTCAGCTCCTGTGCCGGGGTGTTTGGCAGAAAGCCCCCCGAGGGACAAGTTGAGCCAGGAAAACATCGGCCTAGTGGCGCGGCTGGGCGCGAAACGCTTTGCTTCGGGTTGACGCCTACGCCGCCAAACCGGCAAGATCGGCTTTTGTTACCGTCAGGTCAGCTATGCCCATCATCAACCGCGTGGCGGAATTCGCCGACGAAGTCGCCGGCTGGCGACGCGATTTTCATACTCATCCCGAACTGCAATATGACGTGCATCGCACGGCAGCCCGCGTAACGGAGCTGCTGAAGTTCTTTGGTGTGGACGAGGTGGCGACCGGAATCGGACGCACCGGCGTGGTGGGCGTGATCCGCGGCCGCGGGCCGGGCCGTACGATCGGGCTCAGGGCCGACATGGACGCGCTGCCGATCCACGAGAGCACCGGCAAGCCCTACCAGAGCCAGACGCCGGGGAAGATGCACGCGTGCGGGCATGACGGGCATACCGCGATGCTGCTGGGCGCGGCGAAGTACCTTGCGGAGACGCGCAATTTCGACGGCACCGCCATCGTGATCTTCCAGCCCGCCGAGGAAGGCGGTGCCGGCGGGCGCGCCATGCTCGAGGACGGGCTGATGGAGCGCTTCGGCATCGAGGAAGTCTATGGCATGCACAACATGCCGGGGCAGCCGGCCGGCAGCTTCGGCATCCGCGCCGGCGGGATCATGGCGGCGAGCGACGAGTTCAACATCACCATCGAGGGCGTGGGCGGGCATGCCGCGATGCCGCACAACACGATCGACCCGGTACTGATCGCGGCGCAAGTGATCGTGGCGCTGCAGGGGATCGTGTCGCGCAATGTCGACCCGATGCGTTCAGCGGTGCTGTCGGTGACGATGGTGCAGGCGGGCGAGGCGTTCAACATCATCCCCAAGACCGTCAAGCTGACCGGGACGGTGCGGACGCTGGACGAAGCCGTGCGCGATTTCGTCGAGGAGCGGCTGAAGCGCGTGACGATGGGGATCGTCGAGACGCTGGGCGGCAAGGCGGAGGTCGGCTACCGCCGCGGCTATCCGGTAACGGTGAACACGCCGGAGCAGACGCGCTATGCAGCCGAGGTGGCGGCGCTGGTGGCCGGCGAGGGGCGCGTTTCGACCGAAACGGATGCGACCATGGGCGGCGAGGACTTTTCCTACATGCTGCAGGCGCGGCCGGGGGCCTACATCTTCCTCGGCAACGGCAACAGTGCGGAGCTGCATTCGTCGGACTATGATTTCAACGACGAGGTGCTGCCGGTCGGCATCAGCTACTGGGTGAAGCTGGTGGAAGAGGCTTCGGCGAAGGCGTAGCGGGCTCAGGGCGACGCCTGCCCTAAGCCATCGGCCCACTTGCCGGGGAGAGGCCCTGCCCTACTGTTCACGACATGAGTAACACACCTTCCGCCGTCGTGATCGCGCGCCGGACCCTCCTCACCATATTGATCTCGGCGACCGGCGGCGGGCTGGCCGCGGCGCTGGGCTTTCCGGCCGGGTGGCTGATGGGCGGGGCGCTCGCCGTGGCCATTGCCGCACTGTCCGGGATCAAGGTGGCGTTGCCGGGCTGGCTGCGCGACATCACCTTCGTCGCAACCGGCCTGTCGATGGGCGCGTCGGTGGCCCGCGACTTCGTGGCGATGATGGTGCAATGGCCGGTGACGCTGGCCGGGCTGGCGCTGGAGCTCGTCCTGATCATTTCGATCACGGGCTACGTGCTGCGGAGATTCTTCGGGCTCGACCGGGGCACGGCCTATCTCAGCTCGTTTCCGGGACATCTGAGCTTCGTGATGTCGATGGCCGCGGCGGGAGTAGGCGACAGCCGGCAGATCGTCATCATCCAGGTGATCCGCATCCTGCTGCTCACCATCTGCGTGCCGATCGGCGCGCTGTTCCTGCCGATCGGACACTTCGAGGAGACCGTCGTGACGGCGGCGCCGATGGCGGTGACAACGCTGCTGCCGGTGGCGATCGGCTGCGGCATCGTCGGGTTCATCCTCACTAGGCTGCGGGCGCCTGCGGGTTACGTGCTCGGCGCCATGGCGTTCTCGATCGCCGCCAAACTCGCCGGGTGGTTCGAGGGACAGATCCCGCCGCTGCTGCTGACGGCGACCTTCATCATGGTGGGGGCCATGATCGGGGTGCGCTTCAACGGCATCACGCGTGAGGAGTTCTGGCGGGCCGCGAAGGGCGGGCTGATCGGTACGGCGATCGCGGTCGCGATCAGCACGACGGTGGTGCTGGCGATCACGCCGCTGGTGGCGATGCCGTTCGGCCAGATCTGGCTCGGCCTGTCGCCGGGCGGCCTCGAAGCCATGGGCGCCCTCGGTATCGCGCTGGGCTTCGATACGGCGTTCATTGCGGCGCACCATGTCAGCCGGCTGCTGATGCTGACCTTCGCCATTCCGCTGGTGACGATGCTGGTGCGGGAAAAGCCGCCGAGGTAAGGGCGCGGGACCGGGTTGCCCGGCCCTCGTGGTTCGTCGTTCGACGCGCTCACGATGAGGGGCTCACGGTGAGGGCCTCTGCCCGCAGCAGCCCTCATCCTGAGCTTGTCGAAGGACGAGGGCGTGGCACGGGAGGTGAGCCGACCCGAACTGGGAACGGTCTACCGCTTGCGACGGGCGCCGAATTTCGGCGTCACGCTGCCGGTAGGCAGGAAGGCGAAGCCGCTGCCGGCGAGGGTCAATTTGCCTTTGCCGAGTTCGGCGCCCTGCGAGATCGCCATGGGCGCAACAGCCTCGGCGCCGGAGAGGGTGACGGTGAGGGGTTCGGGCGAGAGGTTGAACAGGGCGGTGATCGCCTCGTTGCTCGATTTCGCGCCGAAGCGGCGGAAGGCGAGCAACGGTTCGGCCACCTTGAAGAACTCGATTTCGCCATCGCGCAGTACCGAATGCTCGCGCCGGAAGGCGAGCGCGGTGCGATAAAAGGCGAGGACCGAGTCGGCATCGGCGTTCTGCACGGCGGCCGCGAGAGCTGAATGCTCGGGCTTTACCGGCAGCCAGGGACGGCCGGAGGTGAAGCCGTTGGGTGGCGGCCCAGCTTCCCACGGCATCGGCGTCCGGCAGCCGTCGCGCCCCTTGTATTCGGGCCAGAAGCGGATGCCTGGCGGATCGGTCAGTTCCTCGAACAGGATATCGGCCTGCGGCAGGCCCAGTTCCTCACCCTGATAGAGGCAGATCGAACCGCGGAAGGCGACCAGCATGGCGATGGCGAGACGTGCCACGTCCGCCCGGCTGGTGGCGGAGCCGGCCCAGCGGGTGACGTGGCGATCGACATCGTGATTGGAGAAGGCCCAGCACGGCCAGCCATTGGGCGCGCGCTCGAAGAAATTGCGCTGGCAGACGCGGAAATGCTCGGCAGTGAAGGCCTTGCCCAACATATCGAAGGTGTAGGCCATGTGCAGCTTGTCGCCGCCGGAGGTGTACTGCTCCATCAGTTCGAGGCCGCGATGGCTGTCGCCGATCTCGCCGACGGTAGTGGTGCCGGGAAACTCGTCCAGGAGCGAACGGACGCGGCGGAGGAAATCGACGTTCTCCGGCTGGCTCTTGCTGTAGCGATGCAGCTGCATGTCATAGGGATTGACGGCGTAGGGCAGATGCTCGGGCCGGCGCAGCGGCGGATTGTTCCGCAGCTTGGCGTCATGGAAATAGTAGTTCACCGTGTCGAGCCGGAACCCGTCCACGCCGCGCTCCAGCCAGAAGCGCATGACGTCGAGCACCGCCTGCTGCACGGCGGGATTGTGGAAGTTGAGATCGGGCTGCTCGATCAGGAAATTATGCAAATAGTACTGCCCGCGGCTGGGGTTCCATTCCCAGGCGCGGCCGCCGAAGACCGAGGGCCAGTTGTTGGGCGGGGTGCCATCGGGCTTGGGATCGGCCCAGACGTACCAGTCGGCCTTGGCGTTGGTGCGGCTGATGCGGCTTTCGCGGAACCAGGGATGCTGGTCCGAAGTGTGGCTCAGTACCTGGTCGATGATGACCTTGAGCCCGAGCGCGTGGGCGCGGGCGATGAGATCGTCGAAGTCTTCAAGGCTGCCGAAGAGCGGATCGACGTCGTTATAGTCGGAGACGTCGTAGCCCATGTCCTTTTGCGGGGAGCGCGCGATGGGGCTGAGCCAGATGGCATCGACGCCGAGGCTGGCGATGTGATCCAGCCGGCTGAGGATGCCGGGCAGATCGCCGACGCCGTCGCCATCGCTATCCTGAAATGAGCGCGGGTAGACCTGGTAGATCACCGCGCCGCGCCACCACTCAGCCGTCATTGCCGTCCCTACCGAATTTTTCGCCTTAGCTTAATGTGTTGGGCCACCGCGCAAGAAACGCAACCTCTTTCGCGTCAGCACGGATTAGGGGGACCGCGATTTAATTCCTTACAGTTATCTATAGAGACAATGCGTTCTTTACGGCCCAGTCATCCGGTGACGGGCTAGTCTTCATACTGAAGGTGCCACTTCTGTTTGCCATAGCATCGCATGTAAACTGAAACGGAGTCCTCTGACCCGCAGCCAAGTAAGTGGATCGAGGGCACATTATTTTCCCATCCATCTCAATCCACGTGTATACTTTTCCCGAGCTACCCTCGCGCAGCAACGAGCCAGATATTACGTCACCAAAGAACCCGCTCGAACGAAGGTTCAGCACCTGGGTCCTAGACCCTACCGCACCGTTGTAGAATGCAATTCCGGCAAACACGCCGAGGCCGACAATCACCCATCCACCCCAGCCCGACTTCCTCTTCGAGGAAGTCGTTCCTTGGTCGGGCGAGACGGTGTGCTTTTCCTCATCTGCCCCATCGATGACAGATAGCATCTTCTTATACTCTTCGGGCGTTAGCTCGCCCCTTGCGAAGCGGTCCTGAAGTATCTCGCGTGCACTAGACATTGTCGGCCTCAGTTACCACCCCAATTTCAACGTGGAGAACTTCAAAAGTCAACGCGGCACTAGCTGGATGCGTTTCGCGCGGAGATTCCCAATCTGCCTCCCTTGATGTTGGCATCCAGGAGACCAAGCCTTATCCGTCCTGATAGGCGGCCGACGGGAACTGGGTGGCGTATTTGCCACCGGAGACGTCGATCATGGTGCCGGTGATGTAGCCGGCGAGGTCCGAGGCCAAGAAGCAGATGAGGTTGGCGACGTCGGCGGGATCACCCCAGCGGCGCAGGGTGAGAGTATCCAGCAATTGCTCCTGCCGCTCGGGCGGGGCCTTGGCGAAGCTGTTCATCTCGGTGGGGATCATGCCGGGCGCATAGCAGTTGACGGTGATGCCGTGCGGCCCGAGTTCGCCCGCGAGCACGCGGGTGAAGCTGACGATCGCGGCCTTGGAGGCGGCATAGGCGGCGCTGCCGATGGAGGGCGTGATCGCGGCGTAGGAGGCGGCGTTGAGGATGCGGCCCCATTTGCCGCGCTTCATGATCGGCACCACGGCCTGCGCGACCAGATAGGACGCCTTGGTGTTGATGGCGAAATTGGCGTCCCAGACCGACTCCGGCAAGTCTTCGATGCGGCCGCCGCTGGCGATGCCGGCATTATTGACGAGGATGTCGATGCGGCCGAGCTTGTCGTCGATCGTAGCGATGGCGGACTTGATCGAGTCCGACTGCGTGAGGTCGCATTGCAGGTGGAGGCCCGACCAGCCTTCGGCCTTCCATTCGGCGTCGAGGTCGGCGAGCAGGTCCGGGCGCAGTTCGAGGGTCGCGACGGTGACGCCCTCCTGCGCCAGCGTACGGGCGATGACGCGACCGATGCCGCGCCCGGCTCCGGTGACGATGGCAGTCTTGTTGCGCAGATCAATCAGCATCAGGGATCTCTGGGTTGGCTGACGGAGAGAGCCGCGCGGCAGTGGCGCGGCCAAGCGGGGCGGCGGATGCGGCGGCTCAGACGACCGCGCTCGGGAGCGGGTCGCCGGCGAAGTGGGCTTCGAGATTGGCGATGACGAGATCGCTCATCTTGTTGCGGGTCTGGTGGGTGGCGCTGCCCTGATGGGGGGAGAGGACGACGTTGTCGAGCGCGTAGAAGGCCTCGGACATTTCCGGCTCCTTCTCGAACACGTCGAGCGCCGCGCCGCCGAGGGCGCCGGACTGCAGCAGTTCGAGCATGGCCGCCTCGTCGATCAGCGTGCCGCGGGCGACGTTGACGACGGCGCCTTCGGGACCCAGCGCCTCGAGCACCTCGCGCGAGACGATGCCGTCCGTGCCCTTGCCGCCGGGGGCGATGATGACCAGCCAGTCGCTGTCGCGGGCCATGTCGAGCAGCTTGTCGTAGTAGATGTAGGGCTCGTCTGCCTGGCGGCGCCGGCCGTGATAGACGACACGCATCTTCATGGCCTGGGCACGGACGGCGATCTCCTTGCCGATGCGGCCGAGGCCGAGGATGCCGACGGTCTTGCCATTCAGCTCGCTGAGGAGGGAGAAGTTGCCGGCGGGCCAGCGGCCTTCGCGCACGAAGCGGTCGGCCTGCGGGATGCGGCGGGCGAGCGCGATCATCAGCCCGATGGTCAGTTCGGCGACCGCGTCGTTGAGGACGTTGGGCGTGTTGGTGACGCGAATGTTGCGGGCGCGGGCCGCGGCGGTGTCGATGCTGTCATAGCCGACGCCGAAATTGGCGATGATCTCGAGATTGGGCAGCCGGTCCATCAGCGCCGCATCGACCTTGCTGCCGGCGATGCCGCGAATGCGCGACCCGACTTCCGCGAGCAGTGCGTCACGATCCTCCGCCTCATGCAGACGATGCACGGTGTAGCGGCTGTTGAGGTCCGCCTCGCAACGCGGGAGCAGCTTGTGGGTCTGCAATATTTCGATGGTCACTATGAATTCCTCCGGTCCTGCCCGTGTTTTAGGCAGCTTCGCCCGCAAGGTGAAGGCTTTCGGAGGTCAACCATTGGGATAATCGTCATTGCCTTTCAGCGAGGCGGCTTGTGGCGCCCGCACAAATGTGTAGCAATGCGAGGGCAGTGGGATCGGCCGCATATTGCTAGCAGGAGTTTATGTCCTCGACGGCGCCGTTTGACGAAATGACAAATGCGGACGGGTCCGTCCGCGACCCTTACCTCGTTCTCGACGAGTGGCTGAAGGAGCAGCCGCCGCAAGCGCTCAAGACCATGTCCGCCGATGCCGAAGCACTGTTTCGCCGGCTCGGGATCACCTTTGCGGTCTATGGCAGCAATGAGGGGACGGAAAAGCTCATTCCGTTCGACGTCATCCCGCGCATCATTTCGGCGCCGGAGTGGCGGCGGCTGAGCAAGGGCATCGAGCAGCGCGTGAGGGCACTGAACGCCTTCCTCCACGACATCTATCATCGCCAGGAAATCCTGAAGGCCGGCCGCGTGCCGGAGCAGCTGATCCTGGGCAATTCCGCGTTCTGCCCGGAGATGATGGGGCTCGACCCGGCGCGCGGCGTCTATTCGCACATCATCGGGGTGGATATCGTGCGGGTGGGCCCGGACGAGTTCTACGTGCTCGAGGACAATCTGCGCACGCCGTCGGGGGTCAGCTACATGCTGGAGAACCGCGAGGCGATGCTGCAGCTGGCGCCCGAGCTGTTCCAGCGCCTGAAGATCGCGCCGGTCGAGACCTATCCCGAGACGCTGCGACGCACGATGGAGAGCGTGGCGCCCGCGCATGCGGAGGGGGCGCCGAACCTCGTGGTGCTGACGCCGGGCATCTACAATTCGGCCTATTTCGAGCACTCGTTCCTTGCCGACCAGATGGGCGCGGAACTCTGCGAGGGACAGGATCTGTTCGTCGAGGACGGCAAGGTCTACATGCGCACGACCACCGGCCCGGAGCGGGTGGACGTGATCTATCGGCGGATCGACGACGATTTCCTCGATCCCCTCACCTTCCGCCCGGATTCCATGCTGGGCGTGCCGGGGCTGTTCGACGCCTATCGTGCCGGCAATGTGACGCTGGTGAATGCGCCGGGCACCGGGATTGCGGACGACAAGGCCGTCTACACCTACGTGCCGGAGATCATCGAGTTCTATCTCGGCGAGAAGGCGCTGCTCAACAACGTGCCGACCTACAATTGCAGCCGCGACGACGAGCGCGCCTATGTGCTCGAGCATCTCGAAGAGCTGGTGGTGAAGGAAGTGCACGGCTCGGGCGGCTACGGCATGCTGGTGGGGCCGACCTCGACCAAGGCGATGCGCGAGGAATTCCGCCGCCGCATCCTCGCCCGGCCGGACAACTACATCGTGCAGCCAACGCTGGCGCTCTCGACCTGCCCGACCTTCGTTGATCGCGGGATCGCACCGCGACATGTCGACCTCCGGCCCTATGTTCTGGTGGGCGACGACATCCGCATCACCCCGGGCGGGCTGACGCGTGTGGCGCTGAAGAAGGGGTCGCTGGTGGTGAACTCGTCGCAGGGCGGCGGCACGAAAGACACCTGGGTGCTGGAGGATTGACCATGCGGCAACCATCCTGCAGCCAGCCGCTGCTGCGCCCCCTGCCCGGCTTCATCGTGTTGGGCGTGCCGATGGCGAGCAATGAGGGCGAGGCATGCTAGGCCGCACCGCGCAGAACCTGTTCTGGCTGTCGCGCTATGTCGAACGCGCCGAGAACATGGCCCGCCTGTTCGAGGTGGGCTATCGTATGAGCCTCACCTCGCGGCGCGAAGGCAGCGCGAGCGACCATCTAATCTCGATGCTGCAGGCGGCGGAGGCGGATGAAGGGTTCAACCTCAAGCACCGGCAGGCCGACGTTCAGAGCGTCGCCAACTACATGCTGTTCGACGAGGAAAACCCCAGCTCCGTGCGGTCGTGCCTGCTGGCGGCGCGCACCAATGCGCGTTCGGTGCGGACCGCCCTGACGCTCGACATGTGGGAAAGCATCAACTCGGCCTGGCTCGAATTCGCCGCCATCCGGCCACGCGACGTGAACGGCGCCAAGCTGCAGGAATTCCTCGCCTGGATCCGGCAGATCAGCCATCGCTATCGCGGCGCCCTGCTCTCCACCTTCCTGCGCGACGACGGCTATGCCTTCAGCCAGCTAGGCAATTTCGTCGAGCGGGCCGACAACACGGCGCGCATCCTCGACATCAAATACTACGTGCTGCTGCCGCGCGCCTCGCTGGTGGGCAGCGATGTCGACATCCAGCAATGGACGATGATCCTGCGCGCCGCCTCGGCGCATCGCAGCTATCGCCATGTGTACCATGACCGCTACAAGGCGTGGAACATCGCCGACTATCTGATCCTGAGGCCGGAAATGCCACGCTCGCTGGTGTTCTGCGCCGAGTGGATCGACCGCACGCTTTCCATGCTGGAGGAGTTCTACGGGACGCGGACCGAAGCGAGGGGTGCAGCCGACGACATGAACGCGATGCTGGAGCAGAACAGCGTCGACCGCATCTTCGAATATGGCTTGCACGAGTTCCTGACGGAGTTCATCTCCCGCAACAACCGCATCACGGACACTCTCGCCGACAGCTACAATTTCTACTGATGAAGATCGCGATCCGCCAGACATCGAGCCTTGCCCTCGGCCCCGGCCTCGCCCGGAGCGTGCAGCACCTGTTGCTGACGCCGCGGAGCGTAGCCGGCCAGACGGTACGCGAGTGGCGCATCGACATGCCCGGCATCGAGGGCGCACCGAGTTTCACCGACGGCTTCGGCAACATCGCCCGGCTGGTGACGCAGACCCGGCCGGAGGCGGAACTGGAAATCCGGGTGTCCGGCCTCGTCGAGACGGAGGACCGTAATGGCGTGATCGGCCGGGTCGCGGGAGAGCCGCCGGCGGCGGTGTTCCGTCGCGGCACCCCACTGACCAAGCCGATGGGCGCGATCACGGCCAAGCTGCGGCACCTGCCGCGCGACGGGCGGGCGCGGGTGAGCCTGCTGCATGCGCTGATGGCCCGCGTGGGTGAGGTGTTCGCCGATAGTGATGACAGCGCTGCGGGACAAGGCCAGAGCCAGTCTCAGGGTGGCGGTCAGCAGAGCCAGAGCCAATCACAGGGCAGCGCGGACAAGCCGGAGGCGGAAACCGCAGCCGCGGCCCGCGCCACGGCCACCGAGTATGCGCATGCCTTCATCGGTGCCGCGCGGGCACTGGACGTGCCGGCGCGCTATGTGTGGGGCTATGTCGCCGGACATGACGAGGTCACGACGGCACATGCCTGGGCCGAGGCCTGGGACGACGGGCTGGGATGGATCGCGTTTGATGCCATGCTCGGCTACTGCCCGACGGAGCGGCATGTCCGCGTAGCGGTGGGGCTCGATGCCGCCGGTGCCGCAGCGGTCCGCTCCTGCCCCGTGGTCGGCACGCTGCAGACGCTGGACATGCAGGTGGAGGCGGTGCAGTAGCGGGCCGCTACAACCCCAGCAGATAGAGCCAGGCGCTGACCGTCACCACGCTCAGCACGGTCGAGATCAGGATGGTGTTGGTCGCCACGTTGACGCTGCGATTGTAGTACGTCGCGAAGACGAAGGCGTTGATGCCGGTGGGCATGGCGGCCAGCAGCACGCCATAGCGCAGCAGATCGTGATCGACGTGGAAGACGTGGACCATGAGCAGGTAGGCGATCAGCGGCTGCACCAGCAGCTTGAGCACCGACATGGCCAGCGAATGGGCCCAGCTGTCGGAGAGGCGGTACTCGTTCAGCGCACCGCCGAGGCCGAACAGGGCGGCAGGCGTGACGGCGGCAGCCATCATCTTGACGAAAGCATCCACGGGCTCGACGAGACCGATCTGCAGCAGGTTCACGGTGACGCCGAGCGCAATACCCCATAGCAGCGGGTTGGCGAGGATACGCTGGAACGCCAGCCACAGCGTCTTTCCGAGGGGAGCGCCGTCCCGCCGCGCGAGCTCCATGATCAGCATGCCCAGGGTGATCAGCATGGAGGCGTGGAAGGCGATGATCGAGAACGCCGTCACCAGCGCGGCCTCGCCATAGGCCCGCTGCAGAATGGGAATGCCGATCAGCACCGTGTTGGTGAAGGTGCCCGAGAATCCGGAGGCCACGCTTTCGCCGGGGCGGTTCTTGAACAGGCGCCGCGAAATCAGGATTCCGGCGGCGAACACCACCAGCGCGCCGGCGTAGAACGAGCCGATAACGCCCCAGTTGAAGGTGGTGGAGAAGTCCGACGTCGCCATGGCGTAGAACAAGAGGCACGGCGTCGCGAAATTGTTGACGAACATCACCAGCCCGCGCACGCCCTCCGACGGGAACAGGCGGAAGCGGACGGCCAGATAGCCGAGCACCATCAGCGCAAAGACCGGCAGGATGACGTTGACGATGGCGAGCATTGACGGCCGGCAGGAATGGGCACCCCCTAGTGCACCCTGAGGCGGGCGGGGTCAATGCTGCTGCGAACCGCCGCAGGGCCGTGAATGTGACATTGATCGCCTCCGGGAATGGCAATAGACCTCCGCAGACGTTCATCAAACCGGGTTGCCCATGACCGCCAGCAACGCAGTCGACATCCTCGTCATCGGTGGGGGCGTGAACGGCACCGGCATCGCCCGGGACGCGGCGGGTCGCGGGCACTCGGTGCTGCTGGCAGAGATGAACGACCTCGCCTCCGGTACCTCCTCGGCGGCGACCAAGCTGGTGCATGGCGGGCTGCGCTATCTCGAGCATTACGAGTTCCGGCTGGTCCGCGAAGCGCTGATCGAGCGCGAGGTGCTGTGGGCATCGGCGCCGCACATCATTTGGCCGCTGCGCTTCGTGCTGCCGCACGAGAAGGGTTTGCGGCCGGCCTGGCTGCTGCGGCTGGGGCTGTTCCTCTACGACCATCTGGGGGGCCGCAAGCTGCTGCCGCCGACCCGGACGCTGGATTTGCGGCAGGATCCGGCCGGGCAACCGCTGAAAGCAGGATACCGCACTGCATTCGAATATTCGGATGGCTGGGTGGACGATGCGCGGCTGGTGGCGCTGAACGCCCGGGACGCGGCCGATCGGGGCGCGACGATCCACACCCGCACCAAGGTCACCGGGGCGCGGCGCGCGGGTGGGCTTTGGCAGGTCGACATGCTCGATGCGGACGGCAGGGCGCTGAGTGCGACGGCGCGACTGCTGGTGAACGCGGCCGGCCCCTGGGTGGACCAGGTGCTGGGGCAATCGCTGGGGCAGAACGCGGTGCACAACGTGCGGCTGGTCAAGGGCAGCCACATCGTGGTCAAGAAGCTGTTCGCGCATGAGAAGTGCTACTTCTTCCAGAATGCGGATGGGCGCATCTTCTTTGCCATCCCCTACGAAACGGACTTCACGCTGATCGGGACGACCGACGTGGACTACAAGGGCGATCCGACCGAGGTGCGGATCGACGATGGCGAGATCGCGTATCTGTGCAGTGCGGCCAGCGAGTATTTCGCCGAGCCGGTGACGCGGGAGGACATCGTCTGGACCTTCTCCGGCGTGCGGCCGCTGTTCGACGACGGGGCGAGCGCGGCGCAGGAAGCCACGCGCGACTATGTGCTGAAGACCGAGCAGCCCGAGGGCGGCGCGCCGCTGATCAACATCTTCGGCGGCAAGCTGACGACGCATCGGCGGTTGAGCGAGCAGGTGGTGGACCGGATCGACGGGCTGATCGGCAGCCGCGGGCCGCGCTGGACCGCGCAAGGCACCCTCCCCGGCGGCGACTTTGCCCCCACCGGTTTCGAGGCGCTGTGGCAGGGCTATGCGGCGGAACGGCCGGAGCTCGACCCGGTGCTGGTCCGGCGGCTGACCCGCGCTTACGGCACGAAGGTACCGACCCTGCTCGGCGAGCGGCGGGAGATGGCGGCGCTCGGTCCGCATTTCGGCGGCACGCTCTATGCGGCGGAGGTCGACTATCTGATGGCGCACGAATGGGCACGGACGGCCGAGGACGTGCTGTGGCGGCGGACGAAACAGGGGCTGCGCGCCGACGCGGAGGATGTCGCGCGGCTCGAGGCTTACATGGACAGCAAGGGGAGGCTGGCACAGTGAAGGGCAATATCCTGGCGATCGACCAGGGCACCACATCGAGCCGCGCCATGGTGTTCGACGCCAATATGGCGATCGCCGGCATGGGCCAGATGGAGTTCACCCAGCATTTTCCGCAGGATGGCTGGGTGGAGCATGTCGCGGACGAAATCTGGGAAAGCTGCCTGTGGAGCGTCAAGACGGCGCTGCGGAAGGCCGGACTGGAGACGGCCGACATCGCGGCGATCGGCATCACCAACCAGCGCGAGACGACGCTGGTGTGGGAGCGGTCGACGGGCAAGACCATCTGCAACGCCATCGTGTGGCAGGACCGGCGCACGCACCGGCTGTGCGAGGCGTTGAAACGCGACGGGCACGAGGCGCTGGTGAACGAGCGGACGGGCCTGCTGCTCGATCCCTATTTCAGCGGCACCAAGCTCGCCTGGATCCTCGACAATGTGGAGGGCGCGCGTGAGCGGGCCGAGCGCGGCGAACTGGCCTTCGGCACGGTGGACAGCTATCTGATCTGGCGGCTGACCGGCGGACGGCGGCACGTCACCGACGCCAGCAATGCCAGCCGCACCCTGCTCTACAACATCGCGAAGAACGCGTGGGACGAGGATTTGCTGAAGCTGCTCCGCATCCCGGCAGCGCTGCTGCCCGAGGTGCTGGACAATGCCGACCGGTTCGGCGAGACCGATCCGGACATTCTCGGCGTGTCGATCCCGATCCTCGGGGTGGCGGGAGACCAGCAGGCGGCGACGATCGGGCAAGCCTGCTTTGCGCCGGGGATGCTGAAATCCACCTATGGCACCGGATGCTTTGCGCTGCTGAACACCGGCGCGGAGCTGGTGCGATCGCAGAACCGGCTGCTGACCACCATCGCCTATCGGCTCGACAGCGAGACGACTTACGCGCTCGAGGGCGCAATCTTCGTCGCCGGCGCCTCGGTGCAATGGCTGCGCGACATGCTGCGGCTGTTCCCTTCGGCCGGCGAGGCGGGGGAACTGGCGGCGCAGGCGGACCCGACGCAGAACGTTTATCTCGTGCCGGCCTTTACCGGCCTCGGGGCGCCGTGGTGGGATGCGGAGGCGCGGGCGACGATCAGCGGGCTGACGCGCAATAGCGGGGCGGCGGAACTGGCGCGCGCGGCGCTCGAATCGGTGGGCTACCAGACGAGCGATCTGATCGACGCGATGCGCAAGGACTGGCCCGGCGCGAGCGACACGGTGCTGCGGGTGGATGGCGGCATGGCGGCGTCGGATTTCACGATGCAGTTCCTCGCCGACATTCTCGACCGGCCGGTGGACCGGCCGACCATTCGCGAAACCACGGCGCTGGGCGCGGCGTGGCTCGCCGGCTGGAAGGCGGGAGTGTGGCCGGACCGCGAGGGCTTTGCCGCCCGCTGGGCGCTTGACCGGCAGTTCCAGCCGCAAATGGAGCCGGCACTGCGCGCGCGCAAGCTCGCCGGGTGGCACGATGCGGTGCGGCGGACGCTGACGACGGCGTAAAGCGAGAGGCTCAGCGCCAGGCGTCGAACGGGCCGCCTGCGATGAAGGCCCAGTAGGTGCCGTAGCGGCTCTTGCGGTCCGCCGAGACAGTGGCCGCGGCGAGGCCGAATTCGACGAAGCGGGTGGACAGCAGCGTGTCGCGGTGGCCGGGCGAGGCGAGCCAGCCGGCGATGGCCTGCTCGAGGGTCTTCTGGCCACCCGCGACGTTCTCGCCCACCGCGCCCTCGTAGCCGGCATCAGTGACCCGCTGGCGCAGGGTGACGCCGAGATTGTGCGAGAGCTGGTCCTTGCGGGCCATGAGTTGCGCCTGGGAGCGGGCCGCGGCTTCGAGCCGGCCATTGTAGCGGAGCGGCGGGCGGCCATTCGCCTTGCGGGCGTTGTTGATGGCGGCGAGGATGGCGCCCTGCGAGAGATTGCCGGGCGTGAGCCCCGTGCCGGGAGCCGGAGGCGGCGGCATCACCGTAGAGCAGGCGGCGAGCAGCCCCGGCAGGGACAAGGCAAGGAACAGGCGGCGGTCTAGGAGCATCTGGCAGGTCCGGTGAGACACGCAACCTAGCCGCAATGGTGGCGGATAGAGGGCGTGCCCTACCCTATCCCGAGACGGCGGCGACGATCGCGCGCATTTGAAACTAATTAAGCATGAAACTGCTCATTGCTGGCCAGCCTGCCGATCACAAGGCAGGCTTTGCCCACAGGTTGAGGGGCTTGGGCGATGGTCGAACCGACAAATCAGGGCTTTGGCGTGCGGATGCTGTCCCGGCAGGACTGGGCGCGGCGCAACCACTACACGCGGCACATGCTGTTCGCCTCGATGGCGGCATCGATGACGATCGTGGGGGCTGGCGCCTTCGTCGTCAGCCTGTGGTTCTAGCGCCCGCATCGGTCGCAGGGGACGCACCGGCCCCCGCCGCAATCATCGCCGGCACCAGCAGAGCGTAGGTGCCAAGCGCTATGGCCCAGCCGTGATCGGGCCAGAGGCCGGCCAGCCAGGCCAGCGGCAACAGCAGCAGCAGATCGACAGCCAGATAGAGCAGCGTCACCTTGCGGTGCGAACCGAAGCGCCGCTGCAGGGCCTGGTAGGCATGGCGCCGATGCGCGAGCCAGACGCGCTCCCCCCGCAACAGTCGCCGCAGTAGCGTCGTGAGGCTGTCCGCAAGGAGCAGGCCGGCCAGTACCAGCCACTGCCAGAGCGTGAACCATTCGGCGACCACGCCGACGACGGCGAAGAAGGCCAGCATCAGGCCGATGAAGGTGCTGCCGACGTCGCCCATGAAGATGCGGGCCGGCGGGAAGTTGAACACCAGGAACCCGGCTATGGCCGCGGCAAGCCCAAGCATCCACCAGAAGGGCGGATAAAGCAGCAGGCCGGGTGAGGCGAGGACCGCGAGCCCGCCGGAGCCAAGCACGACGAAGATGGCGCCCGAGGCGGCGAGGCCATCGATCCCGTCCATGAAATTGAACAGATTGATGAACAGCGCGCCGAGGACGCTGAGGCCGAGCCACAGCACGAGATCGGCGGCCGGAATCGGCAGCTGTGCCACCAGTGGATCGAGCGGCACGACGGCGAGAGCAGCGGCCATCAGAAGCAGTTGCGCCCCCAGCCGGAAGCGGGCCGGCAGCGGGCGCCGATCGTCCCAATAGCCGACGAGGGCGAGCAGCAGGCCGGCGAGCACGACCGGCACCGCGACATAAGGCAGTCCAAACATGCTGGGCAACGCGGCAACAACGCTGCCGGCGACGATGCCCACGCCGCCCCCACCGGGTGTCGGCACCTGATGCGAGGAGCGCTCGTTGGGGACCTGCAGCAGCTTGAGGCGCCGCGCCGCCCGCAGCACCCACCAGGTTACGGCACACGCCACCAAAGCGGCCAAGCCCGACAGCAGCAGCCCCATTCCAATCATCCGCACCTTCTCCACAGCCCGAGGCGCCACAGGTGGCGGATTTGCGGGCGAAGGTAAAGCCGCCGCACGCCGGTGTCTTGCTCGTTTCAAAAAAAACATGATAACAAGAGTCATCTTTATGGGGTGACGGTGTGGCGACGCACGACGACGGCAGGACGGCAGAGGACGGAACCAAGACCCACGCGGCAGGCGTGCCGCGCCGACCGCAACCCCGCGGCAAACTGATCGACAGCGAAAGCCTGTTTGCCGGAGCAACCGAGATCGGCATTGCGCATGGCGCGGACGTGTACCGGCTGCGGATCACCCGTCAGGGCAAGCTGATCCTGAACAAATAGGAGTTTGCAGGATGACCAAGCCGAGCATGCCGATGCTGCTGCTGGCGCTGATGCTGGCCGGGCCGGCCAGCGCCCAGACGGCGCCGGCGCTGAACGTGGAACTGAACGCGCTGCAGCCGACGGAAGCGGGCTGCCGGATCACCTTCGTCGCCAGCAACCAGCTGGGCACGGACCTCGACCGTGCCGCGTTCGAGATCGCGCTGTTCGGTGCCGAGGGCGGCATCGAGCGGCTGGTGGCGCTCGACTTCAAGGCGATGCCGGAAGGCAAGACACGCGTGCTGCAGTTCGAGCTGGCGGAACTGGCCTGCGACAACGTTTCGCGCGTTCTCATCAACGACGTGGTGGGCTGCGAGGGCGAAGGGTTGAGCCCGGCGAGCTGCCTCAACGGGCTGACGGCGACGAGCCGACTCGACGTGGAGTTCGGCACCTGATGGAAACGCTGGTTCCGGCGGCTGGGGCCGCACACGGCGAACTCTCGATGTTCGCGCTGTTCATGCAGGCCGACTGGGTCGTCAAGTCCGTGATGATCGGGCTGCTGCTGGCCTCGGTCGCCTGCTGGGCGGTGATCTTCGCCAAGGCGGCCGCCTATCGCAAGGCGCGGCGGGAGATGCGCGACTTCGACCGGATCTTCGCTTCGGGCGAGCCGCTGACGGCGATCTACCACCGCCTCAAGGATCGCCCACGCTCCGGGCTCGGCGCGCTGTTCGCAGCCGCGATGGAGGAGTGGAACGGCAGCCATGCCGAGAACGCGGCGACGAGCGGCGGGCTGCAGGCACGGCTGCGGATCGTGCTCGACACGACCATCGCCGAAGAGAGCGAAAAGCTGGAGCGCAGCCTGTCGCTGCTCGCGACGGTGGGCAGCGCCGCACCCTTCATCGGGCTGTTCGGTACGGTCTGGGGGATCATGAACGCCTTCACCGCAATTGCCGCGCAGGCATCGACCAGCCTGACGGTGGTCGCGCCGGGCATTGCCGAGGCGTTGTTCGCCACGGCACTGGGGCTGCTCGCAGCGATCCCCGCGGTCATCGCCTACAACAAGCTCAGCGGGGATTCCGGGCGGCTGATCGGGCGGCTCGAAGGCTTTGCGGACCGGGTCGCCGTGCTGCTGTCGCGGCAACTCGACTCGCGGCAGGCCAACTCATGAGCATGTCGCTCAACAATGCCGGCAGCCGGCGCGGACGCGGCCGGCGCGGTGCGCCGATCGGCGACATCAATGTCACGCCTTTGGTCGACGTGATGCTGGTGCTGCTGATCGTGTTCATGGTCACCGCCCCGCTGCTGACATCCGGCGTGCCGGTGGACCTGCCGCAAACCGGCGCGCCGGAGCTGCCGCTGACCGGCAAGCCGGTGACGCTGACCGTGACGCCGGAGGGCGGGCTCTATCTCGGCGACGACGAGATCAGTCTCGCCGGCCTGCTCGACGCCGTCGCCATGGCGGCAGGCGAGACCGGAACCGAGCAGCGCATCTATATCCGCGGCGACGCGCGCAGCGATTACGGCCTCATCATGCAGGTGATGGGCGAACTGTCCGGCGCGGGCTATGCCCGGCTCGGGCTGATCACCGCGGCGCGGGAGCCGGCGTAACGATGCGGCGCGCGATCGCGGCATCGGTGCTGATCCATGCGGGGGCGATCGGCGCGGCCTGGGTGATGCTGGTGCTCGAGCCGCCGGAAGATCCGTTCAGCGCGGAATCGGTTTCGATCGAGATCGTGACCATGGAGTCGGCGATCACCAGTGCGGCGAGCGAAGTCGTCACCGAGGCGACGCAGACGCTGGTCTCCGCCGGCAGCACGACGCCTGCGGCGGAGACGGTGGAAGCCGAGCCCGTGGAGGTGATGGAGACGGCGGCGCTGGAGCCTGCGGTCGTGCCGCCTGCGCCTCCGCCCCCGGCGCAGGCACCGGCACCAGTCGAACCAGCGCAAACCGAGGCCGTAGCCTCGGCAGAGGTTCTGAGCGCCACGGCGGTGGAACCGCTCGCCGCGGACATGGTCGCGCCGCTGCCGGTAGCAGACGCGACCGAGGTTGCCGAGGCGGTCGCCATGACGCCGGCCGATCCACGCGAACAGATTGCGCAGCAGACACGGCTCGCGGCCCTGTCTCCGGCAGAAGCCGTGGCTCCCTTACCCCCGACAAGGGTCGAGCCCGTCGAAGCGGTCGATCCGATCGAGACCGCCTCGCTCAGCGAGACGCTGGAGCCACTGCCGGACGAGGCGGCACCGGTGCCGCGCCCGCGCCTCGTTCGGCCGGCGGTGCAGCCCGCCAAGGAGCCCGTGCGGCGTCAGACGCAGAAACCGGCCGAGGCGCCCAGCAAACCTGCACCGACCCGGCAGGCGAGCCTCGGCAGCGGCGGTGCAGCGGAAGCCGATTCCGCGGCTCGCGCAGCCTCCGGCGGACGCGGCAGCACCGATAGCGGCGGCAGTGCCGCGACCAGCAAGTATCCGGGTCTTGTCCAGGCGCGGGTCACGCGGGCAGCGCGCTATCCGGCCAACGCCAAGGGCGCTGCCGGCGAGGCGCAGGTGAGCTTCACCGTCGGGGCAGACGGGCGCGTGCAGCGCATCGCCCTCGCCCGGTCCTCCGGCAATGACGCACTCGACGCGGCCGCCCTCGCGGCGGTGGAGCGGGCTGCGCCGTTTCCCGCCATTCCACCCGATGCCAACCGTTCCAGTTGGCCGTTTACCGTGCCACTCATGTTCAGGAGATAACCATGACCGCGGAACCCCAGATGCAGGAAGAGCCCAACACCGGCGTGATCCTTGCCACCACCGCAGAAGCCATCGCACTCGCCAAAGAGCTGATCCGCACGGCGCGCTACGGCACCGTGGCGACGCTGGAGCCGGGGACGGACTGGCCGCGCGCCTCGCGGGTGGGCGTCGGCACCGACATCGACGGCAGCCCGGTGATCCTGATCTCGCGGCTCGCGCCGCATACCGGAGCGCTTCTCGCCGACCCGCGCTGCTCGGTGTTGCTGGGCGAGCCCGGCAAGGGCGATCCGCTGGCGCATCCGCGGGTATCGGTGCATGGCGAGGCGATCGAGATCCCGCGCGGCAGCGCCGACGAGCAGCGGCTGGACGCACGCTATCTGTCGCTGCAGCCCAAGGCGAAGCTCTACTCGGGGCTCGGCGACTTCCGCTACTTCAAGATCACGCCGCGCTCGGTGTCGCTCAATGCCGGCTTCGGGCGGGCCTATAACCTCAAGGCCGAGGACATCCTCAGCCTCAGCCCGGCGAATGGCGAGCTCGCGGAGACCGAGCCGAGCGCGATCGCGCACATGAACGACGATCACAGCGAGGCCGTGGGCCTTTATGCCGAGCACTTCGCCAAGGCGGCGCCCGGCAAGTGGCGGCTGGCCCAGGTGGATGCCGAAGGGCTGCAGATCGTCGATGGGGACGAGGTCCGCCGCATCGTGTTCGACACGCCGCTCACCTCCGCCAAGGACATGCACATGATGCTGGTGCGAATGGCCGGCGAGGCCCGCCGGGCTCTGGACCGTCCGCTGAAGGATGCGAGGCTGTCGTCGTGATGCGGAGCACCCGTTGGCCGTTTCCCGGGGGCCCGCTGGCCCCCGCCCTTGCGCTCGGCCTGCTCGCCGCAGCTGCATCCGCCGCGGAAGGCGGGCTGCCGGGCGGGGCATCGGAATTGCGGGAGCGACATGGCGACTGGGCCGTGACCTGTTCGGCGGGGGACGCCGGCACGGCGTGCAGCTTCTCACAGACGGCCGCCAATGCGCAGACGGGCAGCGCGCTGGTGGCAGTGGAGCTCGGCGCGCCGGCCGGCGCCAGGGCCGAGGGCATGCTGCTCACCGCCTTCGGGCTGCGCCTCGACGCGGGGGTGGCACTGGCGGTGGACCAGACGCCCCTCGGGACCACCCTGCCCTTTCTCACCTGCGTGCAGTCAGGCTGCCTCGTGCCGCTCGCTTTCGACGAGGTGGCGCTGGCCGCGCTCAAGCTGGGCAAGCAGCTCAGCGTCACGGGCGTGAAGGTTGACGACGGCCAGCCGGTGACGGTGGAGCTGTCGCTGGCGGGGTTCACGGCGGCGTACAATCGCACCGCGGAACTTGCGCAATAAGTTGACTACGATCATCAAGTTTAATACAGCGTGAGGGCGGCCCCGAGCGGGCCGCTCCCAAGCAAGCCAAGCGGCGCAAGCGCCGACAGCCAGCCAGCAGAGTCGTTCTTCAACCCTGGGGGCAGGCATGTCATCTCGGCCATCCGGCGCGGGCGTTTCCGCGCGTTCATCCATCCTCGCTTCGGCGCTGCTCGGCGTCAGCGCGCTGAGCATCGTTGCCGGCGTTTCGCCCGCAGCGGGGCAGACGCTGACGCCGACGCAGGCGACCATCCTCAACCGGATCACGGTGATCGCGACGCGGTCGAGCAAGAACGTGCTCGACGTGCCGCAGCAGGTCACCGTCATCGACAGCGAAACGCTGGAGAAGCACCAGGTGCGCGATATCCAGGACCTCGTGCGCTATGAGCCGGGGATCGCGGTGGACCGCCAGACGTCGATCACCAATCCGTTCGGGCAGCTGAACAGCTTCTCGATCCGCGGCGTCGGCGGCAATCGCGTGCAGATGCTGGTCGACGGCAGCCGGGTGCAGGAGCGCATCACCGACGGCAGCCGCGATTTCGTCGATCCCTGGAACATGCAGGCGGTGGAACTGGTGCGCGGCCCGAACTCGGTGCTGTGGGGCGCTGACGCGCTGGGCGGCACGGTCGCCTTCCGGACCCGCGATCCGTCCGACCTGCTGGAGAATACCGACAAGCCGTGGGCGGTCGAGATCAAGACGGCCTGGGACAGCTTCGACAACAGCCTGCGCAAGCAGATCACCGGCGCCTATGATTTCGGCAGCGTGCAGGTGCTGGGGAGCATCGGGCATCTGGGGTCCGAGGAGGCCAAGCTCACCAAGGCCGATCCCGATGGCGGGATCTGGGGCTGCCCGCGGCCGGACTATTTCCGCTGCGATCAGCTGTTCCCGGCCGAAACGAGCGCCTGGAACGGCCTTGCCAAGGTGGTGTGGACCCCCGACGCCGATCACGAAGTGAAGCTCACCGCGGAGTTCTTCAGTCGCGAGACCGAGATCGATCAAGTCTGGGATTCGAGCGCAGAAAACCCGCTCTATGCCTCCAACCCGTCCTATTACAGCTTCTACTACGAGAGCGAATCCTACCTGCGCAACCTCGACATGTCGCGCACCCGGCTGGCGCTGGAGCATGACTGGCAGGTGGGTGCGGACTGGCTCGACAGCATCAACTGGAAGCTCTCCTACTCGCCGCAGCACCGCAACACGACCAGCACGCAGCTGCGCAACTACACGTTGCTGAACCCGGCGCAGCAGCGTGAGATCATCCAGGTGCGGGACTATGGCGAGAACTTCCTCGAGGCCGATGTGCAGCTGGTGTCGTCGGCGGAGTTGGGCGGCATGTCGCACACCTTCACCTACGGTTTCGACGGCGACATCACCGGCACGAACTACGACGGCTACAACGTCACCAACAACCTGACGCTCGGCACCTCCACCACGAGCAACAACCAGGGCTTCAACTTCCCGCAGGTCGAGACCGTTCGCGCGGACATCTACATCCAGGACGAGATCAAGCTGCTCGACGACCGGCTGACGATCACGCCGGGGGTACGCTACGCGACCTACAGCATCGACCCGACGATGGACGAGGATTACGTGCCGCTGCCCGGCTTCGAGCCGGAGCGGATCGAGGCGCAGCGGCTGATCAAGAAGCTGAGCGCGATGTACGAGCTGGACGACACCTACTCGGTGTATGCGGCTTATGGCGAGGGCTTCAAGATGCCGACCAGCCAGCAGCTGTTCGTGTCCTCGACCGCAATCGGCGCGACCAGCCTCGTCGAGGTGATCCCGAACCCGACCCTCAAGCCGGAATCAGTCGAGAGCTGGGAGGCGGGGCTGCGCGGCGAATTCGACCGCGGCTACTTCACCGTCGCCGGCTTCTACTCGAAGTACAACAACTTCATCCGCGGCCTGCAACCGGTGCCGGGCGTGACGGACAAGTACACCTCAAACAATGTCGAGCGGGTTGAGCTTTGGGGCATCGAGGCGGGCGCAGAATACGAGGTGATGGACAACATCTTCCTCACCGGTTCGCTGACCTACACCAGGGGCGTGCAGCAGGTGGACGGCGGCTCCGCCGAGACCGCGTTCGACGGCGCGGTGCCGCTGACCGTGGTGGCGGGTGTCCGTTATGAGTTGCCCGAGCACGGTCTGGAGCTCGAACTGATCGGCACCTTCGCGGACGGGGTCAGCGAGCGGAGCGACCCGAACGCCTTCAAGCCCGAGGGTTACGCCGTCTTCGACGCCTACGCCAAGTGGAAGCCGGCGGACAATGTGGAGCTCACGGCCGGCATTCAGAACATCTTCGACGTCAAGTACTTCCCCAACACGCTGACGGGCTATGCCGTGACGCCGGACAGCAGCGCAGTGGCGGGCGTCAACCCGCTGGAGCTGCAGACCGCTCCGGGACGCACCTTCAAGCTCGGGGCCAAGGTCACGTTCTGATCGGCCGGCGGCAGGAGCACGACTCCTGCCGCCCAATCTCTTCAAGGACAGCACATGCTTCGCGTATTCGGCCAGTTCTGGCGCCTCCTTTCCATCTGCGTGCAAGGGCCGGGCGGCAAGCTCGGGCTGGTGCTGTTCGGCATCGTGGTCGCGCTGAACCTCGGCGGCGTCTACGCCACCATCCGGATCATTGCGTGGACCAAGGATTTCTACTCGGCGCTGGAGGCGGTGGACGCCAGTGCCGCCCTGTTCCAGATCGGGGTGTTCGGCATCATCGTCGCGCTCAACACCACCCGGGCGCTGAGCGCGCAATATCTCAACAAGCTGCTGCTGATCCGCTGGCGCCGGTCACTGACGGAAGCGGCTCGCGACCGCTGGCTCGCCAACAAGGCCTATTGGCACATGGCGCATGGCGCAACCGCCGGGATCGACAATCCGGATCAGCGCATTGCCGACGACTGCCGGCTGTTCCTTTCGGGCATGCTGAGCGAGGCGATGGACCTGATCACCAATGTGGTCGCCATCTTCTCCTACGTCATCGTGCTGTGGAACCTCTCCACCTTCGCGCTGTCGCTGGACTTCGTGGGGCTCGATGTCGAGATCCCGCGCTACATGCTGGTCGCCGCTTTCGCCTACGTGGCGCTGAGCAGCGGGCTGACGCATCTGCTGGGCAAGCCGCTGAAGTCGCTCTATGTCGAGCAGCAGCGCCGGGAGGCCGACTTCCGCTTCGCGCTCGCCCGCATGCGCTCCAATGTCGACGAGATCGCGCTGCTGGGCGGTGAGGCCGCCGAGCGGCGGACGCTGGACCAGCGCTTCGGCGAAATCATCAAGAACTGGCGGCGCGTCATCAATCGCGAGCTGGTGCTCAGCTGCTTCACCTTTCCCTACAATCACACGGTGCTGCGCATCCCGATGTTCGTGGCGCTGCCGGCCTTCCTCGCCGGCTCAGTGAATCTCGGCGGGCTGATGGAGATCAGCACCGCCTTCTCCTCGGTCGTCACCACGCTCAGCTGGTTCATCTTTTCGTATCGCGATCTCGCCGATCTGGTCGCCGCGTCCTCGCGTCTCGACGGCTTCCTCAACGCGACCGACCGTGGTGCGGCCGCGGCGGGGGCGCCGGCGCGGCCCGGCGACGGACCGCTGGTCCTGGACGGTGTACAGCTGGCGCTCCCGGATGGGCGACCGCTGCTGCGGGTCGACGGGCTCAAGGTGATGCCGGGCGAGGCCGTGTGGCTCGCCGGTGCGTCCGGGTTGGGCAAGACGACGCTGTTCAAGACCATTGCGGGGCTGTGGCCGCATGCCGAAGGGCGGGTGACGCAGGCTGGCGGCCAGACCATGGTGCTGCCGCAGAAGCCCTATGCGCCGATCGGCGACCTGGTGACGGCCGTCGCCTATCCGGAGACACTCGATGCCGTGTCGCGCGAGAACTGCGTTGCGGCGCTGGAAGCGGTAGGGCTGGGCCACCGCATGGATGTAATGCTCGGCGAGAGCGATGCTCCTGGCGGTCTCTCCGGTGGAGAGATGCAGCGGCTCGCCCTCGCGCGGCTGCTCGTCCACCGGCCGGACTTCGCCTTGCTCGACGAGGCGACGAGCGCGCTCGACAGCGAGGCCGAGCGCCGGCTGATGCAGTTGCTGCGGCGCGAACTGCCCGAGACGGCGTTCGTCATCGTCGCCCATCGCCGCCCAACCGGGCTCGCCGAATTGCGGATCGTGGAGTTGGAGGCCCGCTCGGCGCCGCGGGCGGCAAACGCCGATGCGGACCCCATCCTCGCCTGACCCACAGCATTGAAAGGACAAGCCATGCTCGACAAACCTCAGCCCCCGCTCCGCGCGCGGATCACCGCCGATGCAGTGGAGGTGCTGCAGGCCCTGCCGACGATCGGGCGGCTCATGGTGACGGCCAATCATCTGGGTGCCACACATGAACGCATCGGCACGGTGGAAGCGGTAGCGCTGCGCGACGGCTGGGCCCTGCTGAGCGGCGAGGAGCATGACAGCGCGATAGAGCTGGCTGCAGTCGCCGAGATCATCGTCGACCGCAGTTCGGTGATGCGCGACCAGACTTATCCTCGCCTCGACCTGATGCGCGCCGATGGCTCGAGCCTTTGCGGGATCGTCGGTTTCGGCGGACTGGAGCCGTTCGACCGGGCGATTGCCGGCTTTGCCACCGAGGGCGCCGCTGAGCCCCGGGCGGAGCGTCCACAACCGCGCGCGGACGAGATTGCCGCCGACGACCCGGGCCGGGTGCAACTGGAAGCGGCACAGGCCGGTGGCGCGGTGGTCGCTGTCGGTTTTGCGCAACCGGGCTTTCGACAGGCCTGGCGCGGCAGGATCGAGGCGATCAAGCCGGCCATGGGGTTCATCAATGTGATGCGGGCAGACTTCCATCTTCATCTCAAGGGCGGCGCCGTGGCGCACTGGCTGATGCGGGACGACGCAACGTTCGAAGCGGTCGACGCGGCCGGGGAGAGACTGGGGCTGACACTGACCGATCCGGCGCGGCTGCAGTGAGGCCACGCCAGGTCCGGAGGCCGGCGAACTTTCGGCGGAGTTTTGCGTTGTAAGGGCTGCGGGGGGAGTGGACGAGCACGACGCCTCGCTCCCCACTGACCGGAGTTTCCGCCCATGAACGACACGGCGCCACAGCAAGACGCCGCGCCCTCTCAGGTTCCCATCCGTCATCCGGAAAGACCAAACCCGATCTGGGCGGGTCTTGCTGCCGCGCTGCCGCTGTTCATCCTGGCGATTGCCGCCTGGGCGGTCTGGCACCTGTCGGGAATTCTGTTGCTGGTGTTCGCGGCGCTGATCGTGGCGTCGATCCTGTCCAGTGGCGCAGAGCCACTCACGCGCCTGGGGATCCCCCGGCCACTGGCGCTGCTGTTCATCCTGTTTGTGCTGCTCGGCACGATCGGGACGATCCTGTTCTTTTTCGGCTTCTATCTCTATTCGGAGGTCTGGGGGCTGATTACCTCGATCCCCGATCTCGTGACTCGGCTGGGCGAACGCTTCGGCATCTCCAATGCCGGCGCCAATCTCAATGGTTTCGCCGAGCAGTTCGTCGATGGCGGGCTGTTCTCCGAAGTCGCAGGCTACACGATGGGCGTGTTCAGCGTCGGCGCCGCCGTGTTTCTCGTGCTGTTCGGCGGTGCGTTCATCGCCTTCGGCGCGCGCAGCTACCGCGAGGGGACGCTGTTGCTGGTCCCCAGGCACCGGCGCGAGAATGCCGCCAAGTTCATCGACAGGTCCGGAACCGCCCTGCGTTTGTGGCTGATGGCGCAGTTCATCGCCATGGGCGCCGTCGGCCTCGCGACGGGCATCGGCCTGCACCTGCTCGGCGTGCCGTCCGCGCTCGGGCTCGGGGTGCTGGCGGGACTGCTGGAATTCGTGCCGTTCGTCGGCACGCTGGTCGCCTTTGCCGCGGTGCTGTTGGTGGCGCTCGGGGAAGGCCCATGGGTGGCGTTCTGGGCCTCGGTGCTGATGATCGCAATCCAACAGGTCGAAAGCTATCTGCTTGTGCCACTGTTGCAGAAGCGCGCGGTGTCTTTGCCGCCGGCCCTGGGGCTGTTTTCGATCCTGATCGCCGGCGCCCTGTTCGGCCCGCTCGGGGTGCTGCTCGCGACGCCGCTCACCATTCTCGCGCTGGTGGCGGTGAAGCACTACTACATCGAGGGTGTACTGGGAGAGAAAGCGCCGTAGCGGCACACTTCCTCGCGCGACGGAACGTGATGCTGGGGGAGAGATGGTGCCCAGGGGCGGAATCGAACCACCGACACGCGGATTTTCAATCCGCTGCTCTACCAACTGAGCTACCTGGGCATCCGGCGACACCGGTCGGCGTCGGGAACGCGCGGGTTATAGGCAGCAAATCGTGGCGGCGCAAGCGCGAAAACCGCTTTGCACACGCCTTGCCTGTTCAAACCGGCGCTGTACTCTTTGCGATGCAAAACTGGAGGCGGGAGAGGCAGATGCTGGATGATCTGAAAGGGAAGCGCGCGCTGGTGACGGGGTCGTCGACCGGCATCGGCGCCGGGGTGGCGAAGGCGCTGGCGCAGTATGGCGTGGACGTGGTCGTGCACGGCAACAGCAACATGGCCGCTGCCGAGCAGGTGGCGGACGAGATCCGCGAGGCGGGCGGCACCGCCCATGTGCTCTCGGGCGACGTCAGCGACGGGGCGACCTGCGCGCGGCTGGTGGAAGAGGCGGTGGCGGCACTCGGTGGGCTGGACATCCTCGTCAACAATGCCGGGGCCATGGTGCAACGGGTCACCAATGCGGAGTTCGACGAACAGCTGTTCGAGCGCGTCTACGACCTCAATGTGCGCTCGGTACTGGCGGTGACCAAGGCCGCATATCCGCATCTGAAGTCGGCCGGGGGCGGCAGCATCATCAATACCGGCTCGATCGCCGGGCGGATGGGCGGCTATGCCGGCTCGACCGTCTACGCCTCCGCCAAGGCGGCGGTGCATTCGATCAGCCGGAACGCGGCGCGGGAATTCGCGCTGGACAATATCCGGGTGAACACCGTGGCACCGGGCTTCATCGTGACGCCGTTCCACCAGGCGACGCCCGATGCCACGCGGCAGCTGATCGCGTCGCAGATCCCGATGCAGCGGCTCGGCACGGTGGAGGAGTGCATCGGGGCGTATCTGTTCCTCGCCTCGACTGCAATGAGCGGCTACATCACCGGCCAGATCATCGATGTGAATGGCGGCCAGTTGATGCCATAGGGCAGCGCGGCGGCCTCAGTCCTCGTCTTTGGCGGAGGCGGGCGTGCCGGACTGCGGCGCGTCGGCCTCGTCGTCATCGTCACTGGCGGGGATGACATAGCTGCCGCTGAGCCAGCGGTTGAGGTCGATGTCGCGGCAGCGGGCCGAGCAGAAGGGGTGGTGCTGCTGCACCGAGGGGCGGCGGCAGATCGGGCAGGGTCGCGGCTGGTGCAGCCGGACGACGTTCTCGGCCATCAGACGGCGCTGAGGCTGGACTGGTTCAGCCAGTTGAAGTGCACAGGATAGCCCTCCCCGGCGAGGAGGCCCACGGTCTCGTAGAGCGGCAGGCCGACCACGGCGGAATAGGAGCCCTGGAGCTTGACGACGAAGGCGCCGGCAATGCCCTGGATGGCGTAGCCGCCGGCCTTGTCGCGCCATTCGGCGCTGGCGAGATAGCTCTCGACCTCGCGCGGCGACAGGCGCTTGAAGCGCAGGCGGGTCTCGACGAGGCGGCGGCGCATGGCGCCGGAGGGCGTCAGCATGCTGACGCCGGTGAAGACGCGGTGCGCCCGGCCCGAGAGCAGCCGGAGGCACTCGGAGGCCTCCTCCATGGTCTCGGCCTTGGGCAGGATGCGGCGTCCGACGGCGACTACAGTATCAGCCGAGAGCACGAGCGAATGGCTCGCGATGCCGTTGGTGCGCGCCTTCTGCTGGGCGGCGATGGCCTTCTGGTCGGCGAGGCGCTGCGCGAGCTTGCGCGGCAGCTCACCCTTTTCGGGCGTTTCGTCGATGTGGGCCGGAATCAGATGCTCCGGCTCGATGCCGATCTGGTTCAGCAGCGCGAGGCGGCGCGGCGAGGCGGAAGCGAGAACCAGTTCGGGACGGCTTGCCATGAACGACCTGTATCGAACGCCGGATGATGGGATTGCGGAGCGGGCCCCGATCCCTGGGCAAGTGTGCCCGGACCTGCCCTCAGCGAGCCACCGTCACCCAGCCGCTTTGCGGGGGACGGCCATGCCAGCGCCGGCCGAACCGGCGCCCGACATTACCTGAAGCGATAGTTGATCCGACCCTTGGTCAGGTCATAGGGCGTCATTTCGCACATGACGCGATCGCCCGCCAGAACGCGGATGCGGTTCTTGCGCAGCTTGCCTGCAGTATGGGCGATGATCTCGTGCTCGTTTTCGAGCTTCACGCGAAAGGTCGCGTTCGGCAGCAGTTCGGTCACCACGCCCGCAAATTCGAGCACTTCTTCCTTAGCCATTCTCTCTCCTGAGATGGCCCTCCGCATGTCGGTACCGGCGATGTGGGGGGCCGCGATCGGCGCCACCTATACTGCATGGCGCCCGGTTTGTGAACACCCGACCTCGGTCGGTGTTTGCCGAGGGATATGGTGCTCCCCCGGCCTAAAGAAAAGGGGCAATCAGCCGGGGCGGGCCGAAGCGAGCACCAGCCGGTCGAGCCGTTCGCGGACGCGCTGCTGCAGCGTATCGCGCAACGTGCGGTAGGCGCTCAGCACCGCTTCGCGATTGCCCTCGGTCTCGGTGGGATCGGGCATCGGCCAGTGCTCGACGCTGCCGGCCTCGATGCCGCGACGCTCGAACGCCTCCGGCGCATCGGCGGACAGGGTAACGACGAGGTCGAAATGGTTGGCGACCAGCTCGTCCATGGTGTGCGGGGTGTGGACGGACATGTCGATGCCGATCTCCTCCATCACCTGGTGCACGAAGCCATCGGCCTTGCCGGAGCGGACGCCGGCGGAGCGCACGATCAGACGGCCGGGAAAGAAGCGCCGGGCCAGTGCGGCGGCGATGGGGGAGCGCACCGAGTTCATCGAGCAGACGAACAGTACGGCCGGCAGCGTCGATTCCCGTTCGTCGATGCGGCTCGCGAAGGGCTGCACGGCGCAGATGAGGGTGAAGAGCCGGCGCGCGGTGTTGAGGTCCATCTCGAGCTTGTTGTCGAGCCGGGTGCGCAACAGCTCCGCCGCCTCGTTGTGGAGGCCGCGCCGGGCCATGTCGACGGTTTCGATCTGGTAGGTGGAGCCGGTCTTGATCGAGTCGTAATAGCTGTCGCGGATGCGGAAATAGTCGCGGATGAGGCGGCGGAACGGAGTCAGCGACAGGTAGTGCGCGGCAATCGGCTCATAGGTGATCGGGTTGCGCACATCGAGAACGATGTAGTTGCCGACGATCGAGACGTGCAGCGCGAAGGGCCCGGTGGCCGTGACGCGGGCCGGGGCGAAACGGTTCTCCTCGACCAGATCGTAGATGGCGATGCGCCACTCATGCACCTCGTCGGGATCGGCCGAGGTGATGGTGTTGGGGTCGAGCGTGACCGCGACGATGCGATCCGTCGCGGGATCGAACTGTCGCGGCGTGAGCCCCATCTAGCGCTCGAGCCTGATCGAGACGGAGCGGCCATGGGCATCGAGCCCCTCCGCCCCGGCGAGCGCAATTGCGGCCGGCGCGAGTTCGGCAAGGCTCGCCGGATCGCAGCCGAGCACCGCGGTGCGCTTCATGAAATCGAGCACGCCGAGGCCGGAGGCGAAGCGGGCCGAACGGGCGGTGGGCAGCACATGATTGGTGCCGCCGACATAATCGCCCACCGCTTCGGGGGTGTGATGGCCGAGGAAGATCGCACCGGCATTGCGGATGCGCGGCAGCAGGGCGCGCGGATCGTCGACGGCGAGCTCGACATGCTCGGAGGCGATGCGGTTGGCGAGTTCCACCGCCTCGGCGAGGGAGGCGACGGTGATGATGGCACCGAATTGCTGCCAGCCCTCCCGCGCGATGTCGGCGCGCGGCAGGCGTTCGAGCTGGCGCTCGACTTCGTCCTCAACGACATCGGCGAGGGCCGGATCGATAGTGACGAGGATGGACTGGGCCCCTGCCCCGTGCTCGGCCTGGGCGAGCAGATCGGCAGCCACCCAGGCCGGGTTTGCCGACCCGTCGGCGATGACGAGCACCTCGGAGGGGCCGGCGATCATGTCGATGCCGACGGTGCCGAAGACCTGCCGCTTGGCGGCGGCGACATAGGCGTTGCCTGGCCCGACGATCTTGGCGACCGGGGCGATGGTCTCGGTGCCATAGGCCAGCGCTCCGACGGCCTGCGCGCCGCCGACGCGGTAGATCTCGCTGACCCCGGCGATGCGGGCGGCGGCGAGCACGGCGTCGTTGACCTCGCCACGCGGAGTCGGCACGACCATGGCGATGCGCTCGACCCCCGCGACACGGGCGGGGACGGCGTTCATCAGCACCGAGGAGGGATAGGAGGCGAGCCCGCCCGGCACATAGATGCCGGCGGCGTCGACCGGGGTCCAGAGCGTGCCGAGAGTGACGCCGATGGCGTCCTCGTAGACATGATCGAGCGGCTTCTGCTTTTCGTGGTGGGCCCGGATGCGGTCATGCGCGACCAGCAGCGCCGCGCGGACATCGGGATCGACCCGCCGCTCGGCGGCGTCGAGCTCATCGGCGCTGAAGGCCATGGTGGCCGCCGTCAGGGGCAGCTGGTCGAAGCGCTCGGTGTACGCGATCACCGCGGCGTCGCCGCGCGCGCGCACATCGGCGAGAATGGCCGCCACGGTGTCGCCGACCTCCTGCGAAGCCTCGCGCTTGGAGGCGAGGAGGGCGGAAAAGGCGGCGGCGAAACCGGCGTCGCGGCTATCGAGGCGGGCCACCATCAGGCCGCGTGCTCCGGCTTGGCGCGGGCGGCCCAGGCAGCACCGAGATCGGCGAGACGGGCCTCCAGCACCTCGACCTCGAGCCGGATCGTCGCCCCACCGGCGAAGGTCAGATCGACATGGCCGGACGGCGCCTCGGTTTGGGTGAAACGGATGGCGAGGAGCTCGAGTACCCCCTCCTGGGCGTTCGGATCGAAGCCGGAGAAGCGGACGGCGGTCACCCGATCGAAATGCAGCGCGGCGCGCTTGCGGACCCCCTTGCGCGCAGTGCCGTCCTCCCAGGCGAAGCGGTTCATCAACAGTGCGAAGCGCTGATCGGCACGGGCATAGCCCATGTCGGCGACGCGCACGACGGCATCCTGCGTCGTTGCGGAAATGACATCGAGATCTTCGGTGTCGAGCGCAATGAGCCTCAGGTCGGTCATGGCTTGGGTCCGGGTGCTATGGGCAGATGGCCGCTTAGATGGGGGCCACGCGGGTGATCTACAAGTTTGCCGTGGCGGGGGCAATCGGGTGTGGGGGGATGGGGATTAGCGAATAGCGAATAGCGAATGGCGAATAGGGAATTGGGGCGCGATGGTGCCACAGCTTTCCTCTCCCGTTTACGGGGGAGGGGGACCGCCGTCAGGCGGTGGAGGGGGTGCCGCTTGCGCGGAGGTGGGGTTGGTCCCCCCGCTCTAGGGCGATTTCGGAATAGGTGGCGCTTGGCTCTATCGCGCGTGGGGCACCCCCCTCCACCACGCTGCGCGTGGTCCCCCTCCCCCGTAAACGGGAGAGGATGGGCGCGGTGCGGGTTGCGCGATCGTGCCTTCACCCACGCCAATTGATCCGACAGCCCATGGGCTTCGGAGTTTTCCAGTGACCCCTGCCCATCGGGCAGGTGAAGCGGGGCCGGCGAGGCTTGGTCCTCGCGCGGGTAGTCCGCAAGTGAATGAGGCTCGCGCCTCGCCGGCCGACCGG
>VFQR01000715.1_pt1 | contig 36342 bp, 38 predicted proteins | sample 3512321 | NCBI WGS metagenome assembly VFQR01 (sample SAMN10412374, study PRJNA504923) | tailings metagenome | isolation source: Relicate 3 Philex TSF1 revegetated site | place: Philippines: Tuba, Benguet | collected 2017-08-29 | reverse complement strand
CGGCACGATCGTGCAGCGCCGACCCGACGGCGGCGTCCGGGTCGTCGGTCGCTTCGGCGTCGCACGGTGGGACGGTGCGGGGTGGTCCGTCGAGCCGCGGATCGACACGTGGCTCCACCGTGCCAGCTGCGGGCTCGCCGCCGACGAGACCGGCGTGCTCGACCGGCTCCTGCGCTTCGCCGTCCATGATCTCGGGGCTGCCGGCATCGGTGCGCTCCTGGTGCTCGGTGGGCAGCAGGGAGACGGGGTGGAGCACCGGCTCGTGGATCCGCCCCCGCTGCGACTGGACCGTGCCACCGACCTCGGCCCGCTGCGCCACGTGCTGGCCCAGGTCGACGGCGCGGCGATCTTCGACGCCGGCGGGGTGCTGCGGCAGTTGGGCGTCCGGCTGGTGCCCTCCATCGAGTCCGAGGCCGCGGTCGATGCGTTCGGCGGCACCCGTCACACGTCGGCGCGCCGCTACAGCGCCGACGACCCCACCGCCACGGTCGTCGCCGTCAGCGAGGACGGCCCGGTCACCGTGTTCCGTGCCGGCGAGGTCGTCGGCCGCTCCCGCACGGAACCGCCGGTGGATGTCCAGCACCGCGAGCGATGAGAGGATGCGTCATGGACGCGAGGATCCGATGACCGAACGTGACACACGGCGGTGGCCGCCGGTCCCACTCGCCGATTGGCAGGACAGCCGCGACACCCTGCATCTCTACACACAAGTGATCGGGAAGGTCCGCCTCGCCAACGAACCCCTGGTCAACCACTGGTGGAACAGCACCCTGTACGTGACGGCGACCGGGCTCACCACGTCGCTGATGCCACACCCGACCGGGCGAGCGTTCCAGATCGACTTCGACCTCTGCGGCCACCGACTCGACATCGTCACGGTCGACGGCGCCCGCCGGTCGTTGCCGCTCGAGGACCGCTCGGTCGCGGACTTCCACCAGGCGGTGATGGCGATGCTCGACGAACTCGGGCTGGCCACGACGATCTGGCCGGTGCCCGTCGAGATCCCCGACGCCATCGCGTTCCCCGACGACCACACGCACGCCCGGTACGACCCCGACGCCGTGCACCGGTTCTGGCTCGCGCTGGTCGAGATGCAACGGGTGCTCAACGTGTTCCGCGCCCGGTTCGTCGGCAAGGCCAGCCCGGTCCACCTGTTCTGGGGCGCGCTCGACCTCGCCTACACCCGATTCTCCGGCCGGCCCGCGCCCGCCCATCCGGGCGGCGCGCCGAATTGCGGACCGCACGTGATGTGGGAGGCCTACTCCCACGAGGTGAGCAGCTGCGGCTACTGGCCCGGCCCGCCCGGTGAGGAGGGCGTCTTCTACGCCTACGCCTATCCGGAACCGCCCGGCTACCGCGACACCACCGTGGGGGTCGCTGGTGCGCGTTGGGACGACGACCTCGGCGAGTTCATCCTCCCCTACGAGCTCGTACGCACCGCCGACGACCCCGACGCGGTCCTGTTCGCGTTCCTGCAGTCCACCTACGACGCCGCCGCCACCACCGCTGCCTGGGACCGGGCCACGCTCGACCGACCGGACGGAACATGGCTGACACCTGCACCAGCAGCCGCTGCCCGGACTGCGAACGGATCGGCTGATCAGACTCAGTAACCCGAGCCCGGGGCGCTTCAGGGTTCGTCCGGGATGTCGCGCGTCATAGGCAAGCTTCGGCGGGGTGTCCAAGGCGCGCCTGATCGTCACTGCTGTTGTCGTCGAGGGTCGTTCGCAGGCCCAGGTCGCCCGGGACTATCAGGTGTCTCAGGGATGGGTTTCGCGACTGGTCGCCCGCTACCGCGCTGATGGTGATGCTGCGCTCGAACCGCGATCAAGACGCCCGCGGACGCGACCGCGCCAGACATCTGCGGCGACGGCCGAGCTGGTGGTGGACCTCCGCCGAACCCTCACCCGCCAAGGGCTTGACGCCGGCCCCGTCACCATCGCCTGGCACCTCCACCACCACCATCACATCGCCCTGTCGCGGGCGACGATCTACCGGATCCTGCGCCGCGCCGAGCTCGTCGTCCCGGAGCCGAAGAAGAAGCCACGCTCGTCCTACGTCCGCTTCCAGGCCGAACAACCCAACGAGACCTGGCAGTCCGACGTCACCCACTGGCGGCTCGCCAACGGCGTCGACGTGGAGATCATCACCTGGCTCGACGACCACTCCCGCTACGCCCTGTCCGTCAGCGCGCACCTCCGCGTCACCGGCCGAACCGTGCTCGCCACCTTCCGCACCGCCACCGACACGCACGGCATCCCGTTCTCGACCTTGACCGACAATGGCCTGATCTTCACCACCCGCTTCGCCCAAGGCGGCATCACCAGCCGCAACGCATTCGAGACCGAGCTCGTCCGCCTCCGGGTCCGCCAGAAGAACTCCCGCCCGAACCACCCGACCACCTGCGGCAAGGTCGAACGCTTCCAACAGACCATGAAGCGCTGGCTGCGGGCCCAACCAGCCGCCGCCTCACTCGAGGCGCTGCAGCAGCTGCTCGACCACTTCGTCGAACCACTACAACCACCGCCGCCCGCACCGCTCCCTCACCCATCACGCCACCCCAGCCGCGGCCTACGCCGCCCGACCCAAAGCCAGCCCCAACACCAACACCACCAGCGACCACCGCGTCCGCCACGACCGCATCGACAAGACCGGCAAAGTCACACTCCGCCACCACGGCACCCTGTTCCACATCGGCATCGGCCGACCCCTCGCCGGCGCCCCCATCCTCCTCCTCGTCCACGACCTCGACATCCGCATCATCCACGCCACCACCGGCGAGATCATCCGCCAACTCACCCTCGACACCACCCGCACCTACCAACCCACCGGCGCCAAACGAGGCGGACCCAAACGCCCCTACGGACCCCGAAAAAGCAAGAAGCCCGAACCCTGACGTGGGTTCAGGCCTTGCCGATGTCTCGCGACATCACAGGGTGGAGCTGGGGGGAATCGAACCCCCGTCCATCAGGCGATGCACGCCCGTGCTACGACCATTCCCGACTTCCTCCCTGTCGCTGGGAGACCGGCGGGTCGGTCAGCCGTCGGTCACCCGGCGGCCCGCGGGTCGTCTTTCCGGCCTGTCAGCAGGCTTTCCTGCGGTCAGCGGTCTTCCCCGCCGCCATCCCCCGCTTCTGTTGCCGGGCTGCGGTGGATCGGCCCCGTGCGCCATCACTGGTCACGATGTCTGTCGGATCACCTGAAGATCAGGCGGCGACAGCGAACTGCTCGTTGGCAATTCTTGGTGGTTGCCCCGTTTAGCGAGTCTGAGCAACTCGGGTCGCACGTCCGCACAAGGAAACTGATGTCGAAACCTGTCAGCCCCCGGTTGGAGTGAGGCCGCCAGTGTACCGGGCCGCCCGGGTGGCCACGTCCGTAGCCTGGCAGCCATGGAGCGCACGGTTCCTCGCGCGACCGAGCTCGCCAGCAAGCGAGCGATCCTCGCCGCCTTCGCCCGCACGGGCTCGGCACGGGTGATCGCTCCGGTGGTGGCCGTGCTGGTGACGGCGCGGGTGCTGGCCGGCGGCTGGGGGCGCGGTGACGTGATCGTGGTCCTCGGGTTGCTGGTCGTCGCCGGCCCGCTCGAGTGGTGGATCCACCGCACGCTGCTGCATGCGTCGCCCGATGCGTGGACGAGCAGGCGCCTCGGCACGGGCTCCGGCCACCGCGAGCACCACCTCGACCCGCCCGAGCTGCGCTGGCTCCTGCTGCGCACCGTCGACGCCGCCGTGTTCCTCGTGGTGCTGGCGGTCGGAGCTGCGGCGGTGGCCGTGCCGGTGGCTCTCCTCGCCGGCGGCGATCCTGCCCGCGCGACGCTCACCGCCGTCGCCCTCACCAGCGCCGGGCTCCTCCACTACGAGTGGACGCACCTGCTCGTCCACACCGCGTACCGGCCGCGCACCCGCTCCTACGCCCGCCTCGCCCGCAACCACCGCCGCCACCACTATCGCAACGAGCGCTACTGGCTCGGGGTGACGTCGAACCTCGGCGACCGCCTCCTGGGGACGCTGCCGGCGGCCGACGACGACGTCCCCCGGTCGCCCACCGCCCGCTCGCTCGCCTCCTGAGGTTCGCCCGCTCGGGCGCTCCAGCGCGACCAGATCCGCGCCGATAGGAGGACGTGATGGATCACGACGCGCTGCTCGAGGACGCGCGCACGGGGGATCCGACGGCGTGGCGCCACGTCCACGATGAGCTCGCGCCGGCGGTGGCGGGCTACCTGCGCCTGCAGGGCGCGAGGGACGTGGACGACCTCGTCAGCGAGGTGTTCCTCGGCGTGTTCCGTGGCCTGCCGAGCTTCGACGGCACGTGGGAGCGGTTCCGCTCGTGGGTGTTCGTCATCGCCCACCACCGCCTCGTCGACGAGCGCCGCCGGAGCGCCCGTCGGGTCGAGGCCACCCTGCCGGAGGGGGCCGACGTGGCGGCGGCCGGTCCGGAGGACGAGGCGCTCGACCAGGTGGCGACGGCCGGCGTGGTCGCCCGATGCGCAGCGCTGCCGCCGGACCAGCGCGACGTGCTCCTCCTGCGCATCATCGGTGACATGACCGTGGAACAGGTCGCCGACGCGCTGGGGAAGACGCCCGGTGCCGTGAAGGCGCTCCAGCGGCGAGGGCTGGCGCGGCTTCACCAGATCTTGACGAGCGAGGGCGTACCCCTGTGAGCCTCTTCGACGATGACGAGGCCGAGATGACACGGCACCGCTTGCTCCACGATGACGACGTCGAGGCCATCCTCGGCGGACGGCCCGTCCCCGACGACCTGCACCACCTCGCCCGCTTCGTGGAGGAGGTGCGTGAGGCCGCCACGGGTGGACCTCCCGCACCCTCGGCGACGCTCGCCGCCGTCCTGCGCGACGGCGGGGCCACGCCGGCGCGTGCCTCCCGCCGCACCTCGGCGGCGCGATCGATCGCCGCCAAGGCCGCCTTCGCCTCGGCGGTCGCGGTGGCGGTGGTCGGCACGGGCGCGGCTGCCGGCGGCCTCCCCTCGGGCGTGCAGAGCGCCGTCGAGGCGGCGGTGCGGACCGTCACGCCGTTCGAGGTGCGTGGGACGCCGGCACCGGACGAGCCGGTGGTCCTGGAGGACGAGCTCGAGCCCGAGCCGGTGGTGGACACCACGGTGCCCGGCCCCGCCGAGGGACAGAGCTTCGGCGAGTGGGTGAGCGAGCAGGCGCACGCCGACGACGGGAAGCCCGGCGTCGACGGCGCGGTGATCAGCGCAGCCGCGCGCGCCAAGGCCAAGGACGAGGAGTGCCCCGCCACCACGCTCCCCGAAGCCGAACCGGGAGCGGAGACCGAGACCGACGCCTCGCTGCCGGAGGGCGACGAGGAGTGCGACGAGGAGGACGGCGAGGGCCACGGGCGGCCGGAATCGCCGGGCCAGCACGGCCGCGACCGTGCGGCGCAGACGCCGGCGGCCACCGCCCCAGGCCTCACGGGCGAGTACCCGGGCCGCGGCCACGGGCGCGGGCACTCGGATGGCGAGGACGAGGCACCGTCCACGAGCGTCGCCGAGGAGCCTGCCGACCCGTCGAGCCTGCAGGGTGGTGGCGGGCCGCCGTCCGACCGTGGACGGCCCGGTCGAGGCGGCGACCACGGCCCCGGCAACGGGCCGGGCAACGGCAAGGGCAAGGGGCCGGGGAGGCCCTGACGAGGCGCCCTCAGCGGCGGTCGCTGCGCAGCCGCCGCGCGTGCAGCAGCGGCAGCGCGAACCACAGCGTGCCGAGCGCCACCAGCGTCACGCCGCCGAACGCCACACCCCACTCCCCGGAGTGGAACACGAACCTGGCCACCACGAACACGGCGGTGGCGACCGTCAGTGACAGCAACCCCATCCCGATGATCGTCAGCAGCACGGCGGCGCCGAGGCGCTCGGACCGGTCGAGGTCGGGAGCGAGGCGGTGGTAGGCGGTGGGCGCCATCAGGATGACGATGGTCAGCGCCACGCCGAGCAGCGCCGCCGAGTACACGTCGTTGCCGAAATCGTCCAGCTCCTCGAAACGGGCGCTGAACGGGGCAGTGAGCATGAACGCGAACAGCACCTGCACGCCCGGGAGGATCGTCCGCAGCTCCTCCAGCAGCTCGCGGTAGCGCTCCCGGTCCTCTTCCCGCTGGGGTTCGTCGTCGTCGGTCACGGGCCGCATCGTCACCCGAACGGGCCACGGCCAAACGTTCAGGTCGGGCGACGGTGCGCCGCGGCCCACGCCGCCACCGCGTCCAGAGCCCCAGGGTCGGCCAGCGAGCCGCGCGACGCCACCTCCTCGGCCGGGCGACCGAGGAGCATCCGCTTGATCGGCACCTCCAGCTTCTTGCCCGACAGGGTGCGGGGGATGGCGGCCACCCCGTCGATCACGTCCGGTACGTGCCGCGGTGACAGCTGCGTGCGCAGGACGCCGCGGATCCTGCCGCGGAGGTCGTCGTCGAGCTGGTGTCCCGGTGCACAGGCCACCAGCAGGATCAGCTCGCCGGACCCGCCCTCGGGGTCCTCGAGGTGGACGACCACGCTGTCGGCCACCTCCGGCATGGCCTCGACCACGGCGTAGAAGTCGCTCGTGCCGAGTCGCACGCCGCCGCGGTTGAGCGTGGCGTCCGAGCGGCCGGTGATCTCGCACGCCCCGTCGTCGTGGAACGTGATCCAGTCGCCGTGGTGCCAGCGCCCGGGGAAGACCTCGAAGTAGGTGGCCCGGTACCGCGACCCGTCGTGGTCGCCCCAGAGCCCCACCGGCATCGACGGCATCGGCGTGCCCACCACCAGCTCCCCCGTGACGCCCGGCGGGCACGGCGCGCCGTCCGGGTCGACGGCCTGCACGTCACATCCGAGGAGTCGGGCGCTGATCTCGCCGGCGCGCACCGGCACCAGCGGCACCGCGCCGACGAACGCGGTGCACACGTCGGTGCCCCCGCTGATGGAGTTGGGCTGCACCTGGGAGCCGACGGCGTCGCGGATCCACCGGAAGCCGTCGGCGGGCAGCGGTGCGCCGGTGGAGCCGATCTGGCGCAGGCGGGAGAGGTCGTGCTCGGTGCCCGGCGTCAGGCCGGCCTTGCGGCAGGCCATCAGGAACGGGGCGCTCACGCCCAGCACGTCGAGCTGCTCCTCGGCGGCGATGCGCCACAGCGTGGACAGGTCCGGCGAGGCGGGATCACCGTCGAAGAGCACGATGGTCGTGCCCACCATCGGTCCCGAGACGAGGAAGTTCCACATCATCCACCCGGTGGTGGTGAACCACATGAACCGCTCGCCGGGGCCGAGGTCGTGGTGCAGCGACAGCACCTTCGAGTGCTCGACCGTGATCCCGCCGTGGCCGTGCACGATCGGCTTCGGGAGGCCCGTGGTGCCGGACGAGAACAGCACGTACAGCGGGTGGTCGAACGGCACGGGCTCGAACGCGAGCTCGCCGGGCTCGCCTGTCAGCTCGTCCCACGTGAGCACGCGCACGCCGTCGCCGAATCGGGGGAAGCCGCAGCCGAGGTAGGGGAGGGTGACGACGTGGCGCACGCTCGGCAGCGCGCCGACGATCTCCGCCAGCTCCCCGGTGCGGCCGATGTCGCGGCTGCCGTAGCGGTAGCCGTCGACCGCCAGCAGCACCGTCGGCTCCAGCTGCGACCACCGGTCCACGACGGCGCGCACGCCGAACTCCGGCGCGCACGACGACCACACCGCCCCGAGGCTCGCCGTGGCGTAGAAGGCGACGAGGGTCTCGGCGATGTTCGGCAGGAAGGCGGCGACACGATCGCCCCGGCCGACGCCGAGGCGGATCAACCCCTCGCGACACCGGCCCACCGCCTCGCGCAGATCGTCGGCCGACAGCTCGACGCGCTCCCGCGTCTGCGACAGGGAGACCAGGCCACCGCCGCCTGCGAGCACGTGCTCCGCGTAGTTCAGCGTCGCGGCGGGGAACCAGCGCGCGCCGGGCATCGCCCGGGAGGCGAGCACCTCGGTCGGGCGGTCGTGCCAGCGGACGCCGGCCCACTCGGCCCAGGCCGCCCAGAACGCCGCCGGCTCCGCCAGCGACCACGCGAGGAGCGGCTCGTACCCGTCGAAGCCGTGCGCGACCGCGAACCGGCCCACCCGCGTCCGCTCCAGCGCGTCGCCGGGCGGGACCCACACCACCTCGCCTCGTGCGTCCGTCACGGCCGGCGCATCCCGAACCACTCGAACAGCACGTCGTCCCACGCCGCTGCCTCCACCGCCACAGGATCGCCCACCACGCCGCCGCGCCGGAACTTCAGCCGGTCGCCGAGCAGCCACACCCGGTCGCCGCTCGTGGCGTCGAGCGCCCGGGTGGCGAACGGCTTGTCGCGGAAGTAGCCGTTGCCGGCACCCGCCGCCAGCGCGTCGCTGCGCACCTGGAACTCGGGCAGCTTCCGTGGCGTGGGGTCGACGACGTACTGCAGCGCCCACTCGCCGTCGGCGCCGAGCTGCAGGTGGTGCAGCTCGCCGTCGTGCTGCTCGAGGCGAGCCGGGCGGGGCGCCAGGTCCTGCACCTCCGCGGTGCCCGTGAGCAGCGGCGCGAGCACCGAGTCTCCGAAGCCCACGTCGGCCAGCCATCGCTCGCCGTCGGCCTCGACGAGGAGGCACAGGTGGTCGAGCGCGGGGCCCAGCTCGGCAGCATCGGCGTCCCACACCCGTGCCGAGCACGCGGTGACCGGGAAGCCGATGGCGGCGAGCAGCGAGCCGAACGCCGAGTTCAGCTCGAAGCACCAGCCGCCGCGACGGCGCTGCACCACCTTCGGCACCGACCAGTCGGGCGTCGTCCGCTGCGCCGCGCCGGCGACCACGTCGAGGTTCTCGAACGCGACGGAGGTCAGGTGCGCCGCCTGCAGCGCGGCGAGCGTGGCCGCGTCGGCTCGCACCGGTCCCTCGTGACCGATGCGCGCGAGGTACGCGTCCACGTCCACCGCGGCGTCGAACCCGGCGCTCAGGAGACGTCCTTCCCCTTCTGCTGCCGCCCGAGGGCCCGCTGCATCTCCCGCTGCGTGTCCCGCTCGGCGAGCGCCTGGCGCTTGTCGGCCTTCTTGCGGCCCTTGCCCACGCCGAGCTCCACCTTCACCCGCCCGTCGCGGAAGTAGAACGAGAGCGGCACGAGCGCCACCCGCTCCTGGTTCACCCGCGCCTCGAGCTTGTCGATCTGGTTGCGGTGCAGGAGCAGCTTGCGCGGCCGGTCCGGGTCGTGCGCCCCCACCCCGTGGGCGAACTGGTACTGGGGGATGTGCACACCGTCGAGCCACACCTGGTCGCGGATCACCCTGGCGAACGCGTCGGCCAGGCGGACCTGGCCCTCGCGCAGCGCCTTCACCTCGCTGCCCTGCAGCACGATCCCGCACTCGACCGTGTCGTCGATGGCGTAGTCGTGCCGGGCGCGGCGGTTGGAGGCGATGAGCTTCGTCCCCGTCCTGTCGTCGCCGCGCGGTGCTGCCATGGCCTCACGAGGCTACCTGCGGGACCCGCGCGCCTCAGCGGGACGCGACGAGGAGGACCAGGCCGGCGAGGACGACCGCCGAGGCGATCGAGCGCCGCCAGCCCGGCGCCTCGGCGAGCATCCGCGAGCCGGCGAAGGCGGCGATGAGCACGCTCGACTCGCGCAGCGCGGTCACGTAGCCCACCGGCGCGCGGCGGAACGCCTCCTGCACCATCCCGTACGTGACGAGCGAGGCCACGCCCAGCGCGGCGTAGCGGCGCCCGTTGGCGCGCATGGCCGCCACCATCGCCCGGCGGCGCCCGGTGGCCAGCCCGAACAGCGTGTTGGTGGTGCCGGTGCCCACGAAGGAAGCCAGCGCGTAGAGCGGCGTGTCGACGGCGCGGATGCCACGGGCGTCGGCGAGGGAGTAGCCGCCGATGGCCACCGCCACCACCAGCGCCGACACCACGGCGGGCCCGCCGCCGCGCCCGGCGAGCAGCGCGAGGCCGCAGGCCACCACCGCCACCGCGGCGAGGCCCAGCCCGCCGAGGTCGTCGCCCAGCAGCACCACGCCTCCCACCGCGGCGAGGAGCGCGCCTCCGCCGCGCGCCATCGGGTACACGAGCGAGAACTCCCCGTGGTCGTAGGCTCGGGCGAGGAACACGCAGTAGGGGAGGTGGATCAGGCCGGACACGGCCGCCCAGAGCCACCCCTCGGCGGGGATCCCGCCGGCGAGCGTCAGCCACACCAGGCCGATCGCGCCGGCGATGGTGAACTGCCCCCAGAGGGCGAGGTACCGGTCGCCGCCCTGCTTCACGGCCAGGTTCCAGCCGGCGTGCAGCACGGCCGCGCCGAGGGCGAGGGCGGTCGCGAGCAGCACGGGCCGGCGACGCTATCCGCCGCTACTGTCCGCGCCGTGCACCCCGCCACCGCGCCCCTCACGGTGCCGTCGACGGCCTACGCGGCCATGGTCGGCCACATGTACGACGGCTACCCGCTCGAGGCCTGCGGCCTGCTCGTGGGCCGGGGTGACCGCGTCCAGCGCTTCGTCCCGTGCCGCAACGCGGCGGCCTCGGCCCGGGTCTACACCGTGGAGCCGATGGACCACCTCCGCGCCGAGCGGGAGGCGGAGGCGGACGGGCTCGAGGTGATCGGGGTGGTGCACAGCCACACCCACAGCGAGCCGTACCCCAGCCCCACCGACGTCGCCCAGGCGCCGGATCCGGGCTGGCACTACGTGATCGTCGGCCTGAAGCGGGAGGCGCCGGAGACGCGCAGCTATCGCATCGTCGACGGGGAGGTGTCGGAGGAGCCGCTCCTCGTCAGCTCGCGGTAGATTGTTGACGAATCCGATCTGATTTCAGGAGAGGGGCGTCGATGATCCCGGCCACCAGCGTGCTCGATCTGATCGGCAACACGCCGATGGTCGACGTCAGCGTGCTCTCACCCAACCCCGACGTGCGGATCGTGGCCAAGCTGGAGAGCCAGAACCCGTTCGGGTCGGTCAAGGACCGCATCGCCCTCAGCATGATCGAGCAGGCCGAGAAGGAGGGGGCACTGAGCCCCGGCCAGACGATCATCGAGCCCTCGTCCGGGAACACCGGGATCGCTCTCGCCGCCATCGCCCAGCTGAAGGGCTACCCGATCAAGATCGTCATGCCCACCAGCGTGTCGATCGAGCGGCGGCAGATGCTCGAGGTGTTCGGCGCGGAGCTCATCCTCACCCCCGGCGAGGAGGGCAGCAACGGTGCCGTCCGCCGAGCGCAGCAGCTGGCCGCCGAGCATCCGGAGTGGTGCTTCCTCTACCAGTACGGCAACGAGGCCAACCCCCGCGCCCACTACGAGGGGACCGGCCCGGAGATCCTGCGCGACTGCCCGGAGGTGACCCACTTCGTGGCCGGTCTCGGCACCAGCGGGACGCTCATGGGCACCGGCACCTACCTCAAGCAGCACAAGCCCGAGGTGAAGGTGGTCGCCGTCGAGCCGCCGCTCGGTGAGCGCGTGGAGGGCCTCCGCAACCTCGACGACGGCTACATCCCGCCCGTGTTCGACATGTGGGACGGCTCGCAGGTGCTCGATCGCAAGCGCGTCGTCCGCCCCCGCGAGTCGCTCGAGTGGACCCGTCGCCTCGTGCGCGAGTGCGGCGTGTTCGCCGGCATCTCGAGCGGCGCCGCCCTGGCCGGCGCGGCCAAGGTGGCCGGCGAGATCGACGAGGGCGTGATCGTGTTCATCGTCTGCGACGGCGGGTGGAAGTACCTCTCCACCGGCGCCTACACCGACGATCTCGACGAGGCCGAGCAGAAGGCCGAGCAGATCATCTACTTCTGAGGGCGGTTGCGTCGGATGAACACGGGGTAACGCCCGGCTCGCATGCCGACGAACCCCCCCGAGGTGCAGAGCGGGCGCCGCGTGGTGCCCCGACTGCGGCCGGACCAACTCCGCCGCCTCGCTGCCGCCCCACCCGAACCCGGCCGCCGCGGTGATGTCGTGGCGTGGTCCGTGCGCCCCGAGCCCGTGCTCCGGTGGCTGCTGGTGACCATCGGCGCACTCACGCTCGCGAGCCTCGTCTCGTTCTCGCTCAGCCAGCTCCTGCCCGACGTCCCCGGCCTCGGATCGACCGCCACGCTCCTCTCGCTCAACGACGAGGCCAACGTGCCCACCAGCTTCGCGTTCCTGCAGCTGGTGGTGTGCGCCCTGGCCGCCGCCGCGGTCGCGGCGCTCGTCCGCCGTCAGGGGCGGCCCGGTGCGGCGCACTGGCTCGGCGTCGCCGCCGCCCTCCTCGCCGTGGGCTTCGACGAGCTGCTCACGCTCCACGAGCGCCTCAACGACTCGATGACGGCCCGGACCGGTGCGTCGAGCCTCTCGCAGGCGTGGGTGATCCCGGCGCTCGTCGTGGTGGCGGTGCTGACGGTGGTCTTCGTCCCGTTCGTGCGCCGCCTGCCCCCGCCCGTGCGCCGTCGCGTCGTCGTCGCCGCCGCCCTCTTCGTCGGCGGCGCAGCGCTGTTCGAGATGGCCGGCGCCCTCTACTCCGACCACGTCTCGGGCTGGTGGTTCACCTGGATGCTGTTCTGGACGGCGGAGGAGGTGTGCGAGCTCGTCGCGGTGGCGCTGATGCTCTCGGCGATCCTCCGCCACGCGCGGGATCACCTCGACCCGGTGACGCTCGAGCTCGGCACCGGCGGGACCTAGGCGGGGGCGATGCGCTGGCGCGCCGTGTCGGTGTGCCGGCCGACGGGCACGTGGCGGCCGGCCGCGGCCAGGCCCACCACGGGCATGTTCGCGTAGATGGCCTCCCAGTTCCCGGCCGGCACCCGGTAGGTCTCGTGGAACACGCCCACGTCGCCGCTCGAACCGATGCGCTGGTTGTAACGGCGCCACGCCGCGAGGTGGGGGTCGTCGGCCGAGCGGGCGAAGCGCTCGAGGTGCTCGAAGCTGCGCCAGTGCTGCACCAGCGTCACGGTCCGCCCGGCCCACATGGTGCGCACCGCGAGCAGGCCCTTGTCGGGGTGCGCGAGCAGCTCGCGCAGCATCGGCCCCATGGCCGTCGCCACGGGCAGCCAGCGGTGCACCGTCCAGAGCTTGTTGATCCGCATGCCGATGATGAACACCACGACCTCGCCGTCGAGCTCGGCGGTGTGGCGGCCGGGGTGGATGGTGGTGGCCATGCGGTGGGCTCCTTCAGGGTCGAACGGATAGTGACACTCTCCATCATGGAGAGTGCCACTCACCATCTAGGCTGTCAAGGGTGCGGATGGCCGAGCTGGCGAGGACGACGGGCGTGCCGGTGGCGACGCTCAAGTACTACGCCCGCGAGGGGCTGCTGCACCCCGGCACGGCCACGGCCGTGAACCAGGCCACGTACGACGCGTCGCACGTCCGCCGCGTCCGCCTGGTGCGGGCCCTGCTCGACCTCGGTCGGCTGTCGATCGCCGACGTGCGCCAGGTCGTGCGCGCCGTCGAGGACGACGCCCTGTCCATCCACGAGGCCTTCGGCGTCGCGCAGGACGCCATGGTCCACACCCGCCGGCGGGACGAGCCGCTGCTCGAGCCGGCGTTGCGGGAGGTGGACGCGTTCCTGCGCCGCCACGACCTGCACGTCCGCGCCGAGGCCACCGCCCGGCTGATGCTCGCGGAGGCGCTCGTCTCGCTCACCCAGTTCGGCTGGGGCCACACGCCGCGCAGCGCCGAGGGCGTGGTCGCCGGCGAGGTCTTCGACCCCTTCGTCCCTGCGCTGCGCGCCCAGGCGGCGTTCGAGGTGTCGACCATCCCGGACCACCTGCACCGCAGCGAGCAGGTGGAGTACACGGTGGTGGGCACCGTCGTGTGGGAGACCGCCGCCGCGGCCATCCGCCGCCTGGCACTCGAGGACGCGAGCGGCCGCCGGGCCGGTGGTCCGGGTTAGGGTCCTCCCTCCGATGGACCTGACGGAGCGCCCGATCGGGATGTTCGACAGCGGCTTCGGTGGCCTCACCGTGGCCCGCGCCGTCATCGACCTGCTGCCCCACGAGCACCTGGTCTACGTGGGCGACACCGGCCGCTACCCGTACGGCTCGAAGCCGCAGGCCGAGGTCGCCGCTCATGCCCGCCAGATCGGCCGCCACCTCGTCGACGAGCACGGGGCGAAGGTGGTGGTCGTCGCGTGCAACACGGCGGCGTCCGCGATCGACCTGGCGGGGGAGCTCCCCGTGCCGGTGATCGGCGTCATCGAGCCCGGCGCCCGGGCCCTCGTCGCCGCCACCCGGTCCGGCGCGATCGGCGTCATCGGCACCGTCGGCACCATCGGCTCCGGCTCGTACCAACGCGCGGTGGCCGCGGCCGCCGGGAGCTCCGAGCTCCACCTCACGTGTGCGGCCTGCCCGGGCTTCGTCGAGTTCGTCGAGCGCGGCGTGGTGGTGGGCGACGAGGTGACCGTGCTCGCCGAGCGGCTCCTCGCCCCGGTCGTGGAGGCGAAGGTGGACACCCTGCTGCTCGGCTGCACCCACTACCCGTACCTCGCCCGCGTGATCGGCGACGTCGTCGGCCGCGACGTCGTGCTCGTGTCGTCGGCCGACGAGACGGCGTTCGCCCTGCAGCGCCTCCTCGCCGACACCGGCCTCGCCCGCACGGCCGGCACGGCCCGGCACCGCTTCCTCTCCTCCGGCGACGTCGAGTGGTTCCGCGCCCTCGGCCGCCGGCTGCTCGGGCCCGAGCTCGTCGCGGCCGAGCCCGTCCGCTTCGACCGAAACCTCCCGGAGGACCCATGACCACCCCCAGCACCGCCCGCGCCGACGGCCGCTCACCGGCGCAGCTCCGCCCGGTGCGCTTCACCCGCGACTACACCGAGATGGCCGCCGGCAGCGTGCTCGTGGAGTTCGGTCGTACCCGGGTCCTGTGCACCGCCTCGGTGGACGAGGACGTGCCCCGGTGGATGCGCAACAGCGGCAAGGGCTGGGTCACGGCCGAGTACTCGATGCTCCCCGGTGCCTCGCCCGAGCGGATCGACCGCGAAGCCGCGAAGGGCAAGCAGAGCGGCCGGACGGTGGAGATCCAGCGCCTCATCGGCCGCTCGCTGCGCGCCGCCTGCGACATGCGCGCTCTCGGCGAGCGGCAGGTGATCGTCGACTGCGACGTGCTGCAGGCCGACGGCGGCACCCGCACCGCCAGCATCTGTGGCGGCTACCTCGCCCTCCACGACGCACTCACCCGGCTGGTGCAGCAGGGGCTCGTCGCCGCGCACCCGCTGCACTCGCGCTGCGCCGCCATCAGCGTCGGCATCGTCGGTGGCACGCCCGTCCTCGACCTGCCGTACGTGGAGGACTCGACGGCCGAGGTGGACATGAACGTGGTGATGGTCGCCCGCGACGGCGACGAGCCGCGCTTCGTGGAGGTGCAGGGCACCGCCGAGGGCGTGGCCTTCCGCCGCAGTGAGCTCGACGATTTGCTGGAGCTGGCCGCCGGCGGCATCGCGGAGATCATGCGCCTGCAGGGCGAGCTGGTGGCCGAGCCCCCTCCGCGGCGATGAGCGGGGAGGTGCTGCGCGTCGTCTGCGCCACCGCCAACCCGCACAAGGTGGCCGAGATCGAGGCGATCCTCAGCGCCTCCCTGCCGGGCACGTTCGAGCTGCTGCCTCGGCCCGCGGAGGTGGGACCGGTCGTCGAGGACGCCGGCACGCTCGAGGGCAACGCCCGCCTCAAGGCGCGCGCGGTGGCACGTGCCAGCGGGCTGCCGGCGCTGGCCGACGACACCGGTCTGTTCGTGGCTGCGCTCGACGGCGCGCCCGGCGTGGACAGCGCGTCGTACGCGGGCGCCGACGCCGGCGACGCTGCGCACCGGGCCAAGCTGCTGCGCGAGCTGGACGGCGCGGCCGACCGGCGCGCCGACTTCGTCACCGTGGCGATGGTGGTGTGGCCGGACGGCACCGAGGTGTCCGCGCGCGGCGTGTGCCCCGGCGCCATCGCCATGGGCGAACGCGGCGAGGGAGGGTTCGGGTACGACCCGGTGTTCGTGCCCGACGGGGGTGGCGGTGCCACGTTCGCGGAGATGGGAGCGGCCGGCAAGCACCGCCTCTCGCACCGCCGCCGCGCCCTCGACGCGCTGGCCGCCACGCTCGGCAGCTCCTTCGGGTGACTTGTCCGGGCCTCACGGTGCCGCGCCGGAGGCCACCCCTACACTCGCCGGAATGCCCCCGCTGCCCTGGGAACAGCGCGGCCTGCGGCGGGTGCCGCGCCAGGCACGCAGCCGAGCTCGCGTCGACGCCGTCGTCCGCGCCCTGCTCGACCTCGTCGGCTCGCCCGACGGCCGGCCGGCGCAGCTGACCACCTCCGACATCGCCGCGCGGGCGGGGATCCCCATCGGCTCGCTGTACGAGTACTTCGTCGACCTCGACGCGATCGTCGACGCCGGCGTGGCCCGCGCCCTGCGCCAGCACGAGCAGATCCTCCTCGCCTCGTACGACCGGCCGCTCGAGCGGGCCGAGGAGCTGGTCGGCGTGCTCGTGGACTCCTTCGGCCGCCTCTACGACGAGGAGCCGGCGCTCGCCGCCCTGCTCGACTCCACGCTCGTGCGCCCGCTCCACCGGCAGTGGTTCCGCGAGCACCTGGTGGAGCACCTGCGCCGCGTGGCCGTGCCGGGCAGCGAGCTCGGCGCGCTCGTGGAGCGCGACGATCTCGACACGCGGATGGACGTGTTCGTCGCGGTGTGCGACACCCTCATCCACCACGCCCGGCGCGACCCGGACGTGGAGGACCACTGCCGCGACATCCTCCGCTGCGCGATCGAGCGCGTCAGCCGCTGACCGCGCCGCGCCAGGAGAGCTCCACGACGAACCCGCGGTGGTCGCTGCCCGGCACGTCGACGTCCTCGGCCGCCAGCGCGGTGAGCCCCGTGTCGAACAGGGCGTGGTCGAGGCGCACGAACGGCGGCACCACCCGCCGGCCCATCGGCCACGACACGGACCACCCCCTCCCGACGGCCTCGTGTGCGTCGGTGAGGTGGCGCAGCACGCGGCGGAACAGCGGATGCCACCGCGACGCGTTGAAGTCGCCCACGACGACCGTGGGGAGGGCCTGGCCCGCGGCAGCCTCGGTGAACGCGGCGAGGTCGGCGCGCAGGTCGCGCAGTTGATCGCGGCTCGAGCCGGGGAGCGGGTGCACGACCAGCACCCGGAGCTGCCGGTCGCCCACCTGCAGCACGGCGTCGATGCCCGTCTGGTGCCCGACGGGCGCCACCGCACTGCCGGCGAAGGGGTACCTGCTGTACAGCGCCACCCCGTTGCGGCGGTCGGACGGCGTGCTCCGCTCGTGCGGGTAGCGGTCGTGGACGCCGCGGTCGCGCAGCGCCCGCTCGAGCTCGGGTGACTCCTCCGTCACCGCGAGCACGTCGGCGTCCGCGGCGAGGAGCGCGGCGGCGGCGTCGGCCGGCCGCTCGTTGCGGAAGTAGGCGTTGGCGTGTGCCACCCGCACTCGCGGCGCACCCGGTGCCGGTGCGGCCGGGCCGCGGTGGAGCACGACCGGAGCCGTGAGCCAGACGAGCGAGGCCGCCACCCCGGCGGCCGTCGCCGCCAGCGCCCGCTCGCCGCGCACGGCGGCGCCGACGGCGAGCGGCACCGACGGAGCGAGCACGTACGGGGTGAGCGCCTGTGCCACGTACACCGGCGGCAGACCGGTGCGCCCGAGCGCCTGCGTCAGCGAGACGCCGCCCATCCCGGCCACGGCGCCCCAGGCGAGCGCGCGGATCACCATCCGCGCAGGTCGATGGGCCAGCGCTCCACCACCTCGTCGCCGTCGGCCAGCCAGGCCACCTCGTGCAGCGCCATCGTCGGGTCGATGTGGGCGGGCACCACGTGCACACGATCGCCCGGACGGACGGCACCGTCCGGTGCGAACGTGACGTGCTCGTCGCTCAGGAACCACACCTTCCCGCCAGCTCCACGGGTGGGGTCGAGCGCCGGCGGACCGTGGTCCATGCCCATCGCCTTCAGGCCCACGTCGGCCACCGCGTGTCGCGCGCTCACGGACACGACGGTGCCCACCACGAACGCGGCCTGAACGAACGGGTGCCCGAGCCGGGCGTAGTGCGAGTCCATGAGCGCGTAGCTGCCGGCCTGCACCTCGGTCACGTGGCCACCCGCCGGGCCGTCGGAGGGGCGGTGGCGGTGGTAGGTCCCGGTCCCCCCGGCGCTGACCACGTCGCCACCCACGGCCGCGTGCGCGGCGAGCAGCAGCTCCACCGATGCACGCACCGCGACCTCGTCCTCGCTCATCATCAGGTGGCCCTCGTAGCCCATCACGCCGCGCACCTCGAGCCCGGCCGCACGGGCCCGCTCGGCCAGCGCACCGGCGTGCTCGGGCCGGCAGCCGCAGCGCGGCAACCCCACGTCCACGTCGACCAGCACCCGGCGGATGCCGGCGGCGGCCGCTGCGTCGACGGTCTCGGGGGAGTCGACGGCGACCGTGACGGACGCCTCGCCCTGCACGGCTGCCATCGCCGCCAGCCGGTCCGGATCGAGGCACTCGTTCGCGAGGAGCAGGTCGTCGCCGAGGCCGGCGCGCACCATGCCGAGCACCTCCCGCGGGGTGGCACAGGTGAAGCCGCGATGCCCACGGGCGGCCTGCTGCGCGGCGACGGACGTGCACTTGTGGGCCTTCACGTGGGGCCGCAGGTGCGTGCCCGGCAGCGCGGCCGCCATGGTGGCGAGGTTCGCGGCCAGCGCCTCCGCATCGACCACGAGCGCCGGGGTGGGGAGGTCGTGCACCTTCATCCTGGGGCGACAGTAGCGAGGGCCGTTTGGCGGCGGCGGTGGCGGCGCACACTGGGGGGCATGGCCACCCGTGCGCCCACGCTCGTCCCCGCGCCCGTCGCGAGCGGAGCAGCCGTGGCGCGGAGGCTCCTGCTCAGCCTGGCGGTGCTGGCGATGATCGGGACGGTGCTGGGGCTGGTGATGGTCGACCGCCTCGGGCGTTCGTACCGGCAGGGCCTGGAGGTCGCCCGCGACAGCGCGGTCGTGGCCGCGGCAGGCACCACACAGGTCGGGCAGCTGGCCTCCGACGTGACGGAGCTGGCCGTCGCGGCCACGGAGGCGCTGGTCCAGTCGCGAGCGGTGGTGGAGTCGGCGGCCGCGTCGACGGAGGAGGTGGGGCTCGCGATGAGCACCAACCTGGCGGACGCGGTGGCGGGCACCGCCAGCATGGCCCGCAACCTGGCCGGCTTCATCGAGACCGCCGCGCGGTTCATCCCGGGCAACCAGGGCGCGGTCACGGCCGATCTCCGCTCGGTCTCGGAGGGCCTGGCTCCGGTGCCCGACCAGCTCCGCTCGCTCGGCGACCAGTTGGCCGCCACGGCCACCGACCTGCGCACCGCCACGGCGGACCTCGACGCCGTGGTGGCCGAGCTCGAGCAGGTGGCGGCCAGCATCGAGGAGGCCAGCGGGTCGCTCACCGACATCGACGTGCTGGCCACGACCATCGCCGCGCGCGCCGGCCAGGCGCTCGACCGCTCCGCCGCCGACCTGCTCATCCTGCGGTTGCTGGTGTTGGTGCTCGGCGTGGGCACCACGGTGGCCGCACTGGCCGGCCGCCGTGCCGTCGGGGTGCTCGCCGCTCGGCACGCCGTGGTGGTGCCACCGGTGTACGTGGCGAGGGGGGAGGAGGAGCCGGAGCTGGCCCCCGCGAGTGCGGGCGGTGGGACTCGAACCCACACTCCTCGCGGAACAGGGACCTAAACCCTGCGCGTCTGCCAGTTTCGCCACGCCCGCGGCGACGCCCCGAGGCTAGACCGATGGCGAAGGCGGTGACACGGGCAGCCACCCGAGCACCAGGTGCTGCACGGTCACGTCAGTGCGCTCGAGGGGCACGTCGAGCGGCTCGATCGCCCGGGCCGCCGCCGCCCACCGGTCCGAGATGCCGGCCACCTCGGCCTCGAGCTCGCGTCGCAGGTCGAGCAGCTGCTCCTCGAGCGCGAGCACCTTCCGCTCGGCGGCGTCGATCCCTGCGTAGCCGCCGCGGCTGCGGCCGGCGGCGCGTCCGATCGAGCCGGCCACCGTCCGCGCCGAGCGCCTGCGCCCGCCGAAGATGCTGCCGAGCACGGTCCCGACGGTGTCGAGCACCTCCGCCTCGCGCCGGTCCTGGCGGCGTTGGCGGAGCACGACGGCACGGTCCTCCGCGGCGCGGACCTGCTCGCGCAGGCGGCGGAACCGTGCGTCGTAGCGCTGCTGCAGCGCGCCGATGTCGGCATCGGCCCGCCGCTGCGCCGCCTCCGCGCAACGGGCGGCGAAGCCCGCCCCGTCCTCACCGGGCCGAGCCACCAGGCGCAGCTCACGGTTCGCGGCCACGCGCAGCGGCCTCGCGCGCACGAGGTGGTCGACGAGCGCGCGCTGCAGCTTCGTCCAGAACGCCTTGGTGTGGATCGGCGCGGGGCAGGGCAGGTACGGCAGCGACGCCGGAGGCTCGGCGAGCAGGTCGCGGGGATCGTGGTCGACGGCACGGGCGCCGGCCGCGTCGATCAGCTCGTCGAGCGGGTGCACCACCGCCTCGTAGAGCTCGTCGTGGACGAGATCCGCCCTGTCGTCGTCGTAGCGGAGCGCGATGGTGGCAACCGCCGCCGCGGCGAGCACCGAGCCCCTCGCGTCGGCACCCACCTCGGCCAGCCACGGCGCAGCGGGGTCCACCCAGCGGACCACCACGCCCTCGGCCACGCGGGGCATCTGCCCCAGCGCATCGGGAGCGTCAGGGGCTCCGGGTGGCGCCGCCGCCGGTTCCTCGTGAGGCTGCTGCTCGGGCGTCAGCGCGGCGATCTGGTCGCGGGTGAGCGGGCCGCGCAGGTAGCTCATCGCCCAGCGGGTGGTGAACAGCTCCGGCTGCTCGGAGCCGGCGCGGCGGAGCACGAACTGGCGCTTGCCGAGCCCGGAGATGGTGTCGCCGAGGGCGCCGAGGTCGACTCCGCCGGTGGCAGCGCTCATGCCCTCGAGCAGGCGCTGCTTGTCGCGCTCGGTCTGCAGCCGGCCGATCATCCACGTGCCGGCGTTGGCGATGGCCTTGTAGTCGATGTCCACCGGGTTCTGTGTGCTCAGCACCACGCCCACCCCGAACGCTCGCGCCTGCTTCATGAGGGTCATGATCGGTTGCTTGGTCGGCGGCGCTGCCGTGGGCGGCAGGTAGCCCACCACCTCGTCCATGTACAGCAGCGCGCGCAGGTCGCTCGTGCCGCTCTGGCGGCGCATCCACGTGACGAGCTTCGACAGCACCAGCGTGGTGACGAACTGCCGCTCCGCGTCGGAGAGGTGGGAGGTGGTGACCACGGCGCAGCGCGCTTCGCCGCCGGGCCCGCGGAGGAGGGCGTCGATGTCGAGCGGCGGGCCCTGCATCCACGCTTCGAACGACGGCGACGCGAGCAGCCCGTTGAGGCGCAGCGCGAAGGTCTCCCGGTCGGCCGGCGGGAAGAACGCATCGAGCTCGAACACGCCGAGGCGGCGCAGGGGCGGCCGACGCACGAGGCCCACGAGGGTCGCCAGGTCGAGGTCGCGCCCCGCGGCCCACTCGGAGGTGAGCAGGTTGGCGAGCAGGATGTGCTCTCGGCTCGACAACGGGTCGGCGTCGATGCCGACCATCGCCAACAACCCGCTGACGAAGCCGTCCACCTCGTCGGCGACGGTCTCGGCGTCGGTGCCCGGCGCGGGAGCACGTAGCGACCCCACCACGTCGAGCGGCGTCCCCGCCGTGGAACCGGGCGTGTACACCGTCGTCGACGCGCTCGCCCGCAGCGCGGCCACGTCGGCGGCGCCCAGACCCCAGGCGGCGAGCCCGTCGCGCCAGGTGGCGGCCTGCTCGGCGGCAGTGGCGGGGGGCTCCACCCACGGCGCGAACTCCGACTCGGCGAGGCCTGGGAACAGCAGCGCGAGGTTGGTGAGGTCGCCCTTCGGGTCGATCAACAGGCAGGGCACGCCGGCGCGCAGCGCCTCCTCCACCAGCACCACGCCGAGGCCCGTCTTGCCGGACCCCGTCATGCCGACGATGATCCCGTGCGTCGTCAGCTCGGTGGTGCGCACCACGGTGGTGGCACCGGGCACCCGGGCACCGGTGGAGCGATCGAGTGGAGCCCCGAGGAGCAGGTCGGCCATGGGGCGCCACCGTACCCACCGTCGCCGCGTCACTAGGGTGGCGCGCATGATCCGCCTCAGCGTCCTGTATCCGGCCGGCGACGACATCACCTTCGACCACGACTACTACCGCAGCAGCCACGTGCCCATGTGCACGGAGGCGTGGAACGTGGGCGCCGAGATCGACAAGGGAGTGGACGGGCCGTACGTGGCAGCCGTGCACTTCTTCTTCGAGTCGCTCGACCAGATGCAGGCGGCGATGGCGTCGCCGAAGATCGGCGACATCAGGGCCGACGTGGCGAACTACACGAACGCGTCACCGGTCATGCAGGTGAGCGAGATCGTCTGAGCCGCTGGCTCAGGCCGCGCTGATCCGGTAGGCGCACCGACGGTCGCCGGCCAGCAGGTGTTGCTCGCGCTCCACCCGCACCGCCGGACCGAGCACGGCCCGGAACACGTCCAGCTCGCTGCGGCACAGGCTCGTGCACGCCTGCGCGGCGGTGCAGATGGGGCAGTGGTGCTCCACCAGCACGAGGTCTCCGCCGTCCGGCACCGCCTCCGCCTCGTAGCCCTCACGCGTGCGCTGCTCCGCGAGGCGGCGGACCCTGACGGCCACGCTGCCGCTGCCGACCACCGCCCGGTACTGATGCGCCTGGCGGCGGGCCCTCGCGTCGATCACCCGCTCCAGCGCCTCCTCGCCGAGCTCGACCCTGGTGGACTCGATGAGGTCGACCGTGAGGTCGACATGGCGGTCGGCGAAGGCGGTGGCCGCCGAGGCGGCGAGGCGCCACCGCGCTGCCGGCCTCCCGCGACCGATCGGCGCCGCCGTCGCCGCCGACGCCCGCTCGACCAGCCCGGCCCGCTCCATCGCCTCGAGGTGCTGGCGGACGGCGGTGTCGGTGAGGCCGAAGTGGGCCGCGAGCTCGCTGGCGCTGGCCGCGTCGACCCGCTGCAGCCGCTCGAGCAAGCGGCGCTTGGCCCCGGTCAGCTCGCCCATGCGTGCCGAGCCTACCCCCATTCCGCAAGCAGGTACTTCCGGAACTGCATGAGCGGCCCGGCGGCTTGACAGAATGTCAAGGTGACCTCGCTCGCCGACCCCGCCCACCTGCCCTCCGACACCGTGCTCGGCGACGCGCTCGAGCGCGCCTACGGGCTCGCCGATCGGGTGGTCGACGAGGCGTCGCTGACCAACAGCGTCGCCCGGTTCCGCGAGCAGGGCATCGTCCTGCCCACCTTCGCCCAGCTCGCCGCACCGGCCACCATCGACCGCTCGCTCACGGGGGGCGTGGCCATCGACGCCGCCGACCCGCGCAACCTCTGGCGCGTCCACTGGTACAACGATCTCGCCGGAGACCGCGTCGACGTCCCCGACCACGTCGTGCTGGGCCGCGAGCTCACCGGCATCGACAGCCCCGTGATCGTCGCCTTCGGCGACCGGTTCCCGATGATCACGGCCCACAAGGTGCTCGCCGCCTACGCCTGCCTCGCGCCGCGGGTGGTGAGCGGCCAGTTCGACCCCACGCGGCACCGAGCCATCTGGCCCAGCACGGGCAACTACGCGCGCGGCGGCATCGCCATCAGCCGGATCATGGCCAGCCGCGGCGTGGCGATCCTGCCGGCGGGGATGAGCCAGGAGCGCTTCGAGTGGCTCGACCGCTGGTGCGCCAACCCGGCCGAGGACGTCATCCGCACCGTCGGCACGGAGAGCAACGTCAAGGAGATCTACGACGCCTGCAACGAGCTGGCGCTCGACCCCGACAACTTCGTGCTCAACCAGTTCTGCGAGTTCGGCAACCACCTCGCCCACTACGAGGTGACCGGGCGGGCCCTCGCCCACGTCTTCGAGCACGTGCGGGCCGCGTCGGGTCGCGACCTGCGCCTCGCCGCGTTCACCAGCGCCACCGGCTCGGCGGGCACCATCGCGGCGGGCGACCGCCTGAAGGACGAGTACGGGGCACACATCGTCGCCGCGGAGGCGCTCGAGTGCCCGACGATGCTCGAGAACGGCTTCGGCGAGCACAACATCCAGGGCATCGGCGACAAGCACATCCCGCTCATCCACAACGTCACGAACACCGACGTGGTGGTCGGCATCAGCGACCGGGCCACCGACGAGCTCGACGTGCTGTTCAACACGCCCGCCGGCCGGCGGTTCCTCGTCGACCGCAAGGGCGTGCCCGCCGAGCTGGTGGCCGCGCTCGAGCACTTCGGGTTCTCGTCCACCTGCAACGTGCTGGCCGCCATCAAGACGGCCAAGCTGCTCGGCCTCGGTCCCGACGACGCCATCGTCACCGTCGCCACCGACGGCGCGGCGCTCTACCCGAGCGAGCGGGCGAAGACGCTCGCCGGCACCTTTGGCGGGGAGTTCGGCGACGTGGAGGCGGCCGAGGTGTTCGGTCGCCACCTCGGCGACGTCTCCACCGACCACATGATCGAGTGCACGGAGCGCGACCGGAACCGGATCTTCAACCTCGGCTACTACACCTGGGTGGAGCAGCAGGGCACGCCGTTCGAGCTGTTCGAGGCCCGCCGCGCGCAGTCGTTCTGGCGCGGCCTGCGCCGCTACCTCGGCGTGTGGGACGAGATGATCGCCGACTTCAACGCGCGGGTCGCCGGCTGAGCCGGAGGCGGCGATGCAGGTCACCGGCTGGCGCTGCGCCATCTGCGGCACCACCGTCGGCATCGCGGCGGCACTGCCCTGGCGGTGCCCGCGTGCCACGCCCAGCGACCCGCACCACGTCCTCCACCCGGTGAGCTCGGGAGCGGCGGAGCCGCTGGCTCCTCTCCGAGAGGGCGACCACCCGCTCCTGCGCTACGACGAGCGGCTGGCCTGGGCGGCGTTCGCCGCCGCCCACGGGCTGGGCCCGGCCGATCGGGCCGAGCTGGTCTCCGACGTCGACGGGCGCGTCGCCCTCGTGGACGGGCACGGGTTCCACGTGACGCCGATGTGGCGCGCAGCTGCGCTGTCGGACGAGCTCGGCTTCTCCGCGGAGGGCGGCGTGTGGGTGAAGGACGAGACGGGCCAGGTCGCCGGCAGCCAGAAGGCGCGCCACCTGGTGACGATCCTGCTCCACCTGCTCGCTGCGGAGCGGCTGGGCCTCGCGCCGTGGCGCCGCCCGGAGGAGCGACCGCCGCTGGCCATCTCGTCCTGCGGCAACGCGGCCATCGCCGCGAGCACCCTCGCCGCCGCGGCCGGCTGGCCGATCGAGGTGTTCGTGCCCCCGTGGGCGTCACCGGCGGTGATGTCCCTGCTCGCGCGACTGGGCGCGAACGTGCGCGTGTGCCCGCGGCGCGACGACGACCCGCCGGGCGACCCGTGCCTGCACCGCCTGCGCGAGGCGATCGCCGCGGGCGCCGTGCCGTTCACCGTGCAGGGGCCGGAGAACGCGCTGTGCCTCGACGGCGGGCGGACGCTCGGGTGGGAGCTGCTCGACGCCGCCGGGCCGGCGGGCATGGCCATCGACCACGTGTTCGTGCAGGTGGGCGGCGGCGCGTTCGCCGCCTGCGTGGGCATGGCCCTCGCCGGTGCCGCCGAGCCGCCGCGCCTGGTGGCCGTGCAGGCCGAGGGCTGCGCTCCGCTGGCTGCCGCGTGGCGCCGGGCGCGGGAGCTGCCGGGCGGGCCGGCCACGGCGGCGCAGCACTGGCCCGAGGTGATGCGCGTGTGGGGCGCCGACGGCCAGGGGCCGCCGCACTCGCTGGCCGACGGGATCCTCGACGACGAGACCTACGACGGGATCGCCGTCCTCGACGCCGTCGCGGCGACGGGGGGCGACGTCGTCGTCGCGCCGGAGGCGGCGATCGTGGAGGCCCACGAGCTGGCCCGCCGCTGCACCGACGTGCCCGTGTCGGCCACGGGTTCCGCCGGGCTGGCGGGCCTGCTCGCGGCCCGCGGCCGGGTCGGCGACGACGAGCGCGTGGTGGTCGTGTTCAGCGGCGTCGCGCGCTGACGGGGTCGGCGGTTCAGCCGCCGCGCGGGCAGCCCTGGCGTGGGGGCCCGGGCAGTGGCACGGGATCGTGGTAGATCGTCCACAGCAGCGCCGGGCGGCCGGGGATGCACACGAGGACGTCGTCGTCCGACAGCCAGTCCGTGCGCACCGGGCCCGGCACGGGGCCGCCGGGCCACTCGTCGAGGACGGTGCCGTCGAGGTCGGTGATCACCGGGAGCTCGCGGTAGCCGCCGACGTCGTCCCAGCTGGCCCCGAAGGCGAGGAAGTCGCCACCGCGCGACATCGACGGGTCGTGGCCGAACCGGGGGAGCGTGAACGCGGCCAGCGTCGCCCCGTCGTGGAGGCGGAAGTAGGTGATCTCGGTCGACAGCAGGTTGCTGCTCACCGCGGCGAAGACGAGCCCTGCCCGGTCCACACCGACGCCCCGGTAGGAGTTCGAGAAGGAGAAGAGCGACGTGCTGTTCTCGAGGTCGACCACCGGTCCGCTGGAGACGATGCGGCCGTTGTCGAGCACGTCCAGCGCGCGCGGCGACCCTCCGAGCCACTGCTTGCCGATCTGGCGCTGCGAACCGTCGAAGCGGTGCTCGATCCCGAACCAGTAGCCGTAGCTCAGCGTCTCCACCCCGACGATCCCGTTGCAGTCGGGGCTCATCGTCAACGCCTGGGTGCTGCCCAGCGACGGCTTGGAGACGACCCGCTCGGCGCCCGTGAGGACGGAGCGGACGACGACGGTGCTGCCCTCCGCGTAGAGAACCGCATCGCACCTCGGCGCGCTGGCCGGCCACCGGCTGTCGTGCAACCGCGCCGGCACGAGGGGGACCACGGCGTCCTGCCCCGTGAACCACCCCGCGACGTCGACGACCAGGTGGACGGGCACGTTGGTGAACAGGCACACGTCGCCGCCGGGGTCGACGGCGGCGACCACCAGGTTGGCGACCGCTTGGCCGGCGGCGAAGTTGAGGCTCGACGCCAGCGGTCGCGGCCCGCACGGGTGGACCGTGACGTAGCCCGGGGCCACGCCCTCCGTCGCCGTCACGTTGAGCACCGCCGCCGACGGGTCCGTCGGCAGGCCGGCCCGCCCACCGACCCGCAGCCGGATCCCCTCCGGCCCGATCCGCCCCGCCGCCGCGGCCCCGCGCCGGTGCGGCTGTCGAGCAGGCGCTGCGGGTTGTCGATCGCCGTGTAGCCGGTGGATCCGGAGGGGAGGTGGGCGATCGCGTCGACGACCAGGTGGGTGGGCTGGTTGCTGTAGAAGCAAGCCCTGCCAAGCACGTCGAGGCGGGCGATCACCAGGTTCGGGCGGATGTCACCGGCCACGAAGTTGACGTTCGAGGCCTGCGGGATGGGCTGGTCGCACGGGAACACCGTGACGAACCCCGGCCCCGCGGGCGTCACGACCGTCGTGTTGACCACCACCGCCGCCGTCCCCGTCGGGATCCCCTCGCGCCCGGCCACCTGCAGCGCCAGCACACCCGGGCCCGTGACGCCGGCGGCCGCCCCGTTCCCGTCGCGGGTGTCGAGCAGCCGCCGCGGGGCTGCCAGCGGGGTCAGCGGCGAGCCCGCGGGGACGTAGCCGACGAGGTCGATCACCACGTCGACGGTCGACATCGACACGAGGCACACGGAACCGTCCTCGCCGATCCCGGCGACCACCGCGTTGGGGACGGCACCCGGCCCGGCCGTGTAGTTCAGGTTGGAGGCCAGCGGCTCGGGCTGCCCGCACGGGTAGACGGTGAGGTAGCCGGCGCGCTGGGCGTCCACGGCCGTCACGTTGAGCACCGCTGCGACGGCGTCGTCCGGGACGGCCTCGTGGGCCGTCACCGCCAGCCACAGCTCGTACGCCTTGTTCAGCGCCCCGCCGGTGGGTCCGGCGTGGGCGAGGTCGCCCATCCCCAACCCGCCGAGCAGCAGCGCCGTCGCCACGGCAGCCGCACACGTCCCGCGCAGCCGACGACGTCGACACACCATGATCCCGCCCCTCGTCGGCCGCGGAGACGGCCGAGTGCGGGAACTGTAGCCAGCGACGGCGACCGCGTCACCGGGCCGCGCGGCCCACCCGCGGAGCGGCCCTCAGGGCCCCAGCGGCGCGTCGGCGTGGGGATCGCGTGCCGGCTCCACCGGGTGCAGCTCCCCGGTGACCACGTCGTAGACGAACCCGCTGATGTGCTCCTTGTGGAGCACGAACGGGCTGAGCTTCAGGCGGTTCATGCTCTGTCGGACGTCGTCGTAGGGGTCGAGGAACGCCTCCAGCGCCCACCACGGCCGGATGCCCACCTCGCGCTCCAGCTCCTGCTTGAACTCGTCGACGCTCACGCCCTCGAGCCCGCAGTTGGTGTGGTGGATGAGGATGATCTCGCGGGTGCCGAGGCGGCGCTGGCTGAGCACGAGCGAGCGGATCACGTCGTCGGTGACGACGCCGCCGGCGTTGCGGATGATGTGGGCGTCGCCCGAGCGCAGGCCGAGCATGTCGAAGATGTCCATGCGGCTGTCCATGCAGGCCACGATCGCCAGGTGGCGCCGCGGGCGCACGGAGGACTCGGTCTGGTGCACGCCGGCGGCGTAGCGGGCGTTGTTGGCCCGCAGCTCGTCGACGCTGGGGACGAAGTCGGAGGTGTCGGAGGTGGTCATCGCTGTCGCACCCGACGTCCAGCGGCCGGGCACGGCCGACGGTAGCCTCTCGGCATGCCGTCGACCGACTCGCCGCTGCTGCCCACCGCGCCCGTTGCGCTGGAGGCCGGGTTCGACCCCCGCGCCGACGTCTTCAACCGGTTGCTCAAGAACCGGGTGGTCATGCTCGGCACCGACGTCAACGACGAGATCGCCAACCAGCTCTGCGCGCAGCTGCTGTACCTGGAGGGCGAGGACCCCAACGCCGACATCTGGCTCTACATCAACAGCCCCGGCGGCTCGGTCTACGCGGGAATGGCCATCTACGACACCATGCAGTTCGTCAGCTGCGACGTGGCCACCGTGTGCATGGGCATGGCCGCCAGCATGGGCCAGTTCCTGCTCACCGCCGGCGCTCCCGGCAAGCGCTTCACGCTGCCCAACGCCCGGGTGATGATGCACCAGCCGCTGGCCGGCCTGCGCGGCCAGGCCGCCGACATCGCCATCCAGGCCGAGCAGCTGGTGTACACCAAGCGACGCATGGCCGAGCTCACGGCGGAGCACACCGGTCAGACGGTGGAGAAGATCCAGGCCGACGCCGAGCGCGACCGCTGGTTCACCGCCGAGGAGGCCAAGGAGTACGGCCTCGTCGACAAGGTGATCCTGCGGCGGGGCCAGATCAGCTGACCCGCCCGCTCACCCCGTCGTCGTCGGCGCCGGGGTGGTGATCGTCACCGGGAACGTGGTGGGAGGCGGCTCGCCGATCGCTGTGCCGCACACCTGCTGGGTGTACTGCTGCACGCGGGTGGCCGCCGGCTGGCTCGACAGCGCCGCGTCGTTCACCCGTGCCACCGATGCCGGGTCGGAGGGGACCACGGTGTCCGCGGTCTCCAGCGCCTCCACGAGCCGTTGCCACTCGGGCTCCACGGCCGCCGGTGCCGCCGCCGCCACGGCGCGGTAGGCGTCGAGGGTCCGCTCCACGTCCTCCGGCGTGCTGATGGCCGGGGTGGCGATGGCCGCGAGGTGGTCCTGCACGGCGCCGCAGTACCGCTCGGGCGACCGGGCGTCCGCGTCGTTGCACGCGCCGGCGGCGAGCGCGACGAGCAGCGCCGCCCCGGCCCACGCGCCGGCCGGCGCGCGGCGGTGGCGGGGCGGGGGAGCCATCGCAGGAGTCTCGCACGGCCGGTGGAGGGCGGGCCCGTCGCCCGGTACGCTCCACCTGCTGCGTCGTGGGGGCCGCTCCGTCCCCTCCTCCTCAGGTTCGAGGCAAGGAGCGTCACGATGCTCGCAGTCGTCCAGTCGGCCACCCTGCTCGGGGTCACCGGGCACCCCGTCACCGTCGAGGTCCAGGTGGGCACCGGCCTGCCCGGGTTCCAGATGGTCGGTCTCCCCGACACGGTGTGTCGCGAGGCGCGCGACCGCGCTCGCGCCGCCGTGCTCTCGAGCGAGCTGGAGTGGCCCACCAGCAAGCGCGTCGTGGTCAACCTGGCGCCGTCGGGCGTGCGCAAGCTCGGCGCCGGGCTCGACGTCGCCATCGCCGTCGCCGTGCTCGTCGCGTCGCAGCAGTTCGAGCCGGTGGGCCTCGACGGGCTGTGCTTCCTCGGCGAGCTCGGCCTCGACGGCTCGGTGCGGGCGCTGCCGGGCGTCGCCCCCATGGCCGCCTGCCGTCCCGACCTCGTGGCGGTGGTGCCCGCCGCCTCGTGGCACGAGGCGGCCACCGTCACCGGCGGTGCGGCGCGCTGCGCCTCCAGCCTGCGGGAGATCGTGCACGCCCTCACGGGCGGGCGCTGGCCCGATCCCCCGCCCCGGCCCGACCCGGCCGACGACCCGCTGCCACCGGACCTCGCCGACGTCCGCGGGCAGCCCGCGGCCCGCTTCGGCCTCGAGGTGGCCGCGGCCGGCGGGCACCACCTGCTCATGGTCGGCCCGCCGGGGTCCGGGAAGACGATGCTCGCCCAGCGCCTCCCCGGCCTCCTGCCCGAGCTCGACCCGATCACGGCGCTCGAGGCCACCATGGCCCACTCCGCCGCCGGCGTGCGCCTGCCCTCCGCCGGCCTGGTCCGCCAGCCGCCGCTGCGCGCCCCCCACCACTCCAGCTCGATGGTCTCCCTCGTCGGGGGCGGCTCGCACACCCTGCGCCCCGGCGAGATCAGCCTGGCCCATGGCGGGGTGCTGTTCATGGACGAGCTCGGCGAGTTCTCGGCGACGGTCCTCGACGCGCTCCGCCAGCCGCTCGAGGACGGCGTCGTGCGCGTGGCCAGGGCCAGCCTCCACGCCACGCTGCCGGCCCGGTTCCAGCTCGTCGCGGCCACCAACCCGTGCCCGTGCGGCGGCGGTCCGCCCGGGTCGTGCGAGTGCGACGAGGCGGCGAGGGCGCGCTACCTCAAGCGGCTGTCGAAGCCGCTGCTCGACCGGTTCGACCTGCGCGTGGGGGTGGAGCGCACCTCCGTCGACGACCTCATCGGTGCCGGGGGCGGCGAGCCGAGCGCCGTCGTCCGCAGCCGCGTGCTGGCGGCCCGGGCTCTCGCCACGGCGCGCCAGGGCTCGCTCAACGCGGCGCTCTCGGCCGCGCAGCTCGACGCGCTGGCGCCGGTGGAGCCGCGTGCGCACGACCGGCTCCGTGCCGAGCTGGAGGCGGGCAGGCTGTCGGGGCGCGGGCTGCACCGGGTGCGCAAGGTGGCCCGCACCATCGCGGACCTGCACGGGGCCGCCGACGTGGTCGCGGACGATCACGTGGTGGCCGCGCTGCAGCTCCGGGTGGAGCTGCGCCGCTCGCGACGGTTCGACGCGGCATGAGCCCGGGCCTTCCCCCTGCAGCGGCGGCGGCGGCCCTCGCCTCGTTCCCGCAGATGTCCGTCCACCGGCTGCTGGCCCTGCTCCGCCACCACCCACCCGCCGAAGCGTTCGCGGTGGCCGCCGGCACGCACCCGCCGCGCCCCGGCACGCTGGCCGAGCGCGCCCTGGCCGACGAGCGCGTGCGCGAGGCGTGGGCCCGCGCCGCCCGCACCACCACGCCGGAGCGGGTGTGGGAGCGCTGCCTCGCGCTGGAGCTGGAGGTGAGCGTCGTCGGCCAGCCCGAGCACCCTGCGGCGTTCCGGCACGACCCCCTGCCCCCGGCGGTGCTGTTCTCGCGGGGCGACCGCACCCTGCTCGACGGGCGCAGGGTGGGGCTGGTGGGCACGCGCAACGCCACCGCGCTCGGCCGGCACATCGCCCGCGAGCTCGGGGCGGGACTGGCTGGTGCGGGGGTGCACGTCGTGTCGGGTCTGGCCCGCGGCATCGACGCGGAGGCCCACGGTGGCACGCTCAGCCGCCCTGCCGCCCCCGGTCGACCCATCGGGGTCGTCGCCTCCGGCCACGACGTGGTGTACCCGCGCGAGCACCGCCGGCTCTGGTGCCAGGTGGGCGAGACCGGGCTGCTCCTCAGCGAATCCCCGCCGGGCACCGACCCCGCCGCCCACCGCTTCCCCCTGCGCAACCGGCTGATCGCCGCAGCGTCCGAGGTGCTCGTCGTGGTCGAGTCGCGCGAGCGCGGCGGCTCGCTCGTCACGGCGGCACTCGCCGCCGAGCGCGGCGTGCCGGTGATGGCCGTGCCGGGCAGCGCCGCCAACCGCGCTGCGAGCGGCACCAACGCCCTGCTCCGCGACGGCTCGCCACCAGCGCTCGACCTCGCCGACGTGCTCACCGCCCTGGCCATCGACCACGGGCGGACACCGCCGATGATCGTCGACCAACGGATCCGGCCGAGAACCGGCGACCTCGCCTGCTACCGGGTCTGCCAGGCGGGTGCGGCCACCATCGGCGCCGTGGCCGAGCGCACCGGGCTGCCGTTGCTCGAGGTGGCCATGGCCCTCGCCCGGTTGGAGCTCGGTGGCTGGCTCGCCCAGGTGGATGGCTGGTTCGAGGTGGTCGGGGCGCCGCTCCCGTGAAGGAATAGGGTCTGCTCCGTGACGAACCGCACGCACCGGGACCCCGCGCGCCCGGCGCCGGCCGAGCCGTGGCGGCTCGAGGGCTTCGCGACGTCGCTCACCGCGTCCTCGCCGCACACCGTGTCCGCCTACCGCGGCGACGTGCGCGACTTCGCCGCCTGGGCCGAGGAGGCCGGCATCGCGGAGCCGGCCGCGGTCGACCGCGCCGCACTGCGCCGCTACGTGGCAGCCCTCACCGCGCAGGGCTTCGCCAAGCGGTCGATCGCCCGGAAGGTGGCCGCGCTGCGCCGGTACTTCCGCTGGCTGCTGGCGTCCGGCTGGACCACCGCCGATCCCAGCGCATCCTTGCGCTCCCCGTCCGGGGAGGGACGGTTGCCTCGTGTGCTCTCGCCCACGGAGATCACCGGGCTGCTCGATGTGCCGTCGGCGCAGGACGAGCCGGTCTGGCGCCGACACCGCGACGACGCGGTGCTCGAGGTGCTGTACGGCAGCGGGGTGAGGGTGAGCGAGCTCTGCGGCCTCGACGTCGACGACGTCCGCACCGACCACGTCGTGGTGTGGGGCAAGGGGTCCAAGCAGCGCTCCGTCCCCTTGAGCGATGCCGCCGCCCACGCGCTGCGCGCGTGGATCGCCGTGCGCCACGAGGTGCTGGCCGACGAGGCCGGGGAGGCGCTGTTCGGCAACGAGCGAGGCCGGCGGCTCACCCCGCGCGACGTGCGCCGCATCCTCGACCGGCGCGCGGTCAGCCCCACGCACCCGCACGCGCTGCGGCACAGCTTCGCCACCCACCTGCTCGACGGCGGGGCAGACTTGCGGGTGGTGCAGGAGCTCCTCGGGCACGCCGACGTCGCCACCACGCAGCGCTACACGCACGTCAGCAACGAACGCCTCCGATCCGTCTACGCCTCCGCCCACCCCCGCGCATGACCGTCACACCCGACATCACCCACTGGTGGGACCGCTGGTTCGACTCCCGCGACCCGGTGGCGCGCGACCGCATCATCGAGCACTACTCGCCGCTCGTGAAGTTCGTCGCCGGGCGTGTGGGCGCCGGCCTGCCGTCGAGCGTCGACCCGGGCGACCTCGTCAGCGCCGGCGTGTTCGGCCTGATCGACGCCGTCGAACGCTTCGACCGCGAGCGGGGCGTGAAGTTCGAGACGTTCGCGGTGCCGCGCATCCGCGGCGCCGTGTTCGACGGGCTCCGCTCGCTCGACTGGGTGCCCCGCTCCGTGCGCAGCCGCGCCCGCGAGGTGGAGGCCGCGTTCAGCGAGCTCGAGGCGTCGTACGGGCGCGCCCCCACCGACGAGGAGCTGGCCGGCCACCTGAAGATCACCGGCACCGAGTTCCAGAAGTGGCTCGCCTCGATCGCCTCCACCACCGTCGGCCCGCTCGACCGGGCCATGGCAGCGGGCGCCGAGCCGCGCTCGTTGGCCGGCGAGACCCCCGAGTCGCCGTCGGCGCTGGTGGAGGAGGGTGAGGTCCGCCGCCTGGTCCGCGCCGAGGTCCGCCGCCTGCCCGACCGGGAGAAGCTGGTCATGTCCCTCTACTACGACGAGGGCCTCACCCTGGCCGAGATCGGCTCCGTGCTCGGCGTCACGGAGAGCCGCGTCTCCCAGATCCACACCAAGGCGGTCCTGCACCTGCGCTCGCGGCTCGCCGCCTCGGGCATCACCTGACCTCCCGTTCGCAGCCTCCCACGTCACACGCGGGAACAACCCTTCGGACGCTGCGCGATCGCCCGCTGCGGGCCCCGTCCCCCCACCTCGGAGGAGGTGTCCCGTGGTCGTCGTGGTGGCCCTCGTCGTCGCCTGCTGGGCGCCGCCGGTCGACGCGCCGGTGGTCGACCCGTTCCGCCCGCCGCCGTGCGCCTGGTGCCCGGGCAACCGCGGCATCGAGTACGGGCCGACGCCCGGCCAGCCCGTGCGCGCCGTGGCCGCCGGCACCGTCAGCTTCGCCGGGACCGTCGCCGGCACCCGCTACGTGGTCGTCGACCACGGCGACGGGCTGCGCGCCACCTACGGGCGCCTCGCCGCGGCCAGCCTCGGGGTGGGGGAGCGCGTGGCGGCGGGGCAGGTGATCGGCACCACCACCGCCGAGGCGTACTTCGGGCTGCGCCGCGGCGACCTGGCCGTCGACCCGACCCCGCTGCTCGGCACGTGGCGGCGCCGGCCCCGGCTGGTCCCCCTCGACGGCACCCCCGCTCGCCCGGCGCCGGCGCCGCGGCTGGTCTGTGGCGGCGGCGGGACCGGCCGGTAGAGTGTCCGACCGGTGTGCCCGCCCGGGCGCGCCACTCCCGATCGCTCCGTCCCGGATCCTGCGGTCGCCGCCACGGCGGTGCACGAGGTCGGAGCGCGACCAACCGCAGCGAGGAGACTCATCATGGCCGTCGTCACCATGCGACAGATGCTGGAAGCGGGCGTGCACTTCGGGCACCAGACCCGCCGGTGGAACCCGAAGATGAAGCGGTTCATCTTCGGTGAGCGCAACGGCATCTACATCATCGACCTCGAGCAGACGCTGCAGCGCGCCGAGGCCGCCTACAGCTACGTCCGAGACCTGTCGGCCAAGGGCGGCACGGTCATGTTCATCGGCACGAAGAAGCAAGCGCAGGATCCCGTGCGCAGCTTCGCCGAGAAGGCCGGCATGCCCTACGTGAACGAGCGCTGGCTCGGCGGGATGCTCACCAACTTCGAGACGATCGCGAAGCGGGTGGCCAAGATGCAGGAGTACGAGCGCATGCGCGCGTCGGGCGAGTTCGACGCCATGCCGAAGAAGGAGGCCCTCCTCCTCACCCGCGAGCTCGAGAAGCTGCAGAAGAACCTGGGCGGCATCCGCGGCATGACCAAGCGCCCCGACGCCGTGTTCGTGCTCGACACGAAGAAGGAGCACATCGCCGTCACGGAGGCCAACAAGCTCGGCATCCCGGTGATCGCCGTCGTCGACACCAACGTCGACCCCGACGTGGTGCAGTACCCGATCCCCGGCAACGACGACGCCATCCGTGCCAACGCGCTGATGACGCGGCTCGTGGCCGAGGCGATCGAGGAGGGTCGCTTCATCGCCAACAAGCGCAACCCGCAGGCTGCGCCCCGCCGCACCGCCGAGGACGAGGCCGCCTTCGCCGCCGCGCAGGCCGACGCCCGCCGCCAGGCCGCCGCCGCGCAGGCCGAGCGCGACGCCCGCCTCGCCGGTGGCGGCCGCTCCGACGACGGGGTCGAGGTGAGCGGTGTGGAGGCCAACCCGCAGCGCTCGGAGGAGGCCGCGGCCACCGACACCGAGCCGGAGCTGGTGGCTGCCGAGACGGCCGAGACCGGCACGGAGAGCTGACATGGCATTCACCGCGAAGGACGTACAGGCCCTGCGACAGGCGACCGGCGCCGGGATGATGGACGCGAAGAAGGCCCTCGAGGCCAACGACGGCGACATGGAGCAGGCCAAGCAGTGGCTGCGTGAGAAGGGCCTCGCCGCCAGCGCGAAGCGCGACGACCGCGAGAGCACCCAGGGCGTCGTCGCGCTCGTCGTGGAGGGCGCTGTCGGGGCGATCGTCAAGCTGCGCAGCGAGACCGACTTCGTCGCCGGCAGCGACCAGTTCAAGGGCGAGGCCCAGGCGCTCGCCCGGCTGGTGCTGGAGCAGGGCGAGGACGCGGTCGAGCAGCGCAGCACCCAGCTCGAGGACCTGAAGATCACGTTGAAGGAGAAGATCGAGCTCGGCGAGGTCGTCCGCTTCGAGGCCGCGCCCGGCAACGTGGTCGGCAGCTATCTGCACATGCAGGGCGGCCGCGGGGTGAACGCGGTGCTGGTGGAGCTGGCCGATGCCACCCCGGAGCTGGCCCACGACGTGGCGGTGCACATCGCCTTCGCCCGGCCGAAGTACCTCCGCCGTGACGACATCCC
>VFQR01000714.1_pt1 | contig 36387 bp, 30 predicted proteins | sample 3512321 | NCBI WGS metagenome assembly VFQR01 (sample SAMN10412374, study PRJNA504923) | tailings metagenome | isolation source: Relicate 3 Philex TSF1 revegetated site | place: Philippines: Tuba, Benguet | collected 2017-08-29 | reverse complement strand
TGTGGCCGGCCGTTTGTGTGGCGCAAGAAGTGGGAGCGCGACTGGGAGCAGGTGCGCTACTGCTCCGAGCGTTGTCGGCGCGGGCGCAATACCCTGTAGATACGGGTTGTCGCCGCTGAAGCGCCTCCCACGGAATGCGCATTTCCTGCTGGAGGGGCTTGAGCCGCGACAGGCTTGGCACGTTGCCGTGACCCTGCGCCTGGCTTCTGTGCTAGGCTGGCCGACCTTTTTCACAGCCCCCAGCGGAGCCTTTCATGTCCGAATTCAACTTCAGCCCCGATCTGTCCTCCGATGAGGGCCGCGTCAGCTACGGCATCGGTCGTCAACTCGGTGGTCAGTTGCGTGACAACCCGCCGCCCGGCGTCGACCTGAGCGCCATCCTCGCCGGTCTGACCGACGCCTTCACCGGCCATGCCAGCCGCGTATCCGAGGCCGAGCTGGGCGCCAGCTTCAAGGTCATCCGCGAAATCATGCAGGCCGAAGCGGCTGCCAAGGCCGAAGCCGCTGCCGGTGAAGGCCGTGCCTACCTGGCCGAGAACGCCAAGCGCGAAGGCGTGACCGTGTTGCCGTCCGGCCTGCAGTACGAAGTGCTGGTGGCGGGCGAGGGCGCCAAGCCGTCGGCCGACGACCAGGTGCGTACCCACTACCACGGCACCCTGATCGACGGCACCGTGTTCGACAGCTCCTACGAGCGTGGCCAGCCGGCTGAATTCCCGGTTGGTGGTGTGATTCCGGGTTGGGTCGAGGCGTTGCAACTGATGGGTACCGGCAGCAAGTGGCGCCTGCACGTGCCGAGCGAGCTGGCCTACGGCGCCCAGGGTGTCGGCAGCATCCCGCCGCACAGCGTGCTGGTGTTCGATGTCGAGCTGCTCGACATCCTGTAAGAGATCGCGGTGTCGGTGCGCACGGCGCACCCTACGATGCCACGCATAGCCTTTGAAAACGGGGCGCCCTTTTTGACAGGGCGCCCCGTTTGCGTTGTTACGGGTAGGGTGCGCCGCGCGCACCGGGCAATACTCTGGCTACCCGTCTGCTGCGGTTCTGTTCAGGGCCGCAAGGCACGTGCGTAGCAGTACAGGAACAGGCTGCGCACCAGCTCCTTGAGCACGATGGGTTCGCTGGAGCTGAGCTCGTGCAGGTCAAGGTCGCCCTGGTCACGCAACTCGTCCAGGGCTTCTTCTTCGAGCATGGCGCAGACCTCGCCGGTTTCGCGGTTGAGGATGCGCAGATAGGGATGCGGGCGGTCCAGCCAGGCATCGATCAGGTAGGTCATGGCAGGTCTCCTTGGCCGTCGTTACGTAACTGAGAATAATTCCTATTACATAAATAGCAAGGGTTAATTGCGACCTTCTGTCGTTTGCCTGTCCGGGGAGGTTTTGCCGCGGGATGTCGTGGAGGCGCCGGGGTTGTGCGCACCGCTGCCGATATGTCGCAGAGGCGGTGCGCACGGCGCACCCTAGGGTGAGTCGCCTCTCCCGCGAGGGAGAGGCGCGGGTGCATCAGTGAGCAGGCACGGTCTGCGCCTGCGGTTCGGCATCCGGCTTGGCCAGCAGGCTGTAGACGCAGGGCAGGACGAACAGGGTGAACAGCGTGCCGACGCTCATGCCGGTGGCGATCACCAGGCCGATGTCGAAACGGCTCACCGCACCGGCGCCGCTGGCGAGGATCAGCGGCACCATGCCGAACACCATCGCCGCGGTGGTCATCAGCACCGGGCGCAGGCGAATGGCGGCCGCTTCCTCGATGGCCTCGCGCAGCGGCAGGCCCTTCTCGTGGCGCAGCTGGTTGGCGAACTCGACGATGAGGATGCCGTGCTTGCTGATCAGGCCGATCAGCGTCACCAGGCCCACCTGGGTGTAGATGTTCATGGTGGAGAAACCGAGGAAGATCGGCACCAGCGCGCCGCAGATCGACAGCGGCACGGTGACCAGGATCACCAGCGGGTCGCGGAAACTCTCGAACTGCGCGGCCAGCACCAGGAAGATGATCGCCAGGGCCAGGGCGAAGGTGACGAACAGCGCGCTGCCTTCCTGGATGTACTGCCGCGAGGCGCCGGCGTAGTCGAAGCTGTAGCCGCGCGGCGCTTCCTCGCGGGCGATGGCGGTGATGGTGTCGATCGCCTCGCCCTGGCTGACGATGGCCACGCCCTCGATGATCGCCGAGTTGAGCTGCTGGAACTGCTTGAGCTTGGTCGGCCGCGCGCGGTCGCTGAGGCTGATCAGGGTGCCCAGCGGCACCATGGCGCCGCTTTCGCTGCGCACGTGGTAGTTGTCCAGCCAGCCCGGATTGTCGCGGTAGGCGCGCTCGACCTGGGCGATCACCTTGTAGCTGCGCCCGTCGATGGTGAAGCGGTTGATCTCGCCTTCGCCGAGCAGGCTGGCCAGGGTGACGCCCAGGTCTTCCATGGATACGCCCATCTGCGCGGCTTTCTCGCGGTCGATGTCGACCACGATTTCCGGCTTGTCGAAGGCCAGGTCGATATTGAGGAAGGCGAACTTGCCCGACTCCTGCGCGCGTGCCTTGACCCGTTCGGCCACCTGCAGCAGCGACTCGTAGTCGTTCGGCGTATTGATCACGAACTGGAACGGCAGGCCCTCGCCGGTGCCCGGCAGCGAGGGCAGGTTGAAGCCGAAGATCTGCAGGCCGGGGATGTGGTTGAGCTTGGCCTGTACCTCGGGAAGGATCTCCATCTGCGTGCGCTCGCGCTCGTTCCACGGCGTCAGCAGAAAGCCGCCGATACCCGACTGCACACCGTCGAAGCCGTTGATCTGGAACGAGGAGTAGTACTCGGGGAAGCTCTTGAAGATCTCCACGAACTGGTCGGTGTAGGCGTTGACGTAGTCGAGGTTGGTCGGCTGCGGCGCGTTGGCGAAGAGGAACACGATGCCCTGATCTTCCTCGGGCGCCAGCTCACTCTGGGTGAAGCTCAGCAGCACCGGAATCAGCGCCATGACGATCACACCGAACACCACCACCACCGGGCGGGTGTCGAGGGTGCCGTGGAGCATCTTCTGGTAACGCTGCTTGAGCCGGTCGAAGATCATGTCCAGGCGGTGGGCCAGGCCCGAGGGATTCTCGTCATGGCGCAGCAGCTTGGCGCACATCATCGGCGACAGGGTCAGGGCGACGATGCCGGAGATGATCACCGCGCCGGCCAGGGTCAGGGCGAACTCCTTGAACAGCGCGCCGGTCAGGCCTTCGAGGAAGCCGATGGGGGCGTACACCGCGGCCAGGGTGATGGTCATCGACACCACCGGCACGGCGATCTCGCGCGCGCCTTCGATGGCGGCATCGAACGGCGTCTTGCCTTCCTCGATATGGCGGTGGATGTTCTCTACGACGACGATGGCGTCGTCCACCACCAGGCCGATGGCCAGGACCAGCGCCAGCAGGGTCAGCAGGTTGATCGAGTAGCCCATCAGCTGCATGAAGAACAGCACGCCGATCATCGATAGCGGGATGGTGATCACCGGGATCAGCACCGAGCGGAACGCGCCGAGGAACAGGAAGACCACGACGATGACGATCAGCACCGCCTCGGCCAGGGTCTTGACCACTTCGTCGATGGAGGCCTGGATGAACAGGGTGGCGTCGTAGGCGATGGCCACCTTGAGGTTCGGCGGCAGCTGCGCCTCCAGCTCGGGCATGGCCGCGCGCACTTCCTTGATCACGTCCAGCGGGTTGGCGCTCGGCGTGCCCTTGATGGCGATGTACACCGAGGGAATGCCGTCGAAGGAGCTGATCGAGTCGTAGTTGGCCGCGCCCATTTCCACCCGGGCGATGTCGCGCACCAGCACGCGGGTGTCACCCACCGTCTTCACCGGAATCGCGCCGAAGGCCTCGACCGATTTCAGATCGGTGCTGGCGTTGATGCTGGTGACCACGTACTGCCCCTTCACCTCGCCAGCGGCGGAGAGGAAGTTGTACTTGCGCACTGCCTCGTTGAGATCGCCGGCGGTGACGCCGTAGGCAGCCATCTTCACCGGGTCCAGCCACAGGCGCATGGCGAACACCTGGTTGCCGAGAATCTGCGCCTCGGCCATGCCGGGCAGGGTGGCCAGCTTGGGCTGGATCACCCGTGACAGGTAGTCGGTGATCTGCGGGTTGGACAGCTCGTCGCTGTAGAAGCTGACGTACATCAGCGCCGAGGCGTCGGCCGCTTCCTTGGACAGCACCGGGTCTTCGGCGTCCTGCGGCAGCTGGTTCTTCACCTCGTTGGCCTTGGCCAGCAGCTCGGTGAACAGGCGGTCGCTGTTGGCACCGATGCGCGCATAGATGGAGATGGTCGACAGGTTCTGCTGGCTCGACGAGGTCATGTAGTCGATGCCTTCGGCGCTGGCCAGGCTCTGCTGCAGCGGTTGGGTGATGTAGCCCTGGATGGTTTCGGCGTTGGCACCGGGGTAGGCGGTGGTCACCGTGATCAGGGCGTTCTCCATCTGCGGATACTGGCGGATGCTGAGCTTGCTGAACGCCTGGAAACCGAGCAGGACGATCAGCAGGCTGACCACGGTGGCCAGCACCGGGCGGCGGATGAAGGGATCGGTAAATGCCATGGAAATTTCCTTGGCCGCCCTGCGGCGGCCTGTCTATCAGCAGTTGTACGCGTTTTGCGCCCCGCTTCTTTGTGGGGCTGGAGGAGAGGGCGGTTTGACTGCCCGTTTCCCTTCTCCCTAACCCTCTCCCCAGAGGGGAGAGGGGACTGATCGCGTTCGGCCGATGCTGTGTTGAACCATTACAACTGGACGCGGGCGTTATTGCCCGGTTGCGGCAGCCTGGATCGCCAGCGCCGGATCCTCGACTACCTCGACGTGGGCGCCGTTATCCAGCTTGAGCTGGCCGGAGGTGACCACCTGCTCGCCAGCCTGCAGGCCCTTGACGATCACCACGCGGCCGGCACGCCGCTCGCCGGTCTCGACGAAGCGCCGCTCGACGGTCAGCTGGGTATTGCCGTCTGCATCCTTGAGCGCCTTGCCGTCGTTATCCTGCTTCTCCTTCACCACGTACACCGAGTTGCCATACAGGGTGTAGGTAATGGCGGTTTCCGGCACCACGATCTTCGTCTCGTCGCCCGGCAGCAGCACTTCCAGATTGGCGAACATGCCCGGCAGCAGCTTCTCGTCGGGGTTGTCCAGGGTGGCGCGCACCTGCAGGTTGCGGGTTTCGTTCTCCACCTTGGGGTTGATCGCGGCGATGCGGCCTGCGAACTGCTCGCCCGGGTAGGCGGCGACGCTCAGGCGTACCGGCTGGCCGACCTGCAGCTGCGGTGCACGCTGCTCGGGCAGGAAGAAGTCGACGTGCAGGCGCGACAGGTCCTGCAGGGTGGCGATGGCGGCGCCCGGCGAGAGGTAGTCGCCGGTGTCCACCTGACGAATGCCGATGGTGCCGGAGAACGGCGCGAGGACGCGCTTCTTGCCGAGTTGAGCTCTGAGTTGCGATACCGTCGCCTGGGCCTTGAGCAGCTCGGCATTGAGGCGGTCGAACTCGCTCTTGGAAATATTCTGCCGGCTGACCAGGCTGCGGCCACGCTCGAACTCGACGCGCGCCAGGCTGAGCACGGCTTCGGCAGTGGCCAGGTTGGCGCGTTCCACCTCGCTGTCGAGCTGGATCAGCGGCTGGCCGAGGCGCACCTTCTGACCGGATTCGAACAGCACCTCGCTGACGATGCCGTCCACTTCGGCGGCCAGGTCCACGCCCTGATAGGCCTTGAGCGTGCCGATGGCCGGCAGGCGGCCCTGCCAGGGCTGCTCTTCGGCCAGGGCGGCGGACACGCTGATGGCCGGCTGCGGCGCCGAGAACATCTGGATCTGCTGGTAAATGGAGAAGCCTTTGTAGGCGGCGAGGGCGAGCACCACAACGAGCACCACGCCGAGCATGATGAGCATGCGACGGAGCAACATATTCCGTTTCCTTGGCAAGCGGGGAGGGGCCTGGGAATAGGCAAGAGAGGCACCTTAGTGCCAGTTTTCGCTGCTGTCAAAGCGCCGTTTTATCGATGATCGCACCGTGATGGCACTTCCCTGTGCCGGTGTTCTGCCGGGGTCAGGCGCCCAGGCGACGGGTCACTTCGCCCAGTTGCCCGGACATGTCGTGCAGGTTGCGGCTGGCCTTTTGCGTGCGCTCGACGTTGTCCTGGTTGGCGCTGGCGATGGCGGTCAGCTCGGTGAGGTTGCGCGAGATGTCCTCGGCCACCGAGGTCTGCTCCTCGGCGGCGGTGGCGATTTGCTGGTTCATATCGCGTATGGCTTCCACCGCCTCGGTGATGCGCCGCAGCATGGCGCCGGCCTCGGTGACCTGGGTGACGCCCTGCTCGCTGCGCTGCTGGCCGCTCTCGATGGCGCGCACGGCATTCAGCGCGCCGGTCTGCACGGTGTCGATGATCTGGTTGATTTCGGCGGTGGACTCGGCAGTGCGCTGCGCCAGGGTGCGCACCTCGTCGGCCACCACGGCGAAGCCACGGCCCTGCTCGCCGGCTCGCGCCGCCTCGATGGCAGCATTGAGCGCCAGCAGGTTGGTCTGTTCGGCGATGCCGCGAATCACCTCCAGCACCTTGCCGATGCGCCCGCTGTCGCTTTCCAGGCGACGGATCACTTCTGCCGTGTTGGCGATCTCGCCGCGGATGTCGGTGATGGTGGCGATGGTCGACTGCATCACCGTGCTGCCCTGGCGAGCCGAGTCGTCGGCATCGTTGGCCGCATGCGCGGCGTCGGCGGCATGGCGCGCCACCTCCTGCGCCGTGGCGGACATCTCGTGCATCGCCGTGGCGACCTGGTCGGTGCGCTCGAACTGCTCGCTGACCCCCTCGGTCATACGCGAGGCGATGGCGTTGAGCTCGTTGCTGGCACTGTCGAGGTTCTGCGTGCTCTGGTGCAGGCGCTCGCTGGTACTGGCAAGAAAGTCGCGCAGGGTGTTCGCTGCACGTGCCAGCAGGCCCAGCTCATCCTGGCGGTTGCTTTCCACCCGCTGGCCGAAGCGACCATGGCTGAGCTGATCGACATGGCCGATAAGATGGCGGATGGGGATGATCAGGTTGCGGTTGACCAGCCACAGGCTGAACACGGCGATGACCAGCGCCGCGGACAGCATCACGATGGTGCCGAGAAGAATGGTGCGTGCGGCGCTGGCATTGATCTCTTCGGCCTGGTTCAGGCTGTTCTGGCGCAACTGTTCGACCAGCGCGCTCATCTGCTCGCTGGTGGCGCGGTCGATGCCCTTTACCGCAGCGTCGCCAGCCTGGGCATCGGCGCCTGCGGCAACGAAGGCATCGCGGCCCTTGCGGTAGTTGCCGCCAAGCGCCTGATGCTCGCTGCGCAGGCGCTCGACCTGAGTCTTAAGGGCCGGGTCGGCTGCGGCCACCTGAGTCAGCTGACCGAGGATGTCCTGCACCTTGCGCTCCTGCGCCTCGAACTGGCTCCAGTAGCGTTGCAGGTTGGCGCTGTCCTGGCCGCGCAGCAGGACGTTCTTCCATTCCTGCACCTGAATCTTGAATTCGACGTTGGCTGCGTCGATCAGCCGTGAGGATTCCAATGGTCCGGCGAGCAGGCCGCGGTAGGACTGGATGCCACCGGAGAGGACGCTGAAGCAGGCCAGGGCGGTGATCAGAATCAGCGCCAGACTGCCGCCGAGCAGGGCGAGAATCTGCGCGCGCAGGGATTTTTGCAGGAACATGATGGGAGGCCTCGGAAGCCAGGCGTGGCGGGACATAATTCAGCGTAGACGGTGAATATTGCAGATTTGTGAAATGTCTAGACGAGTGGTGCCATATGGCTAGCTCCAGGCCAGCCTTTACAGTTCTACGGCTTGAATGATTGCGCAATCATCTTAGTCTGGCTCGGGTTGTCCAACGTTCGGTAGCCCATCGGGGGCGCCGAACTTCACTTCGAGGAAGACGCCATGACCGATAACGCCACCCCACGTGCCGACGACGACCGCATTGCCTGGCTGAGCCTGCGCTCGGTAGCGCTGCCGCTGGCCAACCCGATCAGCGATGCCAAGGTACTCACTGGCCGGCAGAAGCCGATGACCGAGATCGCCATCCTGATCGCCGAGATCGAGACCCGGGACGGTCACCGCGGCCTGGGTTTCAGCTACTCCAAGCGCGCCGGCGGTGCCGGCCAGTTCGCCCATGCCCTGGAAGTCGCGCCGAACCTGATCGGCGAGAACCCCAGCGATATCGCCAGGCTCTGGGACAAGCTGTGCTGGGCCGGCGCCTCGGTCGGCCGCAGCGGTCTGGCGACCCAGGCCATCGGCGCCTTCGACGTCGCCCTGTGGGATCTCAAGGCGCGCCGCGCCGGTCTGTCGCTGGCGCGCCTGCTCGGCTGTCATCGCGATTCGGTGCGTTGCTACAACACTTCGGGTGGCTTCCTGCATACACCGCTCGATCAGTTGCTGAAGAACACCGACCTGTCCCGCGAGAAGGGCATCGGCGGGATCAAGCTCAAGGTCGGTCAGCCCGACTGGGCGCTGGATATCCACCGCGTCAGCACTGTGCGCGAGCATCTGGGCGAGAGCTTCCCGCTGATGGTCGATGCCAACCAGCAATGGGATCGCCCGACCGCACGGCGCATGTGCCGGCGCCTGGAATCCTTCGACCTGATCTGGATCGAGGAGCCGCTGGACTGCTACGACGCCGAAGGCCATGCCGAGCTGGTGCGCCAGTTCGATACGCCGATCGCCACCGGGGAGATGCTCACCAGCCCGGCCGAACACTGGGAGTTCATCCGCCAGCGCGGCGCCGATTTCCTCATGCCCGATGCGCCGCGCGTCGGCGGCATCACGCCGTACCTGCGCGTGCAGACCCTGGCCGAGCAGGCCGGCATGACCCTGGCGCCGCACTTCGCCATGGAGCTGCACGTGCACCTGGCCGCCAACCATACGCGTGAGCCCTGGGTCGAGCATTTCGAATGGCTGGAGCCGCTGTTCAACGAGCGTCTGGAGATTCGCGACGGGCGCATGCTGGTGCCGACCCGTCCGGGGCTTGGCCTGAGCCTGAGCGAGCAGGTGGCCGGCTGGACGGTGCAGCAGGCGGAGGTCGGCAAACGCGGCTGATCATGGCGGGACAGGAGGAACGCCAACGCTTATGCGTTCCTCCTGGTTGTACGTGCTCGAGAGTGTTGTGGCTCAATGATTCTGGACACCCCGATAGGGCGTTAAGCTTCGCCCCTTTCGGGCGCCACACCTTGATTCGCCCGTAAGGGGCGAAACCCATCCGATCAGACGACACGCTAAGGGATAGTGCAAAGTCATCGAAAGCTAACACGTTATTGCCAGTCCGGCGTCCACCCGCACTTTCCCCAAAATATGCGAAGAACCAAAAAAGAGGCCGTGTGACGGCCTCTTTTTATATTGCTTAGTCTCAGGTGCGCAGGATCTGGTTGATCGCGCTGGGTTTGGGACGCAGCGCGCTGAACACCTGCCAGAGCACGAACGCCAGCGCCAGGCCGAGGAAGGTGCCGGCGATGGGGTTGGTGAAGAAGGCAGCGAAGCTGTTGTCAGACAGCATCAGGCCGCGGCGCAGGTTGGTTTCCGCCATCGGCCCGAGGATGAAGCCGATGATGAAGGGCGCCGCCGGCATACCTGCCTTGACGAAGGCGTAGCCGAGCAGGCCGAACAGCAGGATCGACCAGACGTCGAACAGGCGGCTGGACAAGCCGAAGGCGCCCACCACGCAGAGCACCAGAATGATCGGCAGCAGAATGTGCTTGGGCACGTCGAGCAGCTTGATGAACAGGCGCAGGCCGTAGAACTCCATGAACAGCATCATGCAGGTGGCGACGATCAGCGCGGCGAAGATGGTGTACACCAGCGGACCCTGGCTGATGAACAGCAGCGGGCCGGGCTGGATGCCGTGAATCAGGAAGCCGCCGAGCATGATCGCGGTGACGGTGTCGCCGGGAATGCCCAGGGTCATCAGCGGCATCATGGCGCCGCCGACGCCGGCGTTGTTGGCCGTCTCGCTGGCCACCACACCGCCGATATTGCCCTTGCCGTAGGTGTGGCCGTCCTTCGCGCGCTTCTTGGCGATGATGTAGGAGACCAGGTTGGACGTCCCGGCACCGATGCCCGGCAGGATGCCGATGCCCAGGCCGATGATGCCGGAGCGCCCGGCATTCGGCAGTTGCTCGCGAAACTCCTTGAGCGAGAACCCGAAGCCCCTGATGTTCTTCATGCTCACCGACCTGGCCTTGCCCTGCACGGCATGGCGACCGCTTTCGGCCAGCTTGATGATCTCGGCCACGGCGAACATGCCGATCATCACCGTGAGCATGGAGAAGCCGCCATTGAGCTCGCTGAAACCGAAGGTGAAGCGGCGCACCGCTTCCACCGGTGCGATACCGACGGTGGACACGGCGATGCCCAGGGTACCGGCGAACAGCCCCTTGACCATGGAGCCGGCCGACAGGGTGGCGATCAGCGTCAGGGAAAACACGGCGATGGCGAAGTATTCGTGCGGACCGAAGCTCAGGGCGACCTTGGCCAGCTGCGGGGCGATGAACATCAGCGCAACGATGCTGAAGATGGTGCCGAGGAAGGAGAACACGATACCGACGCCCAGCGCCTTGACGCCCTGGCCCTGTTCCATCAGCGGGCCGCCATCGAACACCGTGGCGATCGATGAAGGCGTTCCCGGAATCTTCAGCAGGATCGCCGAGATCAGGCCACCCGAGGTGGCGCCGATGAACAGTGCCACCAGCAGCGACAGCCCGGCCTGCGGACCCATGGTGAAGGTCAGCGGCAGGCACAGCGCCACGGCCATGGTGGCTGACAGGCCGGGCACGGCGCCGAAGACGATGCCCACGGCGACACCGACGGCCATCAGCATGAGGATGTTGAGCGAGAAGACGGCACCGAAGCCTTGCTGCAGTAATTCGAGCATGGTCGATCCTCAGATGTAGTCGTTCAGCAGGCCGGCGGGCAGCCACAGGTCGCAGGCATCGCGGAACAGCAGGAAGATGAGCGCCGGACAGATGACGGCGATCAGCAGGTAGGTCAGGTGTCTGGCCTTCTGGTTCACCGGGGTCAGCACCAGGAACTGCAGATACAGGTAAACCACGGTCATGATCGGGAAGCCCACGGGGCCGAGCAGGGCCATGTAGCCGAGGATCAGGCCGAGGGTCTTGATCACCGTCTTCGGTTCGACGATTTCAGTGGCCGGCTCTTCGGCCTCTGTCGGCACCGGGCTGGCGGGCTCGGCGGCGGCCTTGGGTCTGGCAAAGGCGCTGATCACTTGCATCAGGCCCAGCAGAGAGAGGAATCCGGCCAGCAGTTTCGGCACGGTGGCCGCGTCGATGCCGGCATGCCCGGGCAGCTGTTGCGCCATCACCAGGTAGGCGAGGCCGGCAGCGAGCATGGCGATGCCGATGATCAGTTCTTTCTTGTTCGGGGTGTTCATCGCGTACCTCGATGTTCTGAGGTGCCGCACCGGCCCGAATCGATCGGGGCAGTGCGGCGTTGTGGCTTACTTGGCCTTGCGCAGCTCATCCTTGAACTGCATGAAGTCGTCGCGGGTCTTGGCCAGAATCTGCTTGGCCTCTTCGGTGCCGTAGAACGCGACCGGCTGCTTGAATTTCTTCAGGTCTTCGGCGTAGGCGGGCTTCTGGGTGATCTGCTGCATGATGTCGGACATCTTCTTCACGATCGCCGGGTCGGTGCCTTTCGGGAAAGCCACCACGTACGGCTTGTCCATGGTGATGTCGAGGCCCTGCTCCTTGAGGGTCGGCACATCGCCGAGCATGGCGTTGCGTTCCTCGTTGGGCTGGCCCAGCGCGACCATCTGCCCGCCCTGCACATAGTCCTGTACCGAGCCGTAGGTGATGGCGCCCATGTCCAGGCGACCGCCGAGCATGCCGACCACGCGGTCGGACACCGTGCCGCCGTCGACCATCTTCAGTTTGGCGCCGCTGAGTTTCTCCAGCATCAGGCCCTGGATGTGCGAGAAGCTGCCCATCTCGGTGCCGTAGGTGATGCTGCCGGGGTTGGCTTTCGACTTGTCGACCAGGTCCTGCATGCTGGTCACGCCGGACTGCTTGGAGGCGACGAACACGGTGCTCTTGTCGACGCCGGCGATGCAGGCGATATCGAAGACTTCAAAGCTGTCTTCGGTCAGACCTGCCACTTCGTTGACGATCAGCTGACCCGGGTGGGTGAAGAGGATGGTGTTGCCGTCGGCCGCAGCGCCCTTGACCTGCTCGGCGGCCAGTGTGCCCCCGCCGCCGGCGACGTTGGTCACCACCATGGTCTTGCCGGTGATCTCGTTGAAGTACTTGGCCATCATGCGCGCGTTGAAGTCGGTGTCGCCGCCGGGGTTGGCGATCACCACCACCTGTACGGGCCGCGTCGGCCATTTCACGTCATCGGCGAAGGTGGCGGCGTGGCTGGCCAGGGCACCCATGCCGATCAGGGCAGAAAGGAGGGAGGCGCGGAATGTTTTTTTCATTGGAATACTCCGGGTGGGATAGAAGCCGCGCGAGTCAGTCGCGGCCGAGGCTGGGACGTTTCGGGTGGTATTGCCAACCCGGAACCAGGTACTGCATGGCCATGGCGTCGTCGCGCGCGCCGCTGGCCACCTTCTTGTACAGCTCGTGAGCGGCCATGATCCGCTCCATGTCCGGCTCGATGCCGAGGCCGGGCTTGTCCGCTACCTGTACCTGACCGCCGACGATGCGCAGCGGTTCATGGGTCAGGCGCTCCTCGCCCTCCTGCCAGATCCAGTGGGTGTCGATGGCGGTGATGCGGCCCGGTACGGCTGCCGCGGCATGGGTGAACATGGCCAGGGAAATGTCGAAGTGGTTGTTGGAATGCGAGCCCCAGGTCAGGCCGAACTCCTCGCATACCTGACCGAGACGCACGGCACCCTGCATGGTCCAGAAGTGCGGGTCGGCCAACGGAATGTCGACTGCCTCGAGGCGCAGCGAGTGGCCCATCTGCCGCCAGTCGGTGGCGACCATGTTGGTGGCGGTGGGAATGCCGGTGGCACGCTTGAACTCGGCCATCACCTCGCGCCCCGAGTAGCCGTTCTCCGGGCCGCAAGGGTCTTCGGCGTAGGCCAGCACGTGGTTCTGGCCCTTGCACAGGGCGATGGCTTCGTCCAGGGACCAGGCACCATTGGGGTCGAGAGTGACACGCGCGTCGGGGAAGCGTGCCTTGATCGCGCGGATCGCCTCCATCTCCTCGGCGCCACGCATCACCCCGCCCTTGAGCTTGAAGTCGGCGAAGCCGTAGCGCGCATGGGCCGCTTCGGCCAGGCGGGCGATGGCCTGCGGCGTCAGCGCGGCCTGATGGCGCAGGTGATACCAGTCATCCGCCGCGCCATTGCCGGCGAGGTAGGGCAGGTCGGTGCGCTGACGATCACCTATATAGAAGAGGTAGGCGAGCATCGGCACATGATCGCGCTGCTGGCCGCTGCCGAGCAGTTCGGCCACCGGAACGTCCAGATGCTGGCCAAGTAGGTCGAGCAGGGCGGCCTCGACGGCGGTGATCACGTTATCCAGGCGCAGGTTGATCTCGTGCGGCTGCTTGAGCACCCGTGCCTCGGATTCGGAGGTGACCTGATGCCGGGTGGTCTGCGGCCCCTTGGCCGGCCCGGCGATGGCCTGGCGCAGGCTATTGAGAATGCGGTTGTAGCGTCCGACCGATTGCCCGATCACCCGATCGCGGCAACGCTCCAGCGCCTGGCGGATGCCTTCGCCACCGGGCACTTCGCCACAGCCGACGTGCCCGGCATTGTCCTTGAGCAGCACCAGGTTGCGGGTGAAGTAGGGGGCATGGGCGCCGCACAGGTTGAGCAGCATGCTGTCATGACCGGCGACCGGAATGACCTGCATCTCGACGATTCGGGGTGTGCTGCTGCGAGTGGCTTCGTACATCTTGGCTGGGGCTCCGAACATGGCGCGGCCCTTGGCCGCAATGGCGAAGGGACGGTTCAGTCGTGCACCGGGATCAGCAGACGATCCTCGCTGCAGCCAGTGAAAGCCTGGGTAAAGACGGCAACGAAACCCGCACGGGTTGCACTGTTCGTGCAGCTGGCAGCGGTGCAATGGCCAGCACGATGGCAGTGCAGGGCGGCAGTGAAGGTCTGTGACATGACCTGGGCCTCGCTTGTTTTTATTGGAATGTCATAGGTTGTCGTATGACTTGGTGAGATTAGTACCAGCCTGTCCCTGGCCTGTCAACGCTGCTGCTGGTGAATGATGATTGCGCTGGCATCTTCCCTGGCGTCATGCTGCAGCCTGCTCTAGGCTGAGCTTTACCGCTTGCGGAGTGGCGGCGCGAGCGAAGCGGGCAGGGCTCGGGGAGATGCGACGAACGGAGGATGCGAAAAACTGGTGTTTTTTTTGTTGTTGTACGATAACGTATCTCTACGGCTTCGGCTGACGCTGTTCCTCACAATTCGCTTTACAGGGTGTTCGCATAATGAATCCACAAGAACTCAAGTCCATCCTCTCCTCCGGTCTGCTGTCCTTTCCGGTGACCGATTTCGATGCCGCCGGTGATTTCAACCAGGCCGGCTACGTACGCCGCCTCGAGTGGCTGGCGCCCTACGGTGCCTCTGCGCTGTTCGCTGCCGGCGGCACGGGTGAGTTCTTCTCCCTGGCGCCTGACGAATACAGCGCCGTGATCAAGACCGCCGTGGACACCTGCGAGAAGTCCGTGCCTATCCTGGCTGGCGTTGGCGGCCCCACCCGCGTGGCCATCCAGATGGCGCAGGAAGCCGAGCGCCTGGGCGCCAAGGGCCTGCTGCTGCTGCCGCACTACCTCACCGAAGCCTCGCAGGACGGCGTTGCCGCGCACGTCGAGCAGGTGTGCAAGTCGGTGAAAATCGGCGTGGTGATCTACAACCGCAACGTCTGCCGCCTCAACGCCAATCTGCTGGAGCAGTTGGCCGAGCGTTGCCCGAACCTGATCGGCTACAAGGATGGTCTGGGTGACATCGAGCTGATGGTGTCGATTCGTCGTCGCCTGGGCGAGCGCCTGACCTACCTCGGCGGCCTGCCGACCGCTGAAGTCTACGCCGCGGCCTACAAGGCGCTGGGCGTACCGGTGTATTCCTCGGCGGTGTTCAACTTCATTCCGAAAACCGCCATGGCCTTCTACCGCGCCATCGCTGCCGATGATCACGCTACCGTCGGCAAGCTGATCGACGATTTCTTCCTGCCGTATCTGGATATCCGCAACCGCAAGGCCGGCTATGCCGTGAGCATCGTCAAGGCTGGTGCCAGGATCGTCGGTTACGATGCCGGCCCGGTACGTGCGCCGTTGACCGATCTGCTGCCGGAGGAGTACGAAGCCCTGGCCAAATTGATCGAAGCGCAAGGCGCGCAGTAACACCGCAGGTGGCCGCTCGCGCCTGCGAGCGGCCCAGTCGCGCTCCGACAGGCCGGGCGCGACGACGCTGAACCATTGTCGAACCCGCACAAGAACAACAGGGTAACGCTCATGACTTCACAGATTCCTGCCGCTGTCGGCACTCCGCTGATCACCGAGCTGCAAGTCGTACCGGTCGCAGGTTACGACAGCATGCTGCTCAATCTGAGCGGAGCCCACGGCCCTTACTTCACCCGCAATATCCTCATTCTCAAGGACAGCGCCGGCCATGTCGGTGTTGGCGAAGTCCCCGGCGGCGAGGGCATCCGCAAGACCCTCGAAGACGCCCGCGCGATCCTTATCGGCCAGCCGGTCGGCAACTACAACGCGTTGCTCAATCAGGTGCGCCGCGCCTTCGCTGATCGCGATGCCGGCGGTCGCGGCCTGCAGACCTTCGATCTGCGTATCACCATCCACGCCGTCACCGCGCTGGAGTCGGCGCTGCTCGATCTGCTCGGCCAGCACTTGGGCGTGCCGGTGGCCGCCCTGCTCGGCGAAGGCCAGCAGCGCGATGCGGTGGAAATGCTCGGCTACCTGTTCTTCATCGCCGACAAGGACAAGACCGATCTTGGCTACCGCGACGAGCGCGACTCCGACGATGCCTGGGAGCGCGTGCGCAACCAGACCGCGCTGACCCCCGAGGCCATCGTTCGCCAGGCCGAGGCTGCGCATGCCCGTTACGGCTTCAACGACTTCAAGCTCAAGGGCGGCGTGCTGCATGGCGAGGCCGAAGTCGAGGCGATTCGTGCCCTGGCCGCGCGCTTCCCGAATGCCCGCGTGACGCTCGACCCCAATGGCGGCTGGTCGCTGGACCAGGCCATCGCCCTGTGCCGTGACCTGCATGGCGTGCTGGCTTATGCCGAAGACCCGTGCGGTGCCGAGAATGGCTACTCCGGCCGCGAGGTGATGGCCGAGTTTCGCCGCGCTACCGGTCTGCCGACTGCGACCAACATGATCGCTACCGACTGGCGGCAGATGGGCCACACCATCTCCCTGCAGTCGGTGGACATTCCGCTGGCCGACCCGCACTTCTGGACCATGGCCGGTTCCGTGCGCGTGGCGCAGATGTGCAACGACTGGGGCCTGACCTGGGGCTCGCATTCGAACAACCACTTCGACATCTCCCTGGCCATGTTCACCCACGTCGCCGCTGCGGCTCCGGGGCGCGTGACCGCCATCGACACCCACTGGATCTGGCAGGACGGCCAGTACCTGACGCGCAACCCGCTGCGCATCGAGGGTGGCCTGGTGCAGGTGCCGAAAACGCCGGGCCTCGGCGTCGAGCTGGATTGGGATGCGTTGGCCAAGGCGCACGAGCTGTACCAGGCCAAGGGCCTCGGCGCGCGTGACGACGCGGTGGCCATGCAGTACCTGATTCCGGGCTGGACCTTCAATAACAAGAAGCCCTGCCTGGTGCGTTGAGCCGAACTCGCAGTCCTATAGGGTTGACTTCCGTAGGGTGGGCCTCAGTCCCGTAGGGTGGGCTTTAGCCCACCAATAATGCAGCCCACCGTGACTACAATCGGTGGGCTGAAGCCCACCCTACGGGGTGTTCGGTCCACCCTACGGGCTCAGCCTTTCCTTCTGTCTCACGAGCCTTGCCGATGCCAGATGCCAAACCGGGTCGTGTGCGCTACAGCATCCTGCTGATGCTGTTTCTGGTCACCACCATCACCTTCGCCGATCGCTCCAGTCTCTCCGTCGCCGGTTCGGCGATGCAGGCCGGCCTGGGCATCGACGCGGTGACGCTCGGCTACATCTTCTCGGCGTTCGGCTGGGCCTACGTGATCGGGCAGATTCCCGGTGGTTGGCTGTTCGATCGCTTCGGCACCAAGCCGGTGTACACCCTGGCGTTGTTCATCTGGTCGGTACTGACCCTGCTGCAGGGCTTCGTCGGCTGGCTGCCCAGCACCTGGGCGGTAACCTCGATGTTCCTGCTGCGGCTGCTGGTGGGCTTTGCCAGTGCGCCGTGCTTTCCCGGTAATGCGCGCATCACCGCCTCCTGGTTTCCCACAGCCGAGCGCGCTACCGCCACGGCCATCTCCAGTTCGGCGCAGTACGCCGCCACGGCATTGTTCGCGCCGTTGATGGGCTGGGTGGTGCAAACCATGGGGTGGCAATCGGTGTTCATCGTGCTCGGTTGTCTCGGTCTGGCACTGTCGTTCGTCTGGCTCAAACAGCTGCATGGCCCGCGTCAGCACCCGCGTATTGGTGCAGCCGAGCTGGCCCATCTGGAACAGGGCGGGGCGCTGATCGATCTGGAAGGGCAGCGTGGTGGAAGTGGCGGTTCGCAGTGGGGCTACCTGGGCCTGCTGCTGCGCCAACGCACCATGATCGGCATCTACCTTGGCCAGTATTGCAACAACGCTATTACCTATTTCTTTCTCACCTGGTTTCCGGTTTACCTGGTGCAGGCGCGCGGCATGAGCATCCTTGGCGCCGGTTTCGCCGCCGCCTTGCCAGCCATCAGCGGTTGCGTCGGTGGCGTGCTCGGCGGACTGCTGTCCGACGGCATGCTGCGCCGCGGCCACTCGCTGACCCTGGCACGCAAGCTGCCGATGGTGCTTGGCCTGTTGCTGTCGAGCGCCGTGGTGCTGTGCATTTTCGTCGAGAGCGACACGGCCGTGGTGGCGTTGATGGCCCTGGCCTTCTTCGGCAAGGGCCTCGGCTCGCTGGGCTGGACGCTGGTGGCCGACACCTCGCCACGGCAGATCCTTGGACTGTCCGGCGGGCTGTTCAACACCTTCGGCAACCTGGCGGCCGTCACCACGCCCATCGTCATCGGTTACCTGGTCAGCCATAGCGGTTCTTTCGATGGGGCATTGGTCTATGTCGGCCTCAATGCCCTGCTGGCGGTCGTGAGCTTCGGCCTGATCGTCGGCCGTATCCACAGGGTCGAGCTGGGCGCCACGTCTGGCTCGGTTTCCTGAACGCACAACAGGAGCAAGCGTCATGCAGTTGATTTCCCATCAGGATTCGCCACGTTATATCCGTCTGCACCCGAGCGACAACGTCGGCGTGGTGGTCAATGACCAGGGCGTGGCCGCTGGCGGCCAGTTCGACGATGGCCTGACGGCTATCGAAGGTATCCCGCAGAGCCACAAGGTGGCGTTGGTGGATATCGCCGAAGGCGGTGAGGTGGTGCGTTATGGCGAGGTGATCGGCTATGCGCTCAAATCCATCGCCGCCGGCAGCTGGGTCACCGAGCAGGTGCTGCGCATGCCCGAGCCACCGCTGCTGGACAACCTGCCCAAGGCGACCCTCAAGACCGCGCCCGGCGAGCCGCTGGAGGGCTACACCTTCGAAGGTTTTCGCAATCCGGATGGCAGCGTCGGCACGCGCAATATCCTGGGTGTGACCACCACCGTGCAGTGCGTGGTCGGCGTGCTCGATCACGTGGTCGAGCGCGTGCGCAAGGAAGTCTTGCCCAAGTACCCCAATGTCGACGACGTGGTGGCGCTGTCGCACAGCTATGGCTGTGGCGTGGCGATCAATGCGCCGGACGCCGTGGTGCCGATCCGCACCCTGTACAACATCAGCCGCAACCCCAATCTGGGCGGTCAGGCACTGGTGATCAGCCTCGGCTGCGAGAAACTGCAGGCCAACCAGTTGATGGATGGCGATGCGCTCACCAACGGCATGGACGAGGAAGACTGGCTGTTCCGCCTGCAGGATTCCGGCAGCGGATTCGCCGGCATGGTCGAGCAGATCATGGCCATGATCGAGGAGCGCCTGAAGGTACTCGACCAGCGTCGCCGCGAGACCGTGCCGGCCTCCGAGCTGGTGGTCGGCATGCAGTGCGGCGGCAGCGATGCCTTCTCCGGCATCACCGCCAACCCGGCTTTGGGTGTGGCCGCCGACCTGCTGGTGCGCGCCGGCGCCACTGTGATGTTCAGTGAGAACACCGAAGTGCGTGACGGCATCCACCTGCTCACGCCGCGCGCCGCCAGCGTCGAGGTGGCCGATGCGCTGATCCGCGAGATGGACTGGTACGACCGCTACCTGGCGCGCGGCATGGCCGACCGCAGCGCCAATACCACGCCGGGCAACAAGAAGGGCGGGCTGAACAACATCGTCGAGAAGGCCATGGGCTCCATCGCCAAGTCCGGCAACGGCACCATCGCCGGGGTGGTCGCGCCGGGCGAGCGCATTCGTGGCAAGGGCCTGTGGTTTTGCGCCACGCCGGCCAGCGACTTCATCTGCGGCACCCTGCAACTGGCGGCGGGCATGAACCTGCACATCTTCACCACCGGGCGCGGCACGCCCTACGGCCTGGCCATGGTGCCGGTGATCAAGGTGGCCACGCGCACCCAACTGGCCGAACGCTGGCCCGATCTGATCGACGTCGACGCCGGGCAGATCGTCTCCGGGCGCATGACGCTGGAGGAGATGGGCTGGCACATCTTTCAGCTCTATCTGGACGTGGCCAGCGGGCGCAGGCAGACCTGCGCCGAACGCCTGCGTCTGCATAACGATCTGGTGCTATTCAACCCGGCGCCGGTGACCTGAACGGGAGACCCTGATGAGCAAGATCAAGGTGCTGCAGGTCGGCCCGCTGAGCGAGCGTTTCAACCGCGAGCTAGCGGACGAATTCGATGTCAGTGCGCTGTGGCAACAGGCCGAGCCGCCGACCTTTCTGCGCGAGCAGGGTGGACAGTTTGTCTACATGGTGTCCTCGGCACGTTTCGGTTGTACGGCCGAGCAGCTCGAGCTGTTGCCCAATCTGCGCGCCATCTGCAGTTTCGGCGTCGGCCATGACCCCTATCCGCTGGAGCTGCTGCGTGATCGCGGCATCGTGCTCAGCACCACGCCGGACGTACTCAACGACTGCGTGGCCGACCTGGCCATGGGCCTGATCATCGACAGTGCGCGGCGTCTGTCCGAAGCCGATCGTTTCCTGCGCAGCGGCGCCTGGGCCGACGGGCAGAGCTTCCCCCTGGCCCGCCGTGTCAGCGGCAAACGCCTGGGTATCGTCGGGCTCGGCCGTATCGGCGAGGCGGTGGCGCGGCGGGCGGCGGGCTTCGCCATGCCGCTGCGTTACCACAACCGCCGCGCAGTCGAGGGCAGTCCTTACCAGCATGAGCCGGATCTGCTGGCGCTGGCGCGCTGGGCGGATTTCCTGGTGCTGACCTGTCCGGGCGGCAAGGCCACCCACCACCTGATCAACGCCGAGGTGCTCGAAGCGCTCGGCCCGGATGGTTTTCTGATCAACGTGGCACGCGGCTCGGTGGTCGATGAGGCCGCGCTGATCTCGGCGTTGCAGCAGAAGGTGATTGGCGGCGCCGGGCTGGACGTCTTCGAGCGCGAACCCCAGGTGCCGGCGGCGCTGCGCGAACTGGACAACGTGGTGCTGTTGCCGCACGTCGGCAGCGGAAGCGTCGAGACGCGCCAGCAGATGGCCGATCTGGTGCTGGACAACCTGCGCGCCTTCATCGCTACCGGCAAGCTGCTGACTCCGTTGTAGGGCGGGTGAAACCCGCCAGCTCTTTATTGGCGGGTTGCACCCGCCCTACGAAACTGCTGCCGCACGTCGGCAGCGGAAGCGTCGAGACCCGCCAGTAGATGGCCGACCTGGTACTGGACAACCTGCGCGCCTTCATCGCCAGCGGCAAGCTGCTGACTCCGTTGTAGGGCGGGTGAAACCCGCCGCCTCAGTTGGCGGGTTGCACCCGCCCTACGGTTTGGCATTCATTGATGCCTACGCCGTTGAATATGCCGGGTAGCACGCGCTGCCTGGCCTATCGTTGCATCGCCACAAGCGCTGTAATCGTTTTCTACCTCACCTGCAGCATCCCCGGCGCACCACAAGTGCGCCGTTTTTTCTCCTCTGCGCTGATGTCGTTGTCTCATGCCCTGTAAACTGTGGCGTTTTCCGCAGGCAAGGGGCCATCCACCGTGCAGTCGGTCATCTCCATCCAGCAACTGAACAAGACCTACGCGTCGGGCCATCCGGCCCTGCAAGGCATCGACCTGGACATTCGCCAGGGCGAGATATTCGCCTTGCTCGGGCCCAACGGCGCCGGCAAGACCACGCTGATCAGCATCATCTGCGGCATCGTCAATCCGGGCGAGGGCAGGGTACTGGTCGGCGGCAAGGACATCGTCCGCGACTACCGCGCGGCCCGCGCGCAGATCGGCCTGGTGCCGCAGGAGCTGGTCAGCGACGTGTTCGAAACCGTCTGGGCGACGGTCAAGTTCAGTCGCGGTTTGTTCGGCAAGAAGCCTGACCCGGCCTATCTCGAGCAGCTGCTCAAGGACCTGTCGCTGTGGGACAAACGCAACGCCAAGATCATGGAGCTGTCCGGCGGCATGAAGCGCCGGGTGATGATCGCCAAGGCGCTGTCGCACGAGCCGCAGATTCTCTTTCTCGACGAGCCTACCGCCGGCGTCGACGTCGAGCTGCGCCGCGACATGTGGAACATGGTGCGGCGCCTGCGCGAACGCGGCGTGACCATCATCCTCACCACCCACTACATCGAGGAGGCCGAGGAAATGGCCGACCGCATTGGGGTGATCAGCAAGGGGCGGATCATTCTGGTGGAGGACAAGCAGGTGCTGATGCACAAGCTGGGCAAGAAGCAGCTGACCCTGCACCTGCAGCAGCCGTTGTCCTGCGTGCCGGCCGAGCTGTCGCGCTACGGCCTGGAACTGACCGATCAGGGCCATGCCCTGGTGTTCACCTTCGATGCCCAGCACGAGAACACCGGTATCGCCGAACTGCTGCGTGACCTGGCCCAGCACGGCATCGACTTCAAGGATCTGCAGTCCAGTCAGAGTTCGTTGGAAGAAATCTTCGTTTCGTTGGTCAAGGAGTCGCGCGCATGAACCTGTATGCCATCAAGGCCATCTACCTGTTCGAGCTGGCGCGCACCTGGCGCACCCTGTTGCAGAGCATCGCCACCCCGGTGATCAGCACCTCGCTGTACTTCGTAGTGTTCGGCTCGGCCATCGGTTCGAGCATGACCCAGGTGCAGGGCGTGAGCTACGGCGCCTTCATCATCCCTGGCCTGATCATGCTGGCGCTGCTGACCGAGAGCATTTCCAACGCCTCGTTCGGCATCTACATGCCCAAGTACTCGGGAAGCATCTACGAGATTCTTTCGGCGCCGGTGTCGTACCTGGAGATTCTGATCGGCTATGTCGGCGCAGCAGCGACCAAGTCGGTGATCCTCGGTCTGATCATCCTGCTCACCGCCAGGCTGTTCGTCGATTTCGAGATACAGCATCCGCTGTGGATGGCGGCGTTCCTGGTGCTGACGGCGCTGACCTTCAGCCTGTTCGGCTTCATCATCGGCGTCTGGGCCGATGGCTGGGAGAAGCTGCAGATCGTCCCGGCGCTGATCGTCACGCCATTGACCTTCCTCGGCGGTGCTTTCTATTCGATCAGCATGCTGCCGCCGGCCTGGCAGACGGTGACCCTGTTCAACCCGGTGGTGTACCTGATCAGCGCCTTCCGCTGGAGCTTCTACGGCGTGTCCGACGTCAATGTCGGCGTTAGCCTGGCCATGGTGCTGGGCTTTCTGGCGCTGTGCATCCTCCTGGTGGGCTGGATCTTCAAGACCGGTTACCGGCTCAAGAGCTGAGTCTGGTCGGATAGCGGCATTCGCGGCTGAAGCCGCTCCTACCCAGATCGCGTAAGCCTCTGACTGTAGGAGCGGCTTCAGCCGCGAAACGCTGGAAACGAAAGGGGGCGCATCTGCGCCCCTTGTCAATTTCAGCTTGGGCGGGTGAAACCCGCCATGAGGGAGTAGTGGGTTGCACCCGCCCTACGGTCGGTGGGAGGCGCTTCAGCGGCGACTGATTTCGAGTCGTCGCGGCTAAAGCCCCTCCCACAGAAGCCGTACCATGCGCGGCTATTTCACTTCACCCGCAGCTCGCACTCGAAGGTTTGCGCCGGCGGCACGTTTGGCTCCCAGGGCTGCTGGTAGGTCAGCAGCAGGCGACCTTCGCCGGCTTCGCGCGCGGTGAAGCGCCAGGTGGAGATGCCGCCAGCGCCCACCAGCCCGGCGTCTTCCGGATTGCTGTAGACCTCCGGGCCGAGGCTCTGCAGTACGTTCGCCGCGCCATCACGGACCTCCCAGCGAAAACCGGTGGTGGGGTTGCTGGGCAGGCTGAGAATCAGCTGCTGGCCCTTGTTCAGCGTCAGCGGGCACTGCCGATCCTTCTTCAGCTCCAGCGTGCCGGATTGATGCGCGCAGGCGCTGAGCAGGGCCAGGGCGGGCAGGGTAAGCAGGCGCAAGGTGGCGTGCATGACGAACTCCAGTCGACGAAACCTGGCCCAGCATAGCCGCACCGGGGTGCGGCATGCGAGCCGTAGGGTGCGCCGCGCGCACCGTGGTTAGTCGAAAAGCACCCTGGCCACGTCGCCATAACGCCTGGCGAAATGCACCGTCAGGCCTTCCTTGAGATAGTCCGGCAACTCCTCGTAACTGCCACGGTTGGCCTCCGGCAGGATCAGCTCATGGATCTTCTGCCGGCGCGCCGCGATCACCTTCTCGCGCACGCCGCCGATGGGCAGCACCTGGCCCGTGAGGGTCAGCTCGCCGGTCATGGCCACGCCCTTTTTCGGCGCCTGGTTGCGCGCCAGTGAGAGCAGGGCACTGGCCATGGTGATGCCGGCGCTGGGACCGTCCTTGGGCGTGGCGCCTTCCGGTACGTGCAGGTGGACGAAGGCCTGGTCGAAGAAGGTCGGGTCGCCGCCGAACTGCTTCAGATGCGAGCTGATGTAGCTGTAGGCGATCTCCGCCGATTCCTTCATCACCTCGCCGAGCTGGCCGGTGAGCTTGAAGCCGCGGTTGAGCGTGTGGATGCGCGTCGCCTCGATCGGCAGGGTGGCGCCGCCCATGCTGGTCCAGGCCAGGCCGGTGATGACGCCGACGCCGGCCAGCACCCGCTCGTTGCGGAACACCGGCATGCCCAGAGCGTCTTCCAGATCCTTGGTGCCGATGCGGATTTTCGCTTCGGGATCTTCCAGCAATTTGACCACCGACTTGCGCACCAGCTTGCCCAGCTGTTTCTCCAGCTGGCGCACGCCGGCCTCGCGGGCATAGCCTTCGATCACCGCACGCAGCGCCGCGTCGCTGATGGACAGGCGCGCCTTTGGCACACCGGCCTTTTCCAGCTGCTTGGGCCACAGGTGACGCTTGGCGATGGCGAGCTTCTCCTCGGTGATGTAGCCGGACAGGCGGATCACCTCCATGCGGTCGAGCAGCGGCCCGGGAATCGAGTCCAGCGTGTTGGCGGTGCACACGAACAGCACCTTGGACAGGTCCAGGCGCAGGTCCAGGTAGTGGTCGAGGAACTCGACGTTCTGCTCCGGATCGAGGGTTTCCAGCAGCGCCGAGGCGGGGTCGCCCTGGTAGCTGCTACCCATCTTGTCGATCTCGTCGAGCATGATCACCGGGTTCATCACCTCGGCTTCCTTCAGCGCCTGCACCAGCTTGCCGGGCATGGCGCCGATATAGGTACGGCGGTGACCCTTGATTTCCGCCTCGTCACGCATGCCGCCCACCGAGAAGCGATAGAACGGCCGGCCGAGGGATTCGGCGATGGACTTGCCGATGCTGGTCTTGCCCACGCCAGGTGGGCCGACCAACAGCACGATGGAGCCGGCGATCTCGCCCTTGAAGGCGCCGACGGCGAGGAACTCGGTAATGCGCTGCTTGATGTCGTCCATGCCGGCGTGGTGCTTGTCCAGCACCTTGCGCGCGCGACCGAGGTCGAGCTTGTCCTGGCCGTGGATGCCCCAGGGCAGGGCGGTTGCCCAGTCCAGGTAGTTGCGCGTGACGGCGTACTCCGGCGAGCCGGTCTCGAGGATCGACAGCTTGTTCAGCTCCTCGTCGATGCGCTTCTGCGCAGGCGCCGGCAGGCTCTTGCCTTCGAGACGGGCGAGGAATTCCTCGCGGTCGGCGCTCTTGTCGTCCTTGCTGATGCCCAGCTCCTGCTGGATCAGCTTGAGCTGCTCCTTGAGGAAGAACTCGCGCTGGCGCTCGCCGATCTGCTTGTTCACCTCGGCCGACAGCTCCTTCTGCAGGCGGCCGACTTCGACCTCCTTGCGCAGCAGCGGCAGCACCTTCTCCATGCGCTTGAGCATGGGCACGGTGTCCAGCACTTCCTGCAGCTCATGGCCGGAGGCGGTGGTCAGCGCGGCGGCAAAGTCTGTAAGTGGCGACGGGTCGTTGGGGCTGAAGCGATTGAGGTAGTTCTTCAGCTCCTCGCTGTACAGCGGGTTGAGCGGCAGCAGCTCCTTGATCGCATTGATCAGCGCCATGCCGTAGGCCTTGACCTCGTCACGCGGGTCGGCAGGCGGCTGTGGGTAGTCCACTTCGGCCAGGTACGGGCCACGGCGGCTGAGCCAGCCGCGGATGCGCACGCGGGTCAGACCCTGAGCGACGAACTGCAGCTTGCCGCCTTCCTCGCTGACATGGTGCACGCGCACCAGGGTGCCGTGCTCGGGCAGGCTGTCGAGATCGAACTCGCCGTGCTCGTCCGGCGGGGTGTCGACGAAGAATACCGCCATGCACTTGTGCTCGGTGTTGCCGACGCGCGTCAGGGTGCGGCCCCAGGGCTGCTGGTTGACGATCACCGGCAACACCTGCGCCGGGAAGAACGGGCGGTTGTGGATGGGGATGATGTAGAGCTTGTCCGGCAACTGCTGCGCGGGCAGTACCAGGCCAGTGCTGCTGGCCTGGACGTGAACTTCGACGGCTTCCGGGGTGTTGTCCTGATCGTTCATGGAGCACCTTTGCGTGGACGTTGAATGCTACATGGGGCGACCTCGGGATTTTTCAACGGTTCACGCCAGGCATGGGTCATAGGCGCATCGTTTCATCAGGCCAGGTAAGCGACTCGCTTGAGGTCAGACTGCTCGGGTGTATCTGGTTGCTATAAGTGCAACCGTTTCGCTGATAGGTGGTTGCGGCGTTTCTCCGTGGAAAGGAGTAAAGTGCAACCCCTTGTTTCGTGCCGCCAGTCTTTTGCGATGCTGCAAGCCCGTGTGATTCGCCTGGATGAACAGGCCCATGAACATGCCCATGACCATCATCAACTGGTGATGTCCCTGGTCGGTCGCGCCGAATTCGAGGTCGGCGGTCGCGGCGGTGAGGTCTGCCGCATGCGCGCCTGCCTGGTGCCGGGCGACGCCGCTCACCAGTTCGCCGGCATGGGCGACAACCGCATGCTGATTCTCGACCTGGACGAGCACGACACACCCAGCGAAGACCTGGAGCTGCTCCATCGTCTGTTCGAGACGCCGCGCTATCCGGCCCTCGATGTCGATTTCCAGCACCTGCTGACCTACGCCGGCGCCGAGCTCGAGCGTTACGGCAGCGATTCCATCCTCGCGCGTTCTCTCGGTGGCGTGCTGTTGCGCGCCCTGCACCTGCGCCTGTTCGGCGAGCAGCGCCGGCAGCCGCAAGGGCCGCTGGATCTGCAGCGTCTGGACGACTACATCGGCGAGCATCTGGCGCGGCGCATCAGCGTCGCCGAGCTGGCGCACGTGATGTGCCTGAGCCCCAGTCACTTCCACGCCCAGTTCAAGGACAGCGTCGGCCTCACCCCGCATCAATACCTGCTCAAGACCCGCCTCGACCGCGCCGCACGCATGCTGCGCGAGAGCAACCTGCCGCTGGTGCGCATTGCCGAGGAATGCGGTTTCTCCAGCCAGAGCGCGCTGACCACCTCCATGCGTCGCTACCTCGGCCTTACGCCCAAGCGCCTGCGCAGCGAGTAGCGCCCCGGCCGGCCGATATTGGCCGGTTCGCCTCCGGCCAGCTAGGCTGTCCATTCAGTACGCCAAACCCGGTTGCCAAGACGGCATGAAATCCTGTGAACGCCCGGCCGCTGGCTCGGGCCAAGGCTCGCGCATGACTGGTCGCAATTCCCGCCTGCTGCCCTTCTTCCTGTTTGCCGCCCTGGCCCTGCCTGGCCTGGCGCCCGCGGCAGCGCTGCACGCCGAGTTGACGGATGCCACCGGCCAGCCGCTTGCCGATGCGGTGATCACGCTGCGCGGCCCGCTGGACGCGCCCGAGGCGCCACCGCCGGCGCGCATGGATCAGCGCGACAAGCAGTTCCGGCCCCATGTGCTGGCGGTGCGTACCGGCACCCTGGTGTCCTTCCCCAACAGCGACGACATTCGCCACCATGTCTATTCCTTCTCGCCGGCCAAGCGTTTCGAGCTGCGTCTTTACCAGGGCACGCCGAGCGAGCCGGTGCTGTTCGACCAACCCGGGCTGGTGGTGCTGGGCTGCAATATCCACGACTGGATGCTCGGCTATATCTACGTTACCGACGATCCCTGGTTCGCCGTCAGCGACGAGCAGGGCAGGGCGGCCATTGCCGGGTTGCCGGCCGGTCGCTACGTCGTCACGCTCTGGCATCCGGGCAATCCGCAATTGCTGCCGCAGACTGCCGGCGAGCTGCAGGTGCAGACGCAGACGCTGAGCCAGCGTTTCACCCTGGCCAGCAGCGGCCCCGTCGAACCGCCGGCGCCGCCCGCGCCGAGCGCATTTGGCGAGGCCTTCAGGAAGGCGGTCGAAGATGCTGCGCAATAGCTTTCAGGCGCGCATCGGCGGCGTACTCATCCTGCTGCTGCTGGTGGTGATCGGTGCCCTCTATGTCGCGGTCAAGGCCGCCACCGATGCCGCGGTGCGCGCTCAGGCGCAGGAGCAGCTGAACGTCGGCAGTCGGGTTTTCGAGCAACTGCTGGCGCTGCGCAGCGACCAGCTGCGGCAGGCCGCTCAGGTGCTGGCGGCCGACTTCGGCTTCAAGGATGCAGTGGTCAGTGGCGATACCCCAACCATTCGCTCGGCGCTGGCCAACCAGGGCGCGCGGATCAACGCCGACGCGGTGTTCCTGCTGGGCCTGGACGGCAGCCTGCAGGTGAGCACCGACCCGGCCATCGACGCCGAGGCGCTGGCCGGCCTCGGTGCTCAGTTGCTGCCGAGGCGCGACGGTGCGCACCTGTCCCTGCTGCCGATCGGCAGGCAGATCTACCTGCTGGTGGATGCCACGGTGAGCGCACCGCTGCCGATCGCTCGCGTGCTGGTGGGCTTCGCCGTGGATCGCGAGTTCGCCCTGCAGCTGCGCGAGCTGACTCATCTGGAGCTGAGCCTGGTGGCCAGCCGCGATGGCGCGGCGCCGACCTGGATCAGCACCCTGCCGACCCGGGCTCAGGCCCTGCTGGAGGCGCAGATGCAGGGGGACGGCGCGATGCCGCAACGCTTCGGCGACGGCATCGAGCACTACTTCGGCCAGCATCTGCAACTGGCCAGCGGCCCCGGCTATCGGGTCGAGGCGCTGTTGCACAAGTCCCTCGGCGAGGCCGAGGCGGCGTTCGCACCGCTGGATCGACGCATCCTGCTGATCAGCCTGGGAGCCATGCTCGCCTCGCTGATCGGCGCCTTGCTGCTGGCGCGCAGCGTGTCGCGGCCGGTGCGTGCGCTGGCCGCCGCCGCCCAGCGCATCGGCCGCGGCGACTACCAGCAGGCGGTGGCCCTGGCGCGCAGCGACGAGCTGGGCCTGCTGGCGCTGGCGGTCAACGACATGCAGCGCGGCATCGCCGAGCGTGAGCGGCAGCTGGCGCACAACGCCCTGCACGACGCGCTGACCGGTCTGCCCAACCGTACCCTGGCGCTGGAGCGGCTCGGCAGCGCGATCACCGCCGGGCGGCCCATCGCTCTGCTGTACCTAGGCGTGGGCAACTTCGCTGCGATCAACGAGAGCTGCGGCCAGGGCGGCGGTGACCTGGCCCTGCAGCAGCTGGCCCGGCGCCTGCAGGCGACCCTGCGCCCCGGCGACAGCCTGGCGCGCCTGCTGGGCGACGAATTCCTCCTGCTGCTGCAGGAGTGCGACGGCGGCAGCGCGGTGGCCAGCGCCGACCGCCTGCATCAGTTGCTGCTCAAGCCGCTGCGCATCGGCACGCTGGACGTCGCCCTGGAGTGCCGCATCGGCATCGCTGCCTATCCGGCCGATGGCGAAACCCCGGACGATCTGCTGCGCCGTGCGCGCATCGCCATGCAGGATGCCGCCCGCCACCCCGGGCGCCTGCAGCTCTACCAGCAGGGCCGCGACGCCGCCCAGCAGCGCCAGGTCCAGCTGATTCGCGACCTGCGCCACGCCGCCGCACAGGGCCAGCTGCTGCTGCACTACCAGCCCAAGCTGGATATCCGCGAGGGCCGCGTGCGCCAGGCCGAGGCGCTGCTGCGCTGGCAGCATTCGCAGCTGGGCATGGTCTCGCCCGGCGAATTCATCCCGCTGGCAGAACGCACCGGCAGCATCCAGCTGCTCACCGCCTGGGTCATCGAGGAGGTCATGCGCCAGTTGCAGGAGTGGGACGGGCGCGGCGTCTGGGTGCAGGTATCGCTGAACATCTCCACCGAGGACCTGCTGGACGCCGGCTTGCCGGCGCGGGTCGGCGCGCTGCTGGCGCGCTACCGGGTGGCGCCGGAGCAACTGATTTTCGAGATCACCGAGAGCGGCGTGATGCTCGACCCCGAGCGCGCGCTGCAGGTGCTGCACGGCTTGCGCGACTACCGCATCGGCCTGTCGGTGGACGATTTCGGCACCGGCTACTCCTCGCTGGCGCAGCTCAAGCGCATGCCGGTGCAGGAGCTGAAGATCGACCAGAGTTTCGTGCGCGAGCTGGACGACCACAGCGAGGACTCGGTGATCGTGCGCTCGACCATCGAAATGAGCCACAGCCTGGGCCTGAAGGTGGTGGCCGAGGGTGTGGAGCTGGCGTCCAGCCTGAATCTTTTGCAGCGCTGGCACTGCGACACCGCCCAGGGCTACCTGATCAGTCGGCCGTTGGCCGCCGAGGCCTTCGAGGCCTGGCTGGCACAGCCCTATCGTCCCCCCCTGGCCAAGGTGCACTGAAGCATGCGACTCGCCTGCCTGTTGGGACTATACCTGTGCGCCGGGCTGGCTAGCGCCGGCGAGGGTCGCTTGCTGGCCACCGGCGGAGCCACCAGCCTGGAGGGCGCCGCCGGTGGCGGCATCATGCCCTGGGCGGTGCTGGCCGGTTACGGCGAGCGCGGCGAATGGGGCGCGGACGTGTTCGCCACCCGCGTCGAAACCGGCGACTACCGCCTCGACGTGGCCGGCGTGGCGGCGGCCTACGGCAACCGCATCGAGCTTTCCTACGCGCGCCAGCGCTTCGACCTCGGCACCCTGGCGCGCGACCTGCGCCTGCCGGACAACAGCCTCAGCCAGGACGTGCTCGGCCTCAAGCTGCGCCTGGCCGGCGACCTGATCTACGACCGCCTGCCGCAGATTTCCCTCGGCCTGCAGCACAAGCGTCAGCGCGACTTCCTCGTGCCCAGCCTGGTCGGCGCGCAGCGCCGCGAGGACAGCGAAGGCTACCTGGCGGCCAGCCGGCTGATCCTCGGCGGTGCTTTCGGCTACAACCTGCTGCTCAACGCCAACCTGCGCTATAGCCGGGCCAACGAACTGGGCCTGCTGGGCTTCGGTGGCGACCGCCGCGACCGCCATTCCTGGCTCAAGGAAGGCTCGGTGGCGGTGCTGCTGGATCGGCACTGGGCGGTGGGCATCGAGTATCGGGAAAAACCCGACAACCTGAGCTTTGCCGGCGAGAGCGACTGGGCCGATCTGTTCGTCGGCTACTTCCCCAACAAGAACCTGGCCGTGGTGTTGGCCTACGCGCGGCTCGGCGAGATCGCCACGCTGGACAACCAGGACGGTGTCTACCTGTCCGTGCAGGGGAGTTTCTGAACATGCGCCTGGCCGTGCTCTGCCTGCCGCTGCTGCTGGCCGCCTGCGCCCAGCAGGCGCCGCGCGACGACGGTCTGTACCGTGCCCTGGGCGAGGAGCCCGGTATCGTGCGGATCGTCGAAGGCATGCTGCTGGGCTCCGCACGCGATCCGCGCATCGCCCGGCACTTTCGCGACATCGACATCGAGCGCCTGCGCGAGAAGCTGATCGAGCAGCTGTGCTTCGAGAGCGGCGGCCCCTGCGTCTACACCGGCGACAGCATGGAGGAGAGCCACAAGGGCCTGCGCCTGACCCCCAGCGACTTCAACGCCCTGGTCGAGCACCTGCAGGACGCCATGGAGGCCGAGGGCGTGCCGACACCGGCGCAGAACCGCCTGCTGGCGCGCCTGGCGCCGATGCGCGGGCAGGTGATCGACCGCTAGCGCTGCGCTCAGGCGTAGTTCTGCGGGCTGAGCTTGCGCTCGATCAGCTCGATGAGGATGTGCAGGGTCTTGATGTGCAACTCCTGCACGCGGTCGGCGTAGTCGCCGCCGGGGGCGCAGATGCACACGTCGGCCAGGCTCTCCAGCTGCGAACCGGGCTTGCCGGTCAGGGCGATCACCTTCACCCCCAGCGCCTTGGCGGCTTCGGCGGCCTTGACCACGTTGGGGCTCTTGCCACTGGTGCTGATGGCGATCAGCACGTCACCTTCGCGGCCGTGGGACTCGATATAGCGCGAGAAGATGAAGTCGTAGCCGAAGTCGTTGGCCACGCAGCTGATATGGCTGGGGTCGCTGATCGACACCGCGGCGATGCCGGGGCGATTGTTGCGGTAGCGCCCGGTCAGCTCCTCGGCGAAGTGCATGGCGTCGCACATCGAGCCGCCGTTGCCGCAGGAGAACGCCTTGCCCTTGTTCTCGAAGCTGGCGATCAGCAGCTCGGCCGCCTTCTGGATATTGCCCAGGGTCTGTTCGTTGGCGAGGAAGGCCTCCAGCGCGCGCTGGGCTTCCTGCAGGCTGTTGCGGATATGTTCGATCATCGCGTCTCAGAACCTCAAGGGAGTTCAGGGCTGGAGTAGAAGGCCGTCAGTACTTTCACCAGGTGATCGACGTCATGGCTGCCGGCCAGTTCGCGGATTGAGTGCATGGCGAAGGTGGGCAGGCCGATGTCGACGGTGCGCACGCCCAGCTGGCTGGCGGTGATGGGGCCGATGGTGGAGCCGCAGGCCATGTCGCTGCGCACCACGAAGCTCTGCACCGGCACTTCGTTCTCCAGGCACAGGTGGCGGAAGAAGCCGGCGGTCTCGCTGTTGGTGGCGTAGCGCTGGTTGCTGTTGATCTTGATCACCGGGCCGGCGTTGAGCTTGGGCCCGTGGTTGCCGTCGTGCTTGTCGGCATAGTTGGGGTGCACACCGTGGGCATTGTCGGCCGATACCAGCAGCGAGCGCTGGATGGTACGGACGAAATCGTCGCCACCCGGCAGCACGCGGCGCAGCACCTGCTCGAGGAAGGGGCCGTCGGCACCGCAGGCCGAACAGGAGCCGACTTCTTCATGGTCGGTGCAGACCAGCACACAGGTTTCATCATCGTCCGAGTCGATCAGCGCCTGCAGGCCGGCGTAGCAGGACAGCAGGTTATCCAGGCGCGCGCTGGCGATGAAATCCTGATTGAGGCCGACGATGGCGGCGCTCTGGGTGTCGTAGAAGCTCAGCTCGTAATCCAGTACCGCGTCCGGGTTGAAATCGTGCTCCATGGCCAGCTGCTCGGCGAGCAGGGCGCGGAAGTCGGCGGTTTCGCTACTGGCGAGCTGGGCGAGGATCGGCGGCAGTTCGTTCTGCGGGTTGATCGCCCAGCCCTGATTGGCCTCGCGGTTGAGGTGGATGGCCAGGCTGGGGATCACGGCGATGGGTTGGTAGAAGTCGATCAGCTGGCTTTCGACCTTGCCGTCGCGGCGGTACGTCACGCGGCCGGCCAGCGACAGGTCACGGTCGAACCAGGGCGCTAGCAGGGCGCCGCCATAGACTTCCACGCCGAGCTGAAAATAGCCCTGGCGCTGCAGTTCGGGGCTGGGTTTGACGCGCAGGCAGGGGCTGTCGGTATGCGCACCGACCAGGCGAATGCCCCCCTCTACCGCGGGGCGCTTGCCCAGCTTGAAGGCGATGATCGAGGAGTCGTTGCGGGTTACGTAGTAGCGGCCGCCGGCCTCAACGTGCCAGGGCGCGCGTTCGTCGAGGTGACGATAACCGGCGGCTTCCAGGCGCATGGCCAGGCTGGTGGTAGCGTGGAAAGGGGTCGGCGAGGCGTTGAGAAAATCGAGCAGGCCTTGGATCAGTTCTTCGCGCATAGGGACTCCGGGCAACGATGGCGCGAGTGTAACCAATTTGCATCGCCCTGTGCCGGCCGTGCACTCGTTTGGGGCGATAGTTGGCGTCTATCAGTGGGTAGGGTGCGCCGCGCGCACCGCTTCGCGTTCGCTGGCTGAGACTGCGCCGCCGCCTTTGCTGGTGCGCACGGCGCACCCTACGGGTTGTCACGCGGGCCGGAGTGATCAGAACGGTGCCGGACACTCGAAGCGCATGCGTTCGCCTGTTTGCGGGTGGGTGAGGGCGAGCATGCTGGCGTGCAGGCACAGCCGCTCATGGGCGGCCAGCGCCTGTTCGTGGGCGTAGAGGCGGTCGCCCAACAGCGGGTGGCCGATGGACAGCATATGTACGCGCAGCTGGTGCGAGCGGCCGGTGATGGGCGTGAGCTCGACCCGGCACCAGTCGCCGCAGTGCTCGATGATGCGCCAGTGGGTCAGGGCGTGTTTGCCCAGTTCGTGATCGACCACGTGGCGCGGCTTGGTCGGTGGGTCGTAGCGCAGCGGCAGGTCGATGCTGCCGCTGTCGGCCTGCGGCTGGCCCCAGCACAGGGCGGTGTAGGCCTTCTCGGTTTCACGATCATGGAACTGGCGCGACAGCTCGCGGTGGCTGTCGGCATCGCGGGCCAGGACGATGATGCCGGAGGTTTCCCAGTCCAGCCGATGGACGATGCGCGCCTCGGGGTAGCCGTTTTCCTGCAGGCGGGTGACCAGGCAATCCTTGTTGTCATCGGCGCGGCCGGGCACCGACAGCAGCAGGGTGGGCTTGTTGATCACCAGCAGGGCGGCGTCCTGGTGGAGAATTTCGATCTGGCTTAGCGGCATGGGGCGTTCTGGTTGGATTGGGCGATAAAAGCGAATGGCGGCCGCAAGGCCGCCATTCGTATGATCCAGATTAAAAATCTATCTTGGGCGCTGCGAGCTAGAGCCATGCAAGGCAAAAACAGGCGCGGAAGCGGAGTGTACTGTTGTACATGAGCATTACTCGCTTCGCTCGCCCTTCGGGCCGCGCTGAAGCGCGTTAGCCGCAAGCGGCTTGCCGAGCCTGTTTTTAACGCAGCAGGGCCGACGCGCAGCAAGTCCAAATAGATTTTTCAGCGATCCGGCAGGGTAATGTTCAGCTCCAGGATCGAGCAGCTGCCCTGGTTTTCCAGCGCGACCTGAACCTGGTCCGATTCGATGTTGACGTACTTGCGGATCACCTCGACCAGCTCCTGCTGCAGGGCAGGCAGGTAGTCCGGCTGGCTACGCTGACCACGTTCGTGGGCAACGATGATCTGCAGGCGCTCCTTGGCGATGGATGCTGTAGTTTCCTTCTTGCGCGAACGCAAGAAGTCAAAAATATTCATTCTCGACCTCCAAACAGGCGCTGCAGGAAGCCCTGCTTCTTCACGTCCAGGAAGCGGTGCGGCACGTCCTTGCCGAGCAGGCGATCGACTGCGTCGCTGTAGGCCTGGCCAGCGTCGCTCTGGTCATCGAGGATGACCGGGATACCCTGGTTGGAAGCCTTGAGCACGGCCTGGGATTCGGGGATCACGCCGAGCAGGCGGATGGCGAGGATTTCCTCGACGTCTTCGACGCCGAGCATTTCGCCCTTGGTGACACGCTCGGGGTTGTAGCGGGTCAGCAGCAGGTGTTCCTTGATCGGCTCCTCGCCTTTCTCGGCGCGGCGCGATTTGCTCGCCAAGAGGCCGAGCATGCGGTCGGAGTCGCGTACCGAGGAGACTTCCGGGTTGGTCACGACGATGGCCTCGTCGGCGAAGTACATCGCCAGGTGGGCACCTTTCTCGATACCGGCCGGCGAATCGCAGACCACGAACTCGAAGTTTTCCGACAGCTCGCTGATCACCTTCTCGACGCCTTCCTGGGTCAGCGCGTCCTTGTCACGGGTCTGGCTGGCGGCCAGCACGTAGAGGTTCTCGAGGCGCTTGTCCTTGATCAGGGCCTGGGTCAGGGTGGCTTCGCCGTTGACCACGTTGACGAAGTCGTACACCACGCGGCGTTCGCAGCCCATGATCAGGTCGAGGTTACGCAGGCCGACGTCGAAGTCGACGATGACGGTCTTGTGGCCGCGCAGGGCGAGACCGGTACCGATGGCAGCGCTGGTGGTGGTTTTACCGACGCCACCCTTGCCGGAAGTGACTACGAGGATCTTGGCCAAGGTGATTCACCCCAAAAAATGAAGATAAAACGCGGGAATCCGTAGGCCATTCAAGGCTTCCAGATGCCCTTTTGTGTCCCTGAAAAGTGGCGGAAGTATCCGTTAAAGGCGGGTGATGTTCAACACGTCACCCGACAGGCTGACGTGTACCGCATCACCCCAGAGCGGGTCGCGGCGCAGATCTTCGGCGACCTTGTAATGGCCGGCGATCGACAGCATTTCGGCGCCCATTTGCTGACAGAAAATCCGCGCCTTGGTGTTGCCCTTGATGCCGGCGAGGGCGCGGCCACGCATGGGCGCGTAAACATGGATGTTGCCATCGGCGAGAAGTTCCGCCCCGGCACTGACCGGGGCCAGGACGATCAGGTCGCCGCCCTGGGCGTAGACCTGCTGGCCGCCACGTACCGGCGTGGTGATGATGCGGCTGGGTTTGTGCTCGGGTTCTGCCGGCTTCTCCTCGACCTTCTTCGGTGCCGGGTCGATGGGCCGCTCGCGGGCGCCGGAGGGCGGCAGCACGGGCAGATCCATGGCTTCGGCGGCAGCCACGTCGCTTTCACGCGAGGCGCGGATGGCCAGGGTCCGCAGGCCATGGCGGCGGCACACGGCCATCAGCTCGGCCAGGTCCAGCTCGCCTTCGCCTTGCGGTAGCTTGTCCAGCGCCAGCACCAGCGGGGTGTTGCTGAAGAAGGCCGGGGCCTGGGCGACCTTTTCCGTCAGTTGCGCGTCGAGGCGTTCGAGATCGTTGTGCGCCAGTTCCATCACGGTGATGGCAAGCATGCTGCCCTTGAGCTGGAATACGG
>VFQR01000713.1_pt1 | contig 36403 bp, 40 predicted proteins | sample 3512321 | NCBI WGS metagenome assembly VFQR01 (sample SAMN10412374, study PRJNA504923) | tailings metagenome | isolation source: Relicate 3 Philex TSF1 revegetated site | place: Philippines: Tuba, Benguet | collected 2017-08-29 | reverse complement strand
CACGAACAGCACCTTGTAGAGGGCGAAGAACACCGGAATCTGGATCAGGATCGGCCAGCAGCCCGCAAGCGGATTGATCTTCTCCTTCTTGTAGAGCTCCATCAGCGCCTGTTGCTGCGCGGCCTTGTCGTCCGCGAAGCGCTTGCGGATTTCCTCCATCATCGGCTGCACCATCTTCATCTTTGCCATCGAGGCGTAAGACTTGTTGGCGAACCAGAAGAAGAGAATTTTGATCAGCACGGTGACGATCAGGATCGCGTAGCCGAAGTTTCCGGTGAGCTTGAAGAAGTAGTCGATTGCCTTGAAGAGCGGCTTGGTGATGAAATAGAACCAGCCCCAGTCGATCATCAGCTCGAAGTTTTTAATGCCTTCGCTTTTCTCGTAGGCATCGACGACGTTGACTTCCTTTGCGCCGGCAAAGAGCTGCGACTGGTTCTGCGCCTTCGCACCGGGAGCGACCGAAACCGCATCGAGCAGGTAGTCGGACTGATAGGTCTTCACGGGACCGATCGAACCCGACGAGAAGCGTGCGTTCATCGAAGACGCTTGCGGCGGGATGAGCGCGGCAGCCCAGTACTTGTCGGTGATGCCGAACCAGCCACCCGTGGTCTTGAAGGTCTGCGCCGGCTTGTCGGTGATCGACGAATACTGGACTTCGTGCAGTTTGCTGTCGCCGGTAACGCCGATCAGACCTTCATGCAAAATGTAATAGCCGAGCACTTTCGGGGTGCCGTGCCGCGAAACGAGCGCATAGGGAAACAGCTGCAGAGCCTGCTGCGTGCCGTTTTCCACTTCGTCGACGATCTTGAACATGTAGTTGCGGTCGATCGAAATGGTGCGGCGGAAGGTGATGCCTTCGCCGTTGTTCCAGGACAGACGAAGCGGATTCTCCGGCGTGAGCGCGCCGGAGCCGTCGCGCGTCCAGACCGTTTCCGAATCCGGCATCTTGGTTTTCTGGTCGCCCGCGACCCAGCCGAATTCGGCGTAGAACGGCTGCGGGCTGCCCGAGGGCGCGAGCAGCACGATGTTCGGGCTCTTGGGGTCAACCGTCTCGCGATAATCGTTGAGCGAAACGTCGTCGATGCGGGCGCCCTTGAGCGCGATCGATCCGTGCAGACGCGGCGTTTCGATTTTGACGCGCGCTCCCGAAGCGGCGAGCGCCTGTTCGCGGGTCAGGCCCGATTCCGGGCGCTGGCTCGTCGCGGGGGTGGAGGGCGTCTGGGACGAAGGCGTCTGCGGCACTGCCGGCGACTGCGGTCCGGTCTGCTGCTGCGTCGGCGTTTGCGGTCCCTGGGGGCTGATCTTCGTCTGCTGCTGCTGTTGTTGCTGCTGCTGAATCTGCTTCTGCTTTTCGACCTGCGGACCCGCAACGAAATACTGCCAGCCGACAAGCACGATCACCGAAAGGACGATCGCAATCAGCGTGTTCTTCTGGTCGGCCATTATTCTTCTCCGTCGCCGGGCTGAACGTAGCGCCGGGTCTTATGGACTTGTTTGATCGTATTTTCGAGGCCGCCGGCGAGTTCGGAAAAACCAGCGGTTAACGCGGCCCTGCGCGCCACGACTACATAGTCAAAGCCGTCTCGGCCAGCTTGCGGCAGAACCGCACGTGCTGCGGCCCGCAAGCGGCGGCGGATACGGTTCCGCTCCACCGCGTTTCCGTTTTTTTTCGTAACGGTAAGGCCCAGCCGATACCCGGCATCGTCCTTGCGATCGCGCGCCTGCAACGAAAAGAGTGCGGAATTCGCCCGCGCAGCCTTCGCCGCCGCGAGAAAATCCGCACGCTTGAGAATCCGGTTCATCAGGACGTGCCCGAACCGGTGCGTTTGATCAGGCCGAGAGACGCTTGCGTCCGCGGCGGCGGCGGGCGGCGAGAACCTTGGCACCGCCAAGGGTCGCTTTGCGCGCGCGGAATCCATGCCGGCGCTTGCGGACAATTTTGCTCGGTTGATAGGTCCGTTTCACGGGGCTTACTCCGCCTTAGTTCGCAGCCGGGGGCTACCAGGAATTTGCGCGCTAGGGTCAAGCGACGGGTAACCCGCGTTGTCCGGGCCCCCGGAGAGACCACGGCCGCCAGAAATCATCCCAAGCAGGCGCGCCGGGCTTATAGGGGGCACCCCCCGGCAAAGTCAATGGAAACGGCTGTTTCGACCGCAAAAGACCGGGTTTCGCGGACTTTTGGAGGGCCCGGCACAACGGTCACCAATCCGGGCTATTTCGCCTTGGCACATTGTATAAGGCGCCGGCGCACGGCGCAGAGGAGCGGTTCAGGATCAATGCAGGTGCCGGAACAGGCAAAAGCGTTCAAAGGGCCCGGCCCGTGGCTCCGCTATCTCCCGCTGGCGCTGCTGCTCGCGGGGGCCGCGGCGGTTTTCGGCCTCGGGCTGCACCGTCACATTTCGCTGGAATCCGCGCTGCTGCACTCGGAGTCGCTGGACCGGCTTGTCGAGGCGAGTCCGGTAAGCGCATTTGCGATCTATCTCGGCATCTATAGCGCCGCCATCGTGTTTGCGATCCCCGGCGCGGTCGTCTTCACCATGTTCGGAGGCTTTCTGTTCGGATGGTTCTTCGGGGCGATGGGTGGAATTCTCGGCTCCACCCTCGGCGGCGCGGTGACCGTGCTGATCGGCAGTACCTCGCTCGGCCGCAGTCTCGAACAGGCGGCGTTGCCGCGCTTCCAGAAGCTTGCCACGGGATTCCGCAACGGCGCCTTCGGTTACATTCTGCTCCTGCGCCTCATCCCGGTGGTTCCTTATATTGCGATCAATGTGGCGTCCGGGCTCTTTCGCGTGCCGCTGAAAACCTTCGTGGCCGCGACCGTGATCGGCATTGCGCCGATCGCATTCTCGTTCGGCTTCATCGGCTCGGGGCTCGATCATGCGATCGACAAACAGCTTCTGGCCTTCCGTGCCTGCGAAGCGGCAAACGCCGGTTCATGCCGGATCGAGTTCGACCCGGCGCATTTTCTTTCGCCGGAGTTGATGATCGGCCTTCTTCTCGTCACGGCGCTCGCTTCCCTTCCGCTCGTCTTCCGGAAACGCCTCGCGCGGTTGCGCCGCCCGGCCCGGCAAGAAAGCGTTAAGCCGTAAACTCTGTGTGAATTGACGCCTCCGGACTGCGGGCGCATCCTTTTCGAATGGGCGAGCACTTATGAGCGAACAGCCAGATCGCGGCCCGCAAGCGGACACGGCGAGCCCGTCGTTCCGCGTCGGGCTTTCCGGCAAGCTTCTGCTGCTCACGATCCTCTTCGTGATGCTCGCGGAAGTGTTGATCTACGTGCCCTCGATCGCGAACGTGCGGACGATGTGGCTCAAGGATCGCGCGGCCACCGCGCGCCTGGCCGTACTCGCGCTCGATGCCACGCCCGACAACATGGTGCCGCAGGAACTTGCAAAGCGACTTCTCGACGGCGCCGGCGCGACCGCGGTCGCGGTGAAATTCGGCAATACGCGGCGTCTGCTCGCGATCTCCGATATGCCGCCTGCCGTGCAGGACAGCATCGACCTGCGCGACTACTCGTATATGGCTTCGATCATGGATGCCTTCGTGACGCTCGCGCATGGCGGCCATCGCACGATCCGCATTCTCGACAGCGCGCCGATGGGCGGCGAATTCATCGAAGTCATTCTTTCCGAACGTCCGCTCTACCGCGCGATGGTGTCGGCGTCGCAGAACATTCTCTGGGTCTCGCTCCTGATTTCCATCATCACGGCGACGCTCGTCTATGCGACGCTGATCTGGCTCTTCGTGCGGCCCCTGCGCAACATGACCGAGCAGATGATGCGCTTCGCGGGAAATCCCGAGGATGCGAGCCGTATTCTTTCGCCGTCGCGGCGCGCGGACGAGATTGGCCTTGCCGAGCGCGAACTCGCGCGAATGCAGTATGAACTCTCGCAAACGCTCTATCAGAAGAGCCGGCTCGCCTCGCTGGGCCTCGCGGTATCGAAGATCAATCACGACCTGCGCAACCTGCTTTCGTCGGCGCAGCTGATGTCGGATCGCATCGCGCACCTCCGGGAGCCCATCGTCGCGCAAGTGGCGCCGAAGCTGATGCGTGCGCTGGATCGCGCGATCTCTTATTGCCAGCAGACGCTCGCCTATGGCCGTGCGCAGGAACCCCTGCCGATGCGCAAGAGCGTCGGCGTCGAGCACCTGGTCGAAGAGGTGCGCGACACGCTGAATCTGAATGAAGCGAGCCAGATCGGCTGGGTGCCTTCGATCGAACGCGGGCTGATGATCGACGCCGATCCCGAGCAGATGTTCCGCGTGCTCCTCAATCTTTCCCGCAACAGCATCGAGGCGCTGCAGTCGCGCGTGCCGAACGATCCTGCACGCGATCAGATCCGCATGGTGGGCAGACGCGAAGGCGCCGTGGTCGTGCTCGAAGTCGCCGACACCGGTCCCGGGTTACCGGCGCGTGCGCGCGAGCATTTGTTCGAGCCGTTTCATGGTTCCATGCGCTCGGGCGGTACCGGGCTCGGGCTTGCGATCGCTGCCGAGATCGTCCGGCTGCACGGCGGCGAAATCAAACTGCTCGACGGGACGATCGGTGCCGCCTTCCGCATTTCGATTCCGGATCGCCCGGCGCAACTGGAAAACTATCGCGAGCAGAAGATCCGCGCCTAGCGCCTGAGGCGGCGGAGGTATTTCTCTTCTGCGGCATGTTTCGTTACGCTGTCTCGGCTCCGCCTGCGTAAGGAGACGGCCCGTGCGTGATGCGATTCTCCTCCTCGGTTTCGTGACGTTGCAGCGGCTGTTCGAGCTTCTGCTGTCGCGCCGTAACGAGGCACGGCTGAAGCTGCGCGGTGCGGTGGAGGCCGGGGCGAACCACTATCCCTATCTGGTGATGACGCATGTCGCCTGGCTCGCGGTCCTCTGGCTGCTCGCCTGGGACCGGGAGCCGAACATGCTGCTCGTCGCGGCGTTTATCGCTCTCCAGCCGCTGCGGTATTGGGCGATAATGACGCTCGGCGACCGCTGGAGCACGCGGGTTTTCGTGATTCCCGGCGCTTCGCTGATCCGCACCGGGCCTTATCGCTTCTTCAGGCACCCCAATTACCTGGTTGTCGTCCTCGAGATCGCGCTCGTGCCGCTGGCTTTCGGGCTGATCGGGGTCGCGGCCCTCTTTTTCTGCCTGAACGCCGCATTGCTGGCCTGGCGATTCCGGATCGAACAACAAGCCCTTGCCGGGACCTTGGCCGGCACCCAGCCGCTTGCAAATACCGGGCAGGGCGGGTAGTTCGCTGGCCTTCAATGCGCTCGTAGCTCAGCTGGATAGAGCACCAGACTACGAATCTGGGGGTCGGGAGTTCGAATCTCTCCGAGCGCGCCATTTCCCTAAGCCTATAATGCAAACCGTATGGACCGGCCCGATTCCGCTTTCGGGTCGCACCGCATTTGGATTGGAGAATCCGGCATGGCCGCCGATGCGCATTCAGGAACCCAGCTTGTCCAGGTCGTAGCGCTGCTTGCGGCAGGCGTGGTCGCCGTGCCGATCTTCAAGCGGATCGGTCTGGGGTCCGTGCTTGGCTACCTTGCCGCGGGCATCGTGATCGGCCCGTTCGGACTCCGCCTGTTCTCCGATCCGCAGGCCATTTTGCACGTCGCCGAACTCGGGGTCGTGATGTTCCTGTTCGTCATCGGTCTCGAAATGCAGCCGTCGCGGCTCTGGAGCCTGCGCAAGGAAATCTTCGGGCTAGGCGTGGCGCAAGTCGCGTTCTGCAGCCTTCTGCTCGCCGGCACGGGAATGCTCTGGGGGCTGCCGCCGCTGGTTTCCTTCTTCGCCGCGGCGGGCTTCGTGCTGACGTCGACCGCAACGGTCATGCAACTGCTCGATGAGCGGCGCGAAGTGTCTTCGCCGCGCGGGCAGCGCATCGTGTCGATCCTCTTGCTCGAAGATCTCGCGATCGTGCCGCTTCTCGTCGCCGTGACGCTGCTCACGCCGGGCGCCGCGAAACTTTCTCCGGGCGAGTTCTGGCAGGCGATCGCGCTCGCCGGGGCGAGCGTTGCCGTTCTCGTCGCGGCCGGCCTTTGGCTCCTGAGCCCGTTCTTCCGCTTCCTTGCGGAGTCGCAGGCGCGTGAGGTGATGACGGCGGCGGCCTTGCTGGTCGTGCTGGGTGCGGCCCTCGGCATGCAGCTTGGCGGACTTTCGATGGCGATGGGAGCATTTCTCGCCGGCGTACTGCTGTCGGAATCGAGCTTCCGGCATCAACTGGAAGCCGACATCGAGCCGTTCCGCGGCATTCTGCTCGGTCTCTTCTTCCTCGCTGTCGGCATGTCGGTCGATCTCGTGCTGATGGCGCAGCAGTGGCCGCTCATTCTCGCGGGCACGCTCTCCTTCATGTTCGTGAAGGGCATCGGCATCTATGCGATCGCCCGCATTCGCAGCAAGCACGGCGAAGGTCTCTATCGCGCCGCGATGATGGCGCAGGGCGGCGAATTCGCCTTCGTGCTGTATGCCGCGGCGACACAGGCCGGAATTTTCTCGACACAAGTGAACGCGCTGATGACGGCCGCGGTCATCGTTTCGATGGCGCTGACGCCGCTTCTCGTTTTTGCGCTTCGCTGGGTCATGCCGAAAGAGAAAGAATCGATGGACGGGATCGACGCCGCGGAGGATCTATCCGGCAGCGTGTTGATCATCGGGTTCGGCCGCTTCGGGCAGATCGTGAGCCAGCCGCTGCTCGCGCGTGGCATCGACATCACGATCATCGACAACCAGACGCAGATCATCAAGGACGCCGGCGATTTCGGCTTCAAGGTCTATTACGGCGACGGCACGCAGCTTCATACGTTGCACGCAGCAGGAGCGGGCAGGGCGCAGGCCATACTCGTCTGCGTCAACGACTGGACGGCTGCGAACAAGATCGTCGAACTGGTGAAACACGAGTTTCCACTGGTAAAGGTTCTCGTGCGCGCCTTCGACCGCGAACACGCCATCGAACTCGTGCGCGCGGGCGTGGACTATCAGGTCCGTGAGGTGCTGCACTCCGCCGTCGCTTTCGGACGCGACGCCTTGAAGCAACTCGGCGTGCCGGATGAAGAAGCCGAGGAAGTCATGCAGGAAGTGATCCGCGATGACCGGGAGCGCTTCGAAATGCAGATCGTCGGCGGAATTTACGCGGGACGGCAGTTGATCCGCGGCAATCTTGCGGCGGTCACCGGCAAGAAGGCGCCGGACGAACCGGAAGCCGCAAGTCCGCAACCGGCCAAGTAACGAATGCTCCGGGCACAAGGCCCGGAGCATTGACTTGCATTAATCCGCGATGATCTCGACGACTTCGCTCGTCTCGGGATCGACCAGCACGAGCTGATTGTTCACGTATACATAGCGGTAAGGGCGCAGGGCCGGAGCCTTGACGTAGAGATCCTCGTCGAAGGTTCGAAGCTCGATCTCTCGCGGCACCCGCGTTCCGACCCGATATTCGACGACTTCGCCGCGCGGCGTGACCACACGCTCGCGCACGACGTGCTTATAGACCGTCGTCCGCTGTTCCGGGGTCAGCACGAGCGGGCCCCGTTCGGTGCGGGTCGTCGTTGTGATCGTGGTGGTCTGGGCCAGCGAAGCGGCCGGAACCGACAGGACGGCGGCGCCGAGAACCAGAGCCTTCAAAGCATTTCGCATGGTGTTACTCCCGTCTGGATGAGAATTCGTTGACGGAAGAAAACGGTTGCGGACGCGCTGCGTTCCGGAATCCGTCTCACGCTCGATTGCGGTTCCACCGCGTGACGTGAACCATCGTTTCGCCGCATCAACGCAAAGAAAAACGGCCGCTCGCGAGGAGCGGCCGTCTCTATTCGGTTTGCCGTTGTTACTTGACGGCGCGGAGCCGCAGTTCGGTCACGCCGACGGCGACGTTCAGGCCTTCCTGCGCCTGGATCGAAACGGGTTGCAACGCGATGGTGCGATTGTTGCCGCCGACCAGCACGTTCGCGCCGAGACCCACGGCGACGGTCGCTTCCGCGCCGGCACCGACATAATCGCCGGCGAGTGCTGCGACAGGACGCGAGGTCGGAGCGAAAACGTTCCAGACCATCTGCCCCTTCGCGGTCGCGCCGACGTCAAGACCGAACTTGTTGATCACGCCGACATAAACTTCGCGCGGACCGGAATTGTTCGCCGGAAGAAACTGGCAGGTCACTTCCTTCTGCGAGCCGATGATGAGGCCGAGGCCTCCGGACACGTCGCAGTTCAATACGCCGGCCTGCACACGCTCTTTGGGCTGCGCGTTGGCCGGAGCCGCGATAACGGTCGCAAGAAGCGCGGCCGCGAGGGTGCCTGCAACGGCATGAAGATGCTGTTTCATGAATGTCTCCTTCTTTGAGTCTGAAATTGCCGCACGTTCTCCCCGCGATGCGGGTGCATCGCGGGGAGTTTCTCAGGCCGTTCTCGCGGTTACGGCGCCGGAGCGCGTCCGCGGAGAAGGCCCACTACTGCGGAGATCGCAAAGAGAATGAGTGCGATGAAGAAAACGATCTTCGCGAACTCGAGGGCCGTGCCGGCAACTGCGCCGAAACCGAGCAGACCCGCGATGAGCGCGATGATCAGGAAGGTGATAGCCCAGCCGATCATGGTTCTGTCTCCAAAATTTGGTCGGGCGCGACGTTGCGCCTTCGGGAGATAAACCTTTCAGCCGTAGGAATCGTTCCGAAATTAGCGCCGGTCGTTCGCCGCAAGTGCTGCGCGCGTGTTGCGATCCGGCCCGAAGTCTTCGATGGACTTCACGTCGAGTTCGACGGCAAGCCGGTTGCGCGCACGATTGACGCGGCTCTTGATGGTGCCGACCGCGCAGCCGCAGATGGCGGCTGCTTCTTCGTAGGAGAAGCCGGAGGCGCCGACGAGGATCAGCGCTTCACGCTGGTCCGAAGGGAGTTTTTCGAGCGCGACGCGAAGCTCCTTGTACTCGAGCTTGCTGGTCTGCTCGGGCTGCGAAACCAGGCTGTCGGTGTAATGACCGTCGACGTCTTCCACTTCGCGTTTGCGCTTGCGGTATTCGGAGCGGAAGCGGTTGCGCAGGATCGTGAACAGCCAGGCCTGCATGTTCGTGCCGGGCTCGAACGAGTCGATGTTCGCGATCGCACGCATGAGCGTTTCCTGCACGAGATCGTCCGCGCGGTCGACATTGCCGCTGAGCGAAATCGCGAAGGCGCGCAGCTTGGGCACGATCGCCATGATGGTCTGCAGGGTCGCTGGATCGGTCTTCATTTGCGCGACTCCTCTTCGGATTTCGGAGTGCTCTGTGCGCCATCGAGCTTCTTCAGAAGCTCCGCAAAGCGGTCGGGAACGCCCTGATCGACCACTTCGTCGTACATGGCGCGCAACTGCTGGCCGATCTTTGCCTGAATTTGGCGGTCGAGGCCCCCGGATCTGGGCTTGGCTCCCGCTACTGCTGAATTGTTCATTGTAGGGTCCGGTCCTTTAGGTTTTTCCGTCATTACGCTGTTTCCCACCCGGTTTTGCCCCGTATCGAGCTTTATAACCCTCCGCCCCATCGAAGGTTCCATGCGATGGAACTTTTCTTCTGGAGCCGGGTTAGAGAGCCGAATACGCTGGGAAAATAAGGGAGGGCCAGTAGTGTCCCTATCGCAGACGATTGCACCGCATTTGCCTTTTTTGCGCCGCTACGCCCGGGCTTTGACTGGAAACCAGCAGTCCGGCGACGCCTATGTAGAGGCGGTCCTCGAGGTCCTCATCGAGGATCCGTCGAGCCTTGAGACCGAGAGCGACCCGCGGGTCGGCCTCTACCGGACCTTCACCAAAATCTGGAATTCCATGGCCGTGAACGGCGCCACGGAGCCGGGGGCGCGGAAACTTCCGGCAGAACAGCGGCTGACGCAGATCACGCCGCGGCCGCGTCAGGCCTTCCTGCTGATCTCGCTCGAGGGTTTCAACGAGACCGATACCGCCCGCATTCTGGACATTGATGTGCCAACGGTGCGCAATCTGATGGAAGGCGCGGGCCGCGAGCTTGCGTCCGAAATTGCGACCGACGTTCTCATCATCGAGGACGAACCGCTGATCGCGATGGACATCGAGGCGCTCGTGGAAAATCTCGGCCACGGCGTGATCGGCATTGCACGTACACACGCCGAAGCGGTTCAGATTGCGCAGAAGCAGCGCCCGGGACTCATTCTGGCGGATATCCAGCTTGCCGACGGAAGTTCGGGACTGGATGCGGTGAACGAGCTGCTGAAATCCTTCGACGTGCCGGTGATCTTCATTACCGCTTACCCGGAGCGTTTCCTTACGGGCGAGCGGCCCGAACCGGCGTTCTTGATTCCGAAGCCGTATCAACCGGCAACGGTTTCTGCCGTCATCAGCCAGGCGCTGTTCTTTCAGAACGCCGCGCAGGGCAAGAACAAGCAGAAAGCCGTCGGCTAAAGCATTGGCCCCGGAGTGAAACTCCGGGGCCAATTCGCTTAGGACAGTCAGTTCAGCTTGTTCAGCCAGGTGTCGATGTCTTTCTCGGCCTGCTCCTTCGCAAGGCCGTAGCGTTCCTGGATGCGGCCGGCGAGCTGTTTGCGATTGCCCTCGATCTTGTCGAGGTCGTCGTTCGTGAGGTTACCCCATTGCTCCTGAATCTTGCCTTTGAACTGCGCCCAGTTCCCTTCAACGCGATCCCAATTCATAGCCGGTCTCCTCTCTCTTTCTGTGTTTTTGGAAGTGGCGAGTTGCCGTGGCGAAAACGCGGTACCCTGCTCTCCGTTCCGACATGCGCGGCGGCACGAAAAAATTCAGGCGCAGCTGGCTTTCGCCAACTGCGCCTGCTGCAACCGACCATGTTACGGGGGAGGGCTGGTGGGGTGGCCGGTTACGGAAACAAAACGCGCAACCGTGCGCTAGGTTCCGCGACGCCAGCGGGAAACAATCGCAGCGGGAATGAAACAATCCCCATGCGGGCAGGTTACACTCGGGGATTTCTGGAGCGCGCGAGCGCTTGGCGGGCAGGGAAAGAGTAATGGACGGCGTATTTGCCTGGCTCGCACAGCTCGGCGATGCAATTCCGGCGGACATGGCTTTCTGGAGGCAGGCGCTTTCGGAAACAGCGCTGCTGGTTGCGACCTGGGTCGCGGCGCTCAGCTACTTCATCATTCCTGCGGGCATCACCTGGGCGGCGTGGCGCCGGTCCGATCTCTCGATCATCGGCCAGATTCTCGCGGCGATAGTGTTTATCGCGAGCTTCGCCTTCGCGATCTGGCAGCTTTCCGTTCCGCTCAGCAAGGCATTCGACTTTCCGACCGCGGATGCGGCCGCGTTTGCGAGCCTTTTTGCCGGCGTGTTGTGGCTGATCGTGCTGTGGCTGCTTTTCAGCAAGCTTGTCACGGTTCCGTCGGCCGCCGCACTGATCGCCGCACGCGAGCGGCTTGAAGGCGACCTCGCCGTCGAGCGCGAACGCGCGAACGAAGCCGAGCGCTTCCGTTCGCAGCTCGAACGATCGCTCGTGGACAAGACAGGCGAGCTCTCGCTCGTGCAAAGCCGGCTGGATACCTGCCTGCGTGGCGCGAAGGTCTATCTGTTCTCGCAGGACCGCGATCTTCGCTACATCGGCGTTTTCGGCCCGCGCGGTGAAGACGCCGGCACCTTGATGCTCGGCCGAACCGACGACGAATTTCTGGTCGCTCCGGATCGCGATGCGATTACTGCGATCAAAAGAAAAGTCATCGAGACAGGCGAACCCTCGGAAATCGAGGCATGGCACGAAATGCCCGAAGGCCGTGTCCTGTTCGCGCTCTATGTCGAGCCGATGCGCAACCTCGATGGTGAAGTCACGGGCGTGCGCTGTGCCGCCGCCGACATCACGCGCATCCGTTCGCTGGAGGCCGAGCAGCGGCGCCTCGCGGAAGAACTGCGCAACGCGTTGCATCGCTATGAAATCGCGCTGCGCGGCTCGAATGTGACGGTTTTCACCCAGGATCGGGATCTCCGTTACACGTCGATCAGCAACGCATTCCTCGGCCGTCGCGTCGATCAGATCATCGGGTTGACCGACGAGGATGTTATTCCGGTTTCCGACCGTGCGACGATCATGAACCTGAAGCAGCAGGCGCTCGCGGGCGGCGAGCCGGTCGACGCCGAATTGCGCTTGAAGGGGCCGAGCACGAGCCGCTGGTACGATTTCCACATCGAGCCTTTGCGCGACGCCGAAGGGCAGGTCGTCGGGCTCACGTGCGCTGCAGTGGACATTACCGATCGCAAAGCGGGCGAGGAGCATCTGCGGTTGCTCATGCGCGAACTCACCCACCGTTCGAAGAATTTGCTTGCCGTGATTCAGGCGCTCGCGCGTCAGACCTCGCGTCACGCCGGTTCGCTCGAGAGCTTTCTGGAAGAGTTCGGCGCGCGGCTGCAGGCGCTGTCGCGCTCGCACGACCTTCTCGTGCAGGAAGAATGGCATTCGGCAGGGCTGCGCGACCTCGTGCGCTCGCAACTCGGGCATTATATCGACCGCGACCAGTCGCAGATCGACATCGATGGGCCGCCGATTCATCTGAAGCCGGAAGCCGCGCAGAGTCTGGGCCTTGCGCTGCACGAACTGGCGGTGAACGCCGCGAAGTACGGTGCGCTTTCGACGCCGAAGGGGCATGTCGATGTCTTGTGGGAACCGAACGAAGCCGCAAGCGGCATCGTGATCCGCTGGATCGAGCGGGACGGCCCCAAGGTCGAATGGCCGAAGAAGCATGGCTTCGGTACCATGGCGATTCAGCGCAACCTTTCCCGTGCGCTCGAAGCGGATGTCGATCTGAATTTCGCGGAGACCGGCGTGAACTGCACGATTTCCGTGCCGCAACATCACATCTTCGACACCGCCGCGCCGGTCGAGGAAAGCTAGGAACCTTTCGCTTTACGGGGCGTTTTACTGGCACAAGCGCCCCGAATGGCGGGGCAGACAGCAACCCGAAAGCGTCGATCCTGAATGCAGGAGAGGTTCCATGTTGCGCAAAGCTACCGGCATCGCCGGCGCAATTGCCGCCGGTACCCTTCTTACAACCGCGCTGATCGATCTGGCGTTCAGTCCGCTGCCGGCTGAGGTGGTTGTGAGCGAAGTGGGTCAGTCCACGCAGATCAACCGCGGCAACAAGGGCGACGCGCTGCCCAAATCCGCAAACTCCGGAACGCAACGCCGCATCACGACGGTTGAAGTGGTCGGCGTCGAAAATACGGCAGTCGTCTATCGCGACCGCGACGGTAACGTCCTGTTCAAGACGGATCCCGTTTCCAACGTCACCATGGTGGCGAAGGACGTGCAGTTGCCGGAGATCACGATCCGCGAACTGGCGCAGTCGAACGTGGAGGTGGTTGCGATCGAAGGCCTCCGTCCGACGTTGAGCCCGACCGTGCCGGGTGACGGCTGCGAACCTTCGGTGCCGGCCTATGTGGGCAACGAAAAAGTCTCGCGCGAGCCGAGCCGCTGCATAACGGCGCTTCCCGACAACACCAACATCGCATCGGTGAACTGACGGCGATCGAAACCGGGCTTTGCGCCATCGGGCGTCCGGTTTCGCGGAGCGGTTCGGAGGTTTTTGCGCCGCCGCGTTGCCGTGTCCGGAGCGCAATGCCAAAATGGGCGCATGACAGTTCAAGAACGCGCCTCCGCCGCCGCCCAATCCCTCAAACCCAAATCCAACGCCCGCACTGGCGGGCGCATTCTCGTGGACCAGTTGCTGATTCACGGGGCCGATCTCGCGTTCTGCGTGCCCGGCGAAAGCTATCTCGATGTGCTCGACGCACTGTTCGATGTGCGTGACCGCTTCAAGCTCGTGAATGCGCGGCACGAAGCGGGTGCCGCAAACATGGCGGAAGCTCACGGCAAGATGACCGGCAAACCCGGTATCTGCATGGTGACGCGCGGTCCCGGCGCCTGCCATGCGGCGGTCGGTGTGCACACCGCCTACCAGGACTCGACGCCGATGATCGTGCTCGTCGGGCAGATCGCACGGGGCACGCGCGACCGCGAAGCGTTTCAGGAAATCGATTATCGCCAGATGTTCGGACCGGTCGCGAAGTGGGCTGCCGAAATCGAAACCACATCGCGCATTCCGGAGTACATGGCTCGCGCGTTTCAGGTTGCGACGTCCGGCCGGCCGGGCCCGGTCGTTCTTGGTTTACCGGAAGACATGCTCGCAGAAGTTTGCGATGTCGAAGACGCGAAGCCGTACGTGACCGCGCAGGCGTCTCCGGACGCAGCGAAGCTCAACGCGATGCACGAACTGCTCGCGAAAGCCGAGCGTCCGCTGATGATCGTCGGCGGTGGCAGCTGGACCGACAGCGGCTGCAGGGACATCGTAGCCTTTGCCGAGGCAAACGGCATTCCGGCGGCATGTTCGTTCCGCCGCCAGGATGTGTTCGATAATGCGTCGGCAAACTACGTGGGCGATCTTTCGACTTCGGTTGCGGCTTCGCTCACCAAGCGCGTGAAAGAAGCGGACCTGCTGCTCGTCGTGGGCGCAAGGCTCGGTGAAATCACGACGCAAGCCTACCGTGTGATCGAGTCGCCGAGCCCCAAACCGAAGCTCATCCATGTCTATCCGGATCCCGACGAGATCGGCCGCGTCTATGTTCCGGATCTTGCGATCGTTTCGTCGTCGTCCGAGTTTGCGGCGGCGGCAAACGGGATGAAGCCGGTCGACGGCGCAAAATGGAAGTCCTGGCGGGAAAGCGCACGTCACGACTTTCTGGAATCCATCAAGATTCCGCCGGTCGATTTTCCGCTCGACATGGGCAAGGCCATCAGCGACCTCGCGTCGGCACTGCCGAAAGATTTCGTCGTCACCATCGACGCCGGGAATTTCTCGGCATGGGCGCATCGTTTTATTCGCTATGCCCGTCCCTGCCGCCAGCTCGGCCCGACATCGGGCGCCATGGGTTACAGCGTGCCCGCGGCGGTCGCCGCTTCGGTCGCCGATCCGAACCGCACCGTCGTCAGTTTTGTCGGTGACGGCGGTTTTCTGATGAGCGGGCAGGAAATCGGAACGGCCATGCAGCACGGCGGCCGGCCCATCGTGCTCCTCTTCAACAACCGAATGTACGGCACGATCCGCATGCACCAGGAGCGGGAGTACCCGGAACGCGTTTCGGGAACGGACCTCGTCAATCCGGACTTCGTCGGGTTTGCGAAGTCGTTCGGGTGCCATGCCGAGCGCGTGGAGAAGACGGCTGAGTTCATGCCGGCGTTTGAACGCGCGCTGAAATCGGGAAAACCCGCGGTGCTCGAACTGATGACCGATCCCGAACAGGTTTCGAGCCGTACGACGATCGAGGCGCTTCGCGCGGCAAAACGCCACTCATCCTGATCGTTGCTGGCCGGCGGCAGGCATGCCTGCCGGCTGACGCAGCGATCACGTTTCCCTTCCGCGTGTTGCTTACGGCTGCGCAGCAATTGCTTCGCCACCAAAAGCGCTTACCTGAGGCCGGGAGTCGCGCGTGTCATAGGCCTCTGATAGAGGCTTAGGGCGTTCGCCGGATGGGGGATTCGGCCGAGAGTTCAAAGGGCAGGGAATGCTTCAGTTTCTCAAGAGTGTGTCGGATTGGTTCGAGAAGAAGATCGGCTGGCACCGCATCGGGCTCGCCTTTGGCGTGACAGTCTTCTGCGTTGCGGCGTTCGTTCTCTATCGCATTCTCCGCAACATCAAGATCGAGGAAGTCGGCAACGCGCTTTCGAACGTAACCTGGACACAGCTTCTGCTCGCGGGTTTCTTCGTCGCGTGTGCGTACCTGACGCTGACGTTCTATGACTACTTCGCGCTGAAAACGATCGGCCGCCACGAGGTGCCCTATCATATTGCGGCGATCGGCGGCTTCACCAGCTATTCGATCGGACACAATGTCGGCTTCACGGCGTTCTCGGGCGGCGCGGTGCGCTACCGCATCTATTCCGCTTCGAGCGGTTTGAACGCGATCGAAGTCGCGAAACTCTGTTTTATCGCGGGTCTTACCTTCTGGCTCGGCAACATCGCAGTGCTCGGCATCGGCATGACGATCCATCCCGAAGCCGCTTCAATGGTCGATCAGCTTCCGCCCGCGGTGAACCGCGTCATCGGCATCGCCGCGCTCACGGGTCTTGCGGTTTACACTTACTGGGTCAGCGTGAAACCGCGCGTGATCGGCCGCGCGAACTGGAGCGTTACGCTGCCCGCGGGCAAGCTCACGATCCTGCAAATCGCGATCGGCATCGTCGATCTCACCTGCTGCGCGCTTGCGATGTACGTGCTGATGCCGGCCACGCCCGAGATCGACTTCATCTCGCTCGCGGTGATTTTCGTTTCCTCGACGCTCCTGGGCTTCGCCAGCCATTCGCCGGGCGGTCTCGGCGTGTTCGACGCGGCGATGCTGATCGCGCTGCCGCAATTCGCGCCGGAACAGCTGCTCGCGTCGCTGCTTTTGTTCCGGCTGTTTTATTTCATTACGCCTTTCGCGATTTCGCTGGTCATCATTATCATTCGCGAACTTGTCCTCGACATAAAGCCGCCGATCGAAAAGATGCCGGACCCTCACGATGTGAATGCATCGAAGGTGGTCGCGAAAATCGCCGAAACCCAAGCAAAAAAGAAATGAGCATGGGCCGGGTTCGCGCGTTTCTGATCGGATTTCTTGCACTTGTCGCAGCCTCGGCTGCAGGCGCACAGGACGATCAGGATCGCCGGGCCCTCATGACGCTGTACTTTGCTTCGATTGCAGCGGACCGCTGCGACTTTCCGCTGAGTGAGGCGGAGGCGGATAAATTGATTCAAACGGCCGCAGCGCTGCAGAAAAAACTCGGCCTCAAGGACGAGGCGGCCGATCTTCTCTACGAGGAAGTCGAACTCGCGTTCGAAAAGAAGCTTCCTGACGCCTGCAAGAAGGATGGCGAGGCCTTCAAATCCTACGAACAGGTGATGCAGGACATCCGCAAGAAGTAAGTCGACGCGTAAGGCCTAACGGGGCGACAGTCCGGGAATGCCCTTGAGGCCTTTTGGAAGCTTCATCACGTTGAGGCTCGACGGCACTTCCAGATCGGCCGGGTTTTGCCGCTGACGCTTCAGTTCCGTCACCTCGAACACCGTCGTGTTCTTTCCGCCGATCACGGCCTGCGTGCGAAGCGCGATGTTGTCCGACGTGAGACACGCGGTTGCGTTGTGCTCGGTGCCGGCACTCGTCACCTGCCAGATCGTGCAGCGTTCGCCGGCGACGGTATCCTCGCCGGCACGTTTTCCTTCCCCGGCCACCTGACCGAACGTGTTCTCGTCGCCGAATTCGACTTCGAACGCGGTGTCCTGCACGCCGGGGATCGGCAGCGTCATCACCATCACCTTGCGTTTGAGGTCGATGAAACCGACGGCAGGCTCCTTGAGCTGCGGCATCAGCATTTCGATCCGTATCTTGCCGTTCGCGTGTCGGACCACGAGCGAGCCGTCATTGAGCAATTTGGCTTTCGCTTCGTAGTCGATCGTCGGCAGCGGGATCGTTTCGGCATGTGCAGGCGAAACAAGGTGCGTTGCCAGCGCGCCGGCGAGAACCGCAAGCCGCAGCGAATGCGCGGACGACCGTCGAAGCATGTTCGATTTCCTCTTGCCCGATTGCGCTCGATACCACGCCGCCCGTGCCGTAACCATTCCTGCCCCCACGGTTTCCATGCGTTTTGCTTTCGCGGCAAAGCCTCTGATAAGGCTGCGGCATGAGCGATGGTTCCCACTATACGGACGTGCCCGGCGAGGGCCTCGAGCAGCGGCTCGATCCACGGCTTGCCGCGCTGGTTGACGCCTATCCGGAACCGACGCTGCTTCTTCGTCCGGGGGGCATCGTGCTGGAGGCGAACGCCGCAGCCAGGGTCATGCTTGGGCAGGTTCGCCTCGGCGCGCCGGTTTCGCTGATGTTGCGCGCACCCGATGTACTCGAAGCTGTGCGCGAAGCCGGAACATCCGGGGCATCGCGACTGGTCGCGTTCAACCTTCGCGTGCCGGTCGAGCGATCCTATGAAGCGCACGTTCTGCCGGTCCGCTTCGATCGCGACGCCAAGACCGGCGTGCCGGATCTGATCATGCTCGTATTCCGCGACCTGACCCAGGCGATGCGTGTGGACCAGATGCGCGCCGACTTCGTCGCCAACGCGAGTCACGAACTGCGCACGCCGCTCGCTTCCGTCACCGGATTTATCGATACGCTGCGCGGCTCCGCCCGCGACGATCCTGCGATGCGGGAGAAGTTTCTCAATATCATGAGCGATCAGGCGCGGCGCATGTCGCGTCTGATCGACGATCTCCTGTCGCTCTCGCGGATCGAAATGAACGTGCACCGGCCGCCCGAGGCGGCCGTCGATCTCGTGCCCATCGTGGCGCATGTCCGCGATTCGCTCGCGCCGCTGGCGCGCGACCGCAACGTCGAAGTCGTACTCGATGCATCGGCCTCGCCGGTCCTCGTTCGGGGCGATCGCGATGAACTGATTCGCCTGATCGAGAACCTCGTGGAGAACGCGCTGAAGTATGGCGCGAACGGAAAGCGCGTCGAAATCGGACTGCAGGTGGAAGGCGGCGATGCCGTGCTTTCGGTGCGCGATTTCGGGCCGGGGATCGCCCCGGAGCATTTGCCGCGCCTCACCGAACGCTTCTATCGGGTCGACGTTACGCAAAGCCGCGAACAAGGCGGCACGGGGCTGGGCCTTGCGATCGTGAAGCACATCGTTGCCCGCCATCGCGCGCGACTTTCGATCGAAAGCGAACCGGGGAAGGGCGCGAAATTTTCCGTCCGCTTCCCGTTATCCACCGTCTGACGCGCGGAATTTCCCAACGATTCAAGCCGCTTGCGCTGTCATGTACCTGTCATGGCCGCGTCATAGAAGCGAGACGTGGGCTCCCTAGGAGTCCGGCGTCCGGTTAGGGAAAGGCAGCGGGGCTGCCGCCCGGACGAGATTTCACAGGAAGGAGTAATCTCCGTGAAACATTCGAAATTCGCACTCCGCGCGGCCATCGCGCTCACCGGCATCACGGTTGCCGGTTATGCCTTCGCCGCCGACATCTCGGGTGCCGGCGCGACGTTTCCGTATCCGGTCTACGCAAAGTGGGCGGATAGCTACAAGAAACAGACCAATGTCGGTCTGAACTACCAGTCGATCGGTTCCGGCGGCGGCATCAAGCAGATCATCGCGAAGACCGTAACCTTCGGCGCGACTGACGCCCCGCTGAAAGAAGCAGACCTTGAGAAGAACGGCCTTGTGCAGTTCCCGACCGTGATTGGCGGCGTCGTGCCGGTCGTGAACCTCGACGGCATCAAGCCGGGCCAGCTCAAGCTCGACGGTCCGACGCTGGCGAAAATCTTCCTCGGTGAGATCAAGACCTGGAACGATGCGGCCATCGCCAAGCTCAATCCGGGCGTGAACCTCCCGAACACTGCGATCGCGATCGTGCATCGTTCGGACGGATCGGGCACCACATTCCTATTCGTCAATTACCTCGCCAAGGTGAGCAAGGACTGGGACGAGAAGGTCGGCGTGTCCACGGCCGTGAAATGGCCGACCGGCATCGGCGCCAAGGGCAACGAAGGCGTTGCCAACAACGTCATCCAGACCAAGGGCGCTATCGGCTACGTTGAGTACGCTTACGTAAAGCAGAACAAGATGACCCACATCAACATGGTCAACAAAGACGGGAAGGTTGCTGAGCCGAATGCTGCCGCATTCCAGGCCGCTGCTGCAGGGGCCGATTGGGCCAAGGCGAAGGGCTTTAACCTGATCCTGACCGAACAGCCGGGCGAAAAGACCTGGCCGATCGCAGGTGCCACCTTCATCCTGATCCACAAGCAGCCGGCGGACGCCGCTGCTGCGACCGACGCGCTCAAGTTCTTCGATTGGGCGTACAAGAACGGCGCCAAGGAAGCCGAAGCGCTCGATTACGTCCCGCTTCCGGACAGCCTCGTTGCGCTGATCCGCAAAGAGTGGAGCAACATCAAGAGTGCCGACGGCAAGCCGCTCTACAATCAGGGCTCGTAACGCGTGCTTTTCGCGTAACGCTTGAGACAGCGGCCTGCGGGGGCCATTCGACCGGCTCCCGCAGGATCGCTTCATGAACCAGAACAAGACTATTCCTGTTACTCTTACTCGGCCTCAGGGGGCGGAGATGGTTGAGTTGACATTCGATCCCGCCGAAGCGCGCGATGAGGCTAAGCCTAGCGATCCGCGGCGCGCCTCGCAGGGCCGCCTGATTTTGAGCGACAGGCTCTTCAAAATTCTGACGCGCGCTTCCGCGGTTTTTGTCCTGCTTATTCTCTTCGGCGTGATCGCTACGCTGATCGAAGGCTCGATCCCTGCGTTTCAGCAGTTCGGTATCAGCTTTCTTTGGACGGAGGAGTGGAATCCGGTAAAGCAGCGCTTCGGTGCGCTCGCGCCGATCTACGGCACGATCGTCACCTCGATCATCGCCATGCTGGTCGCCGTTCCTATCGGCCTCGGCATTGCGATCTTCCTCACCGAGCTTTGCCCGCAATTTCTCCGCCGCCCGATCGGCATCGCCATCGAACTGCTGGCAGGCATTCCTTCGATCATCTACGGAATCTGGGGCCTGTTTATCTTTGCTCCGTTCTTGCAGCGTAACATTCAGCCGATAATCATCGACACGCTCGGCAACATCCCCGGTCTCGGCTGGCTGTTTGCGGGCCCGCCTTACGGCATCGGCGTGCTCACTGCCGGATTCATTCTCGCGATCATGGTGCTGCCGTTCATCGCGTCGATTACACGCGACGTGTTCGAAACCGTGCCGGCGGTGCTGAAAGAATCCGCCTACGGTCTCGGCGCGACCACTTGGGAAGTGGTCTGGAAAGTCGTGCTGCCGTATACGCGCGTCGGCGTAATCGGAGGCGTGATGCTCGCGCTCGGCCGAGCGCTTGGCGAAACCATGGCCATCACCTTCGTCATTGGTAACGCAAATCGCATCAGCGCATCGATCCTGCAGCCCGGCACGACGATCTCGGCGGCAATCGCCAACGAGTTCGTGGAGGCGCTTGAGGCCATGCACACCTCTTCGCTGATTGCGCTGGGCCTGATCCTCTTTGTGATCACTTTCTTCGTTCTGGCCTGCGCGCGTCTCTTGCTCGCATCGTTGAACAAGCGCGCGGGAGGCTAAGTCATGATCAACCATGACCTCTATCGGCGCCGCAAACTTCGCAACCGCTTTCACATGACGATGTCGCTGCTTACCGCAGTATTCGGCATGACCTGGCTTGTGCTGATACTCGGTATGCTCGTCGTGAAGGGGGCCGGCGGGCTGAGCCTTGCGGTATTCACCGAGATGACGCCGCCGCCCGGTAGCGACGGCGGCCTGCTGAATGCCATCGTCGGCAGTTTGATCATGACGTTCCTCGGCGTTGCGATCGGCACACCGGTTGCGATCCTCGCGGGCACCTACATGGCCGAATACGGACGTTATTCGAAACTCACGAATGTCGTACGCTTCATCAACGACATTCTGCTTTCGGCACCCTCGATCGTGATCGGCCTGTTCGTGTACGGCATCATGGTCCGTCCGATGGGCCACTTCTCCGGCATTGCCGGCGCGGTGGCGCTCGCAATCCTTGTCGTGCCCGTCGTTGTGCGTACCACCGAGGACATGCTGCTGCTGGTGCCGAACCAGATGCGCGAAGCTGCGGCGGCACTCGGTGCGCCACGCTGGACCGTGATCCGCTATGTCAGCTATCGCGCCGCGAAGACCGGCATCATCACCGGTATCCTGCTGGCGGTAGCCCGCATCTCTGGCGAGACCGCACCTCTCTTGTTCACGGCGCTGAACAACCAGTTCTGGAGCACCAACATTCTCGCACCGATGCCGAGTTTGCCGGTTGTCATCTTCCAGTTCGCCCTTTCGCCTTATGAAGACTGGCAGCGTCTTGCCTGGACCGGCGCGTTGCTCATCACCGTTGCAGTTTTGACGCTCAGCGTTCTCGCACGCGTCCTGGTATCGAAGGAGGCTAAGTAAATGGCCAATTTTGCAGTTAGCGCTGCGGCAGACTCGCTTGCGAACGCAAAACCGAAGATGGACATCAAGGATGTCTCGTTCTTCTATAACGACAGCAAGGCGCTGAAGAACATCACGCTGCCGCTCTATGATCGCCGCGTGACAGCGCTGATCGGCCCCTCGGGCTGCGGCAAGTCCACGCTGCTGCGCATCCTGAACCGCATCTACGAACTTTATCCCGGCCAGCGGGCGGAAGGCGAAGTAATCCTCGACGGCGAGAATATTCTCGACCCGAGGCTCGACGCGAACCTGCTGCGCGCGAAGGTCGGCATGGTATTCCAGAAGCCGACGCCGTTCCCGATGTCGATCTACGACAACATCGCGTTCGGCGTGCGACTTTATATGAAGCCTTCGCGCGCCGAGATGGACGAGATTGTCGAGTCCGCGCTGACCCGCACTGCACTCTGGGGCGAGGTGAAGGATCGTCTGCATACTTCCGCGCTCGGACTTTCCGGCGGTCAACAACAGCGCCTCTGCATCGCGCGCACGGTCGCGATTAAGCCCGAAGTCGTGCTGTTCGACGAGCCGACCTCGGCGCTCGATCCGATCTCGACCGCGAAGATCGAGGAACTGATCGACGAACTGAAGCGCGATTTCACCATCGTGATCGTGACCCACAACATGCAGCAGGCCGCACGCGTCGCCGACCAGACCGCCTTCATGTATCTCGGCGATCTGATCGAAGCGGGACCGACCACGGGCATGTTCTCCAATCCGAAAGACAATCGTACGCTCGATTACATCACGGGGCGCTTCGGCTGAGGCCGGCGAGGTTCATCATGGCAAGCCATATCGTTACCGCATTCGAAAACGAACTCCGCGAGATCAACCGCAAGGTCGCCGAAATGGGCGGCCTCGCAGAGAAATCGGTGGTCGATTCGATCGACGCCCTGATCAAGCGTGACACGATCCTCGCGCAGCGCGTGATCGCGGCCGACAGCCGTCTCGATCAGTTGCAGCGCGAGATCGAGGACGACGCCATCACGCTCATCGCAAAGCGCCAGCCGCTCGCAGTCGACCTGCGCGAGGTCGTCTCGGCGATCCGCATCTGCAACGATCTCGAACGGATCGGCGATCTTTCGAAAAACACGGCAAAGCGCGTGCTCGCGCTCAAAGGCGAGTACCAGGCCGCAGCCTTGCTCCGCGGGGTCGAGCACATGAGCGAGATCGTGCTTGAGCAGTTGAAAGAAGTACTCGACGCGTTTGGCGCACGGGATGCGGTTCGCGCCATGGCGGTCTGGAAACGCGACGGCGCAGTGGACGATATGTACACCTCGCTGTTCCGGGAACTCCTGACCTACATGATGGAGGATCCGCGCCAGATCACGATGTGTACGCATCTTCTCTTTGCCGCGAAGAACGTGGAGCGGATCGGCGATCACGCCACGAACATCGCCGAAACCGTGCACTATCTCGTGGTCGGCGAGCAGCTTGTCGACGAGCGGCCGAAGTCCGACACTTCGAGTCTCACGGCCGTTACCTATCCGAAGAGTTGAGCCTAGCCGGAAACACGCATCATGAAGCCGAAGGTTCTGGTGGTCGAAGACGAAGAGGCGCTCTCGGTGCTGCTTCGCTATAACCTCGAAAGCGAAGGCTACGAGGTCGAGTCCGTGAACCGGGGCGACGAAGCCGAGATCCGGCTGAAAGAAAACCTGCCAGATGTCGTGGTGCTCGACTGGATGCTGCCGGGTCTCTCGGGCATCGAGCTTTGCCGCCGCCTGCGCGCACGCACCGAGACCGAGCGTTTGCCGATCCTCATGCTGACGGCGCGCAGCGAGGAGTCCGAGCGTGTCCGCGGTCTTTCCACGGGCGCGGACGACTACATGGTAAAGCCCTTCTCGGTGCCGGAGTTTCTCGCGCGCGTGCGGGCGCTGCTGCGGCGGGCGAGCCCCGAACAGGTTTCGCAGCAACTCAGGTCCGGCGACATCGAGCTCGATCGCGAAAAGAAACGCGTGCATCGCGGCGAGCGCGAAGTGCATCTCGGGCCGACCGAATTCCGCCTGCTCGAGTTTTTGATGATGTCTCCGGGCCGGGTGTTTTCTCGCGAGCAGTTGCTGAACGCCGTCTGGGGGCGGGACGTCTACATCGACGAACGCACGGTCGACGTGCACATTGGTCGGCTCAGAAAGACGCTTACGCGTGGCAAGGAGCCCGATCCGATCCGCACCGTTCGCGGCTCCGGCTATTCGTTCAACGAGCGCTTCGCGGAAACGGCAGCCTGAAAAACAAAACCCCGGACATGGCTCCGGGGTTTTTTGTATTGCGATCCGGTCCTAGCGGCCTTGTGCGGCCCTGCGCTCGCGCCGGCGGTCGGCCAGAGGCTGGTACGCGACGCGCGCGTGGTACGGGCAGTACACCACGCCGGTCTTGGGTTTCGCGCCGCAGTAGCCGAAATCTTCCGCGCCCGGGTCGCCGATCGGCCACCGGCAGGTGCTTTCGTTCAATTCGGTGATGGAAACGCGCGGCCCGATGGGCACGACATTCGCGAGCGGATCGAGATCCGGCTCGGCTTCGCGGGCATAGTCCGGCGCCAGTGCATTGTTGCCCGAGTAGCGCATGCGCGGGCGCATGACGCCGTTCGACGCGCGCGGCTTACGGATGCGCGGCACCGAGGAGGAGGGTTTGGCGCGGCCCGAAAGCTGGAGCCGGTGCACCTTCCCGATTACGGCGTTGCGGGTGATACCCCCGAGTTCCGCGGCGATCTGGCTCGCGGACAGGCCATCGGCCCAAAGCTTGCGGAGGAGTTCAACTCGTTCGTCGGTCCAGCTCATTCTTTCGTTCCCTGTTCCCAGGGCATTGCGGGGCCACGAGGCAGAATCCTTCCGCGCTCGCCGGAATCGAGGTTTTCCCCGTCTCCCGGATGTGGCCTTTCACGCTTCGCCTAGGGTCGTCCGCCGCACGATATGTCGTATTCGACGGATAAAACGCTACAATAGGCAGACTCGACGCTTCAAGAGTCCGCCGTCCGTAAGCGTGTTTTCCCCACAAGTTGTGACGTTTTCGAGTCTGGCGAGTGCGGTTGAACCGGCCCGGGACGCGTTGTACAAAAGGCCAACCAGCCCCAAGATGGTTCGTCGCGCCGCTCGTAATGGGCGGCAGATTTCGTTTTGGGGCCCGCAAACGAGGGAACTTGAGGAGGCGCATGCCATGATCGCGCCAGTATTGCCGACCTATTCGCGCGCCGACGTCAGTTTCGAGCGCGGCGAAGGCGCTTGGCTGACCTCGACCGACGGCAAGAAGTATCTCGATTTCGGTTCCGGCGTCGCCGTGAACGCGCTCGGCCATGCCCATCCCGCGCTCGTCAAGGCGCTCACGGAGCAGGCGCAGAAGCTCTGGCACGTCTCGAACCTTTACAAGATTCCGGAAGGCGAGAAGCTCGCCAAGCGCCTGATCGAACACACCTTTGCCGACACCGCTTTCTTCCAGAACTCCGGTGCGGAAGCGATGGAGTGCTCGATCAAGATGGCGCGGAAGTATCACGCCGTCTCGGGCCACCCTGAGCGGAACCAGATCATCACCTTCGACGGTGCGTTCCACGGCCGGACGCTGGCGACGATCGCCGCCACCGGCAACGAAAAGTATCTCGAAGGTTTCGGCCCGCGCATGCCGGGTTTCCTGCAGGTGAAGTTCGGGGATCTCGACGCGCTCAAGAAGGCCATCACCAAGGAAACGGCTGCGATCCTGATCGAGCCGATCCAGGGCGAAGGCGGCATCCGCGTGCCGCTGCCGGGCTTTCTCAAAGCCTTGCGCGAGCTTTGCGACCTGAACGGGCTGCTTCTGATTTTCGATGAGGTGCAGACCGGCGTTGGCCGCACCGGAAAACTCTTCGCCTATGAGTGGTCGGGCGTCACGCCGGACATCATGGCGGTCGCCAAAGGCATCGGCGGCGGCTTTCCGCTCGGTATCTGCCTTGCGACGGCCGAGGCCGGCAAAGGCATGACGCCCGGCACGCATGGCTCCACGTTCGGCGGCAATCCGCTTGCCATGGCGGTGGCCAATGCCGTGCTCGATCAGGTGCTCGCGCCGGGTTTTCTCGATCACGTACAGAAGATGAGCCTGTTCGCGAAGCAGCGTCTCGCGGAACTGAAAGACACCCACAAATCCGTCATCGCGGAAGTACGCGGCGAGGGGCTGCTCTTGGGCGTGAAGACGGTCGTGCCGAACGGCGATTTTGTGAGCGCTGCGATGCGCGAAGGCCTGCTCACGGTCGCGGCCGGCGAGAACGTCGTGCGCCTGCTGCCGCCGCTGATCGTGACGGAAACCGAGATCAACGAAGCCATTTCAAAAATGTCTGAGGCGTGCCGGAAGCTCGAAGCGGCGACGACCAAGGGAGCCGCGTAATGAGTACGAACGGTGTTTCGCATTTTCTGGACCTGTCCGAGTTTTCCGGGAAGAAGCTGCGGGAAATCCTCTCGCTCGCGTCGAGCCTGAAATCCAAGCGCGCGAGCGACCCGAAGAAGCCGCTCGCGGGCCGCACGCTGGCGATGATCTTCGAGAAGCCTTCGACCCGCACGCGCGTTTCGTTCGATGTGGCGATGCACGAACTGGGCGGCCACTCGATCATGCTGACCGGCGCGGAGATGCAGCTTGGTCGCGGCGAAACCATCGGCGACACCGCGCGGGTGCTCTCGCGTTACGTCGACGGGATCATGATCCGCATTCTCAACCACAAGGCGCTGCAGGAACTGGCTGCGCACGCGACCGTGCCCGTGATCAACGGTCTCACGAAGTTCTCGCATCCCTGCCAGGTGATGGCGGACGTGATGACCTTCGAGGAGCACAAAGGTTCGATCAAGGGCCGCAAGGTTGCCTGGACCGGAGACGCGAACAACGTGCTGACGTCGTGGGTGCACGCGGCTGCGCGTTTCGAATTTGAGCTGAACGTGGCGACGCCGAAAGATTTCGCGGCGAAGCCGCCGGTCGTGAAATGGGCGAAGGAGCAGGGCGCCGCGATCCGCTTCATGCGCGATCCGGAAGAAGCGGTGGAAGACGCCGATTGCATCGTCACCGACACCTGGGTGTCGATGGGCGACAAGGAAGCCAAGCGCCGCCACAACATTCTGAAGCCCTATCAGGTGAACCGTGCGCTGATGAAGCACGCGAAGCCGGATGCGATTTTCATGCACTGCCTGCCCGCGCATCGTGGCGAGGAAGTCACCGACGAAATCATCGACGGTCCGCAGTCGGTGGTGTTCGACGAGGCGGAAAACCGTTTGCACGCGCAGAAGGGCATTCTGGCGTGGTGCATGGGAGCGCCCGCGGCATGAGTGCTGCGGAAACCGCCCGCCTGCCGAGCCAGCTACCTGACGACGACAAGGTTCTGCCTTTCGCCGTCGAGCCCTTGGATGTGCGCGGCCGTGTCGTTCGCCTCGGGCCCGCGCTCGATAAGGCGATCGAGAACCACAACTATCCTGCGCAAGTGTGCCGCGCGCTTTCCGAAGCCGTTACGCTCGCCGTGCTGCTCGGCTCCACGCTGAAGGATGCGGGCCGCCTCATTCTGCAGACGCAGACGGATGGCCCGATCGATTTCATGGTGGTCGATGTCGTGGCGCCGGAAAAGGTCCGTGCTTATGCGCGGTTCAATCGCGCGAGACTGGCGGATGCGAGCAAGGCTACGACCGGACAGCTGCTCGGCAACGGCCACCTCGCGATGACGGTCGAAACCGGAAGCGACGCGCAGCGCTACCAAGGCATCGTTGCGCTGGACGGCAATTCGCTCGAGGAGGCCGCGCACACGTACTTTCAGAATTCCGAACAGATTCCGACGCGTGTGCGTATCGCCGTCGGCGAGGAAATGCTTGCCGGCGAAAAGATGCACTGGCGCGCCGGCGGCATTCTCGTGCAGTTCCTGCCTTCGGATTCCTCGCGGGCGCACCAGAGCGACATCGATCCGGGTGACGCGCCGCAAGGCGCCGAGAAGCACGAGGTCAAGGAAGACGACGCGTGGATCGAGGCGAAGTCGCTCATCGAAACCGTCGAGGATCACGAGTTGCTCGACTCGTCGCTCTCGAGCGAGCGGCTCTTGTGGCGCCTGTTCAACGAGCGCGGCGTGCGTGTGTTCGACGCGCTGCCGGTGGAAGCGAAGTGCTCCTGCTCGCGTGATCGCGTCTACGACATGCTGAAGAGCTTCACGCCGGAGGATCGCGCAAGCATGGTGAAGGACGACAAGATCGTCGTCACCTGCGAATTCTGCGGGCGGGTTTATCCGTTCGAGCCGGGTGAGGTGGAGAGCGAAACGAAGTAATCACGCCGTCCCGGCGAGACGCATGGGGGAGCGGAGACAAGCCATGAAAGCCTTGTTCAAAATCGTGCTTGCGGTTGCTCTTGTAAATTTTGTTCCGGCGTTTGCGCAAACGCCGAAGAAGCCAGCGCCGAAGACAGAAGTCGCTTCTCCTGCTCTGCAAAAGGAGTTCAACGCTTTTATCGCGAAATTCCGGGCAGCGTTAAAGGCGAACGATGCGTCAGCCGTCGCGGGAATGACGAAATTTCCGTTCGGCGCTGATCCCAGTGTTGACGCTGCACAGTTTCGTGCAAATACCTATTCCAAGTTCTTCAACGCAAAAAGCCGCGCCTGCATCCAGCGCGGCAAAGGCGTCTACAGCCGCGATGGCTTGAATAACGACAATTTTTTCATCTTCTGCGGAAATGACATCTTCGTTTTTACGAAGACTCCGGCGGGCTTCCTTTTCACCGAAATCGGCGAGAATGACTGACGTCATTCCGGGTCAGGCTAGTGCATCACCTTCTTCGCCAAAGGACTGTCGAGCGAAAAGGCAGGCACCTCGGCGTCGAAGTCGTCGCCGTCTTCCGTCACCATCTGGTAGGTGCCGGACATCAAGCCTGACGGCGTTTTGAGCGGCACGCCGCTCGTATACTCGAAACGCTCACCCTTACGCAGCACGGGCTGCTTGCCGACGACACCGGCGCCTTTGATTTCTTCGGTGCGGCCGTTTGCGTCCGTGATCTTCCAGTGCCGGGAGATCAACTGCACGGCCTCTTCGCCGAGATTGAGAATCTCGATCGTGTAAGCCCAGAAATATTCGTCGTCGCCCGGCTCCGAGCGATCGGCCGAATATTCCGGGGTTACCGTGATCTGTACGTTTCGAGTCGTCGCGCGATACATGCCGCAGATTGTATCAGACCGCGGCAAGTCCGCGCGAGAGGTCCTCGATCAAATCGTCGGGATGTTCGAGCCCGACGGAGACCCGCAGCATGCCTTCGCCGATGCCCATCTGCGCGCGGGCTTCCGGCGTGAAACGCTGGTGCGTCGTCGTGCCCGGGTGCGTGATCAGGCTCTTCGTGTCGCCGAGGTTGTTCGAGATCCGGATCAGCCGAAGCGCGTTGGCAAAGCGGAACGCGCCGGCCTGGCCGCCTTCCACCTCGAAGGAGAAGAGCGTCGAGCCGCCCTTCATCTGCCGCTTCGCAAGCTCGTATTGCGGGTGATCCTTGCGGAAGGGGTAGATCACCTTCTTCAGCTTCGGTTTGTCCGCGAGCCAGTCCGCGAGTTTCGCGGCGTTGTCCTGCGCTTTCTCGACGCGGATTTGCAGCGTCTCGATGCCTTTCAGGAGCACCCAGGCATTGAACGGGGACATCGAAGGCCCGGTCTGGCGCATGAACGTGTGCAGATGGTCTTTCACGAACTTCTCGGACGCGAGGATTGCACCGCCGAGACAGCGCCCCTGACCGTCGATGTGCTTGGTCGCGGAATAGCAGACGATGTCGGCGCCAAGTTCGAGCGGCTTCTGCAGCATCGGGGTTGCGAAGACGTTGTCCACGATCAGCAGCGCGTTCGCGCGCTTCGCGATCTTTGCGATCGCGGCGATGTCGAGGATCTCGAGCGTCGGATTGGTCGGCGTCTCGAGGAAGAAGGCCTTTGTCTCCGGACGAACCGCATTCTCCCAGGCCTTCAGGTCGGTGCCCTCGATCAGGGTCGAGGTGATGCCGAACCGCGGCAGCAGTTCCTCGACCACATAGCGGCAGGAACCGAACAGCGCATGCGCGGCGACGACATGATCGCCCGCTTTGAGAAAACAAAGCATGGAAGCGGTGACCGCCGCCATGCCGGTCGCGGTTGCGCGACAGGCTTCCGCACCTTCGACCGCGCGGATGCGTTCTTCGAACATCGCGATGGTCGGGTTCGAGAAGCGCGAATAGATGAAGCCGTCGTCTTCGCCGCGGAAGCGCGCGGCGCTCTGCTCGGCGGAATCGTAGACGAAGCTCTGGGTAAGGTAGAGCGCCTCTGCGTTCTCGCCGAACTGCGAGCGCAGGATGCCCGAATGGATCAGGCGGGTTTCCGGGCGCAGCGAGGCGGCTTCGGGAACGGGGCGGGGGGTCTTCACGGTCATCGACGTGGTCCTTCCAAACAAAAACCCGGCCGGGGGTTTAGCCCCATAAGCCGTGTGACACACGTCTCCCCGGCCTTTTAGCGACTTGTTTTACGTGGCTGCAAGCCGGCCGGCTCAAATGACCACGAAGTGCGGGGATTATGCGTAACGCTCGCTTGGCGTCAAGTTCTGCCTATTCTAGGTGTCTTCGATGGAAAGCGCTTCCGTGCACCGCATCCCGCAATCGGCCCAAGGATCGTCGCAAGGCATTCTTCCCGCGCGGGCGATCCGCGAACTTGCGGACCAGAAGGCGATCGTCGCGGAGCGTGCATTCGACGCGGACCAGATTCAGCCGGCATCGCTCGATCTCAGGCTAGGTGCGCGTGCCTGGCGCATCCGCGCCAGCTTTTTGCCGTCGGCGAAGACGCCGATCGCTGAACGGCTCGAAGATCTCGCGCTGCATTCGATTTCGCTGAACGGCGACGGCACGGTGCTGGAAACCGGCTGCGTCTACATTGTCGAGGTGGAAGAGCGTCTCGCGCTGCCTGCCGATATCGCTGCTGCGACCAACCCAAAAAGCTCGACCGGACGTCTCGACGTTTTCACGCGCGTGATCGGCGATCGGGTCGCTGCTTTCGATACGATTCCGGCAGGATACAAAGGCACGCTCTATCTCGAAATCTCGCCGCGTACGTTTCCGATTCTCGTGCGCCGTGGTTCTCGGCTTTCGCAGATTCGCTTTCGCCGCGGCGAAGCAAAGCTCGACGTGAAGGAACTCGCCGTCTTGCAGGCGCGCGAGAAACTGGTCGACGCCGCAGAGCCCGATCTCCGCGGCGGCGGTGTTGCTGTCTCCGTGGATCTTTCGGATTTCGGAAACGGCTATGCCGGCTTCCGCGCGAAACGCCACACCGGCTTGATCGATGTCGACAAGCGCGCGGGCTACGAGGTGATGGATTTCTGGGAGCCGATCCCGGCGCATCCTTCGAAGCGGCTCGTGCTCGATCCTGATGCTTTTTATATTCTTGCCTCCAAAGAAGCCGTGCACGTGCCGCCGGACCACGCAGCCGAAATGGTGCCGTTTGATCCGCTGGTCGGTGAATTTCGCGTGCATTACGCGGGCTTCTTCGATCCTGGGTTCGGTCACGCGGCTGCGGGCGGTCACGGCGCGCGGGCGGTGCTCGAAGTGCGCTCGCGGGAAGTGCCCTTCATTCTGGAAGACGGACAGATTGTCGGCCGTCTCGTGTACGAGCGGCTCACCGAACGCCCGGAAAAGCTATATGGCGAAGTCGGCTCGAATTATCAGGCGCAGGGCCTGAAGCTCTCGAAGCATTTCAAGCCGCTCTAGCTAAGCCTTCTTCGTCCGCACGCGCTTGCCCGAAAGCGCCCGCACTTCCGCGCGCAATTGCCGGAGTTCCGTAAGCAGCACGCTTTCCTTGTCGCTCAATTCCTCGAGCGCCTTCTGCTCCGCGCGATGTTCGCGCTCCTCGGCCTCGCGGATCTTGTCCGCTTCGTTCTGCATCGCGGTCACGATGATTGCGATGAAGAGGTTCAGCACCGTGAAGGTCGTCGTCAGAATGTAGGGAATGAAGAAGAGCCACGCATAAGGATGCGTCTTCATCACGTTGTTCGCGAGTTCGTTCCAGCCCTCGAGCGTCATCACGGTGAAGAGCGAATAGGCCGAGCGCCCCATGGTGCCGAAGGCGTCCGGATGATCGGGGCCGAACATGTTCGTCGCCATGACTGCGAAGCAGTAATAGACCAGCGTCAGCAGGAACGCGATCGCGCCGATGCCCGGCATCGAACCGATCAGTCCACCGACCACGCGGCGCAGCGTCGGCACGGCGGAGACCAGCCGCAGCACGCGCAGGATCCGGAGTGCACGCAGCACCGAGAGCGGACCGGTCTGCGGCATCAGCGAGAGCGTGATGACGATGAAATCGAAAACGTTCCACGGATCGCGGAAGAAGCTGCGGCCGGTAACGATCAGCCGGACCAGAACTTCGACCACGAAAACGCCTAGCAGGATGTGATCGAGCGGGTCCAGGAACCAGCCGTAGTGCTTCATCAGCGTTTCGCTTGTCTCGAGGCCGAGCACCAGCGCGTTCAGCATGATAAGCGCGGCAAGCACGCGCTCGGTTTTCGGGTGTTCGAGAAAATGCCGCGCACGTTCGATGGTCGCGCCGCCCCAGGTTGCCCGGATCAGGCGCTTCGGATTTGCACGCTTTGCCACGGAGGCCCCCGCCTTACGATTACACCTGCATTAGAGCAGGGCCTTTAAAAGTGGCAAGGGGGAGCAGGCTGGGGCGGAGCAAAGATCAGAAGATTAGCCAGCGCGGCGTTTCCGCGGCGTAGTCCCGCCAAGCTTGGCCGAAGCGGTGCGCAAGATGCGCTTCCTCGCGCCGGATCGCCAACCGGTCCAGCAGGATCGCCATGATCGCCGCCGCCGCCGTGTACCAGAGATTGGAAAACGCGAACCCCATCGCGGCGAGCGTGATCGTGTTGCCGACATAGATCGGATTGCGCGACAGCCGGAAAGGTCCGCCCGTAATCAACTGTCCTGCAGCCTTGTGCGGAAGGATGTTCGTCCGCGCCCGCCACATCGTGATGATCGCGGAAAAGTCGAACCCGATTCCAACGGCAAGTAGCAGGAAACCCGCCAGTTGAAGTGTGGACGGCATCCTGAATGTGAGCGGCATGAATGTGCCGAGCAGGGAGCCGGCCGCAATGCCCAGGAGCAGCAAGAGCGGTGGCCAGGGAATTGTGTTCGGGCGTTCTGCGTAGTTCGGGTTGCCGGTCATCTCAGAGGCAATTGTTGTGGCGTTTCCACATTTCTTCATGCCCGATCGCAACCGCGAACGGCGGTACTTTGCAGCGATCCGCTGACTGCGGGGCGAAAGGAGCGGCATAGCTGGAGTTTCCGATTGTGCCAGCCGCGCCCACGAGCACGATTAGCGAAAGGACCAGTGCCGCGATCTGCGTTCCATTCGTCATTTGGATCGGATGTTTGATCTTCACCTCACAAGCACCGCCCGGACACAGCTCGGTCTCCTGCCGCAGCAGCACGCGATAGAGAATGCAGCCGATGCAGATGCCGAAGGCCGTTTCGAAGAAGAGAAGCGTGAGGCAGGTGACGCAGATCAGCATATTGATCGGGCCACGCACATCGAAGCCGGCGACAAGCACGACCATGATCGTTGCGAGCGCCAGCCCGAGTGTCCACGCGAAATGTTTCTGGGGGGCGCCAACGAACTCGGGTGTCTGGTTGCGCACCATCATGCGGCCGAGAACAAGGCTCGGTGCGTATTTCGGGCTGATCAGTACGCGGATGAAGAAGTCGATGAAGAAGCCGACAGCCACGACACGGATGGGCGCGAAATTTCCGACCAGAAACGCATTCATGAAAGCGATCAGCGAGACGGCGAAGAGAATGCCGGCGCCCGCACGGGCCTCGCGTTCGTTCAGGACCGGGATATTGAATCCTTCGATGCGATCTCCAAAGCCGAGCAGGGCACGCATGCAACTTCTCCAGTGAATGTAAGAATAGTTATTTCCGGCGGGAGGTTTTGACCGGTTTGCAGTAGATGCCGTGGAGCGTCTGGATCACGGCTTCCGCGCCCGGATGATCGATGGAATAGAACACGGTCGTGCCCTCCTTGCGCGCCGAAACAATTTTATGCGCACGCAGGAGAGCGAGGTTCTGGGATACGGCCGATTGCCGCAGCTTCGTGATCTCTGCGAGTTCGCCGACCGACATCTCGCCTTCGATAAGAAGGCAAAGAATGCGCAGTCTGTGGGGCGAACTCATCAGGCTGAGAAGTTCGGAAGCCTCATCGGCTTTGTATTCAAGATCTTGAATATTCATAAAATCGAATATATAGCACTCTTGGGAAAAGGCAAATCCTAGGAGTTGGTCCATGAATCCCCTCGTCAGCCGCAGCTGGTCGCCTTACGCCGCCGGCATTCTGATCGGTCTTCTGCAAATCCCGGCCCTGTTGCTGGTCGGTACGGCTCTCGGTGTCTCGTCTTCTTTCGTCACCGTAGCCGCCTCGCTTCTGAGCTTCGTCGATCCGAATGCTCTCTCGATCCCCTATTTTAAAAGTCACGTGTCCTCCGCGAAGGACTGGTGGCAGGTCGCCTTGATGGCCGGTATCGTGGCCGGGGCCTTTCTTTCCACCCGTCTGGCCGGAACCCGGCGTCCGGCGATGTCCGGCTTCTGGCCGCGGGTCGCGGGTATCCATTCGTTCGGCCAGCGTTTTGCGCTCGGCTTTGTCGGCGGCATCGTGCTGCTGCTCGGTGCGCGCATTGCAAACGGCTGCACGACGGGACACGGCCTTTCCGGTCTTTCGCAGCTTGCGATTTCCTCTTTCATCGCGGTCGCGGCGATTTTTGTGGGCGGCATCGTCGCCTCCATGTTCCTCAAGAAGGTCTAAGGAGAGTCTCATGTCGTTGATGTCAGGTATCGTCATTGGCCTTCTGATGGGCGTTGTGTTCGGCTTCGCGTTCGAAAAGTCGCGCATGATGGAGCCCGGGGCGCTCGTTGGTCAGTTCCAGTTCCGCCGCTTCGTCATGATGAAGATGTTGTTCGCAGCCGTTGCGACGAGTCTCGTCGTGCTCGCGGTTCTGCATGGCTTCGGCTTCGTCAAGCTTTCGGTGAAAGCCGCGATGGTCGGCAACATGGTGGTCGGCGGGCTTCTACTCGGCGTCGGGATCGTGATGACGGGCGCATGCCCCGGCACCGCGGCGGCGCAACTCGGGGCCGGCTACAAGGACCCATGGGCTACCATCTTCGGCGGCCTGATCGGCGCTGCGATCTACGGTTACAACCAGCCGGCGATCGACAAGGCACTCGACTGGTCCGGCGTGGGACTCGGCAACTGGGGCAAACTCACGCTGGTCGATCTCGTTCCGGGCGGTTTCGTCGCCTGGGCACTGGGAGTCGCGGCCGTTCTTGTCGTCGCCATGGTTCTGCTTGAGCGCGCCTTCCCTTGGCGCGGCGAAGCAGCGGCGATCGAGAAGGACATCGACGGTGCGAATTCCGGCACCAAGAGCCGCACGAGCGGTCGTCCGGCTCGCGCCTGAGACTTTGATAACAAAGAAAAAAAGAGGGCGCGGAAGACGCGCCCTCTTTTTGTTCGACCTGCCTTACGCCTTGCGCTGCGCAGCGATCTCGCTTCGCAGCGAGGCAACCTCGCCGCGCAAGGCGCGCAGTTCCTCCAGCAACGGCAGGCCCTCCTCTTTCTCGAGCCGCTTGTTTTCCGCGGTCTCGGCTTCATGTTCCGATTGCATCGCGCTGACCACGATGCCGATGAAAAGGTTCAGCACCGCGAAGGACGTGACGACGATGTATGGAATGAAGAACGTCCATGCATAAGGAAACTTTTCCATCACCGGGCGCACGATGCCGTCGGCCCAGGCTTCCAGCGTCATGATCTGGAATAGCGTAAAGATCGACGACGTCAGATTTCCGAAGTAGTTCGGAAAATCTTCGCCGAACAGTTTCGTCGCCATCACGGCGAAGACGTAGAAGATCAGGAGCAGCAGCCCGGCCACCGAGCCCATGCCGGGCAGCGCTCCGATGAGGCCGCCGACGACGCGCTTGAGCGAAGGCACCGCGGTAACGAGGCGTAGCGCACGCAGGATGCGCAACGCCCGCAGCACTTGCAGCGGGCCCGTCGCCGGGATCAGCGCGATCGCCACGATGAAGAAATCGAACACATTCCAGGCATCGCGGAAGAACGACAAGCGCTGCGCGAACAGCCGCGCGAGAATCTCGATCACGAAGATTGCGAGGATCGCTTGATCGAGCCAGGACAGGACTTCGCCGAACGAAGACGTGACGGAAGGATAGGTTTCGAGCCCGAGGATGATCGCGTTGATCACGATCAGGATCAGGATCGCGCGTTCGGTTCGCGGATCGGAAATGAACGTTTTGAGCACGGGGACTGGCTCCGGAAGGAAACGGAAAGAATCGGCTGCGCATTATATCCAGCCGAGCGGCGATCCATACGCGTAGCGCTTGCGGCAGCCGGCGGGCTTGCTATGGTTCCGCACGTTGCGGGCGTAGTTCAGTGGTAGAACGACAGCTTCCCAAGCTGTATGTCGTGGGT